>Ga0102943_1000251_pt1 | contig 37721 bp, 34 predicted proteins | sample SalPonC_black_MG_FD_78174 | JGI IMG/M metagenome (GOLD analysis project Ga0102943, IMG submission 78174) | Salt pond soil microbial communities from South San Francisco under conditions of wetland restoration - Salt Pond MetaG... | ecosystem: Environmental > Aquatic > Marine > Intertidal zone >...
AATTCATTCTATACTCCCAGTTTCTTACCGAAATTTCCGTTCTATTTTATTCTTTATCTTGTTACCTTGCTGTTATCCCTGGCATCTCCGGCAATGAGGAGCGGGGCTGCGCAGAGCCCAGGTCCTGATAAACTTCATACCATCACGCCTCATCGAGTATCATTGCCCATGACCGACCATAGCAGCACGCAACTTGCCATGCGCATTTGCAGAGTGTTTACCCAGCTGCATCCGCATGGCTGGGTTGGGCACTGCTATTTTCTAGACGTGAACCATTCTGGTGAGATGTCCGGGTTAGACGGTTGGCAACTATTGCCTGATTATTTTTGAGTATCTGGCATCGCCTTTGCTTAGAATTAAATGAGCGCTGTACAGCAGCAAAGACCGGCAATGTCTGCCGTTCACATTTAATCTTTAAATAAAGGTATCGCATGAATCCCTTGCTGGTAACAGGCCTGGTGGCAGTCGGGCAAAAATTGATTGATAATCTAATCACCAAACATCCGGATGCGCAATCACCGTCCAACCCACCATCGGGCGTGTCGTTCGAACGCCACCTCGATAACAGTCAGGCAATAAAACCGCCTTCAGAATTGATTCATTTTCTTGAGGCTAAAGGCATTCGCGATGGAGCCGGTTTTCAGCACACACAATTTCAATTAAGGCAGCAGCTGTTTAATCAGCCTGAATTGGCGCATTTCATGGCTCAAGCTGACCGCACAGCTGGGTTTCAACTCACGTTAAGCGAAACAGGATTATACACCCTCACCGATAGTGCTGGAAAGCAGATTACTTTCAGCCCAGAAACGCCTGCAGGGCAATTAGCCCACCGCATCCGTCAAATGAATCATATGGAGGCGATTGCTGAAATATTTCCTGGCTATGGTATGCGCGATCTTGCCTATAAGGCCGAGGAACAGCCACCAGGGATGCAAAGCTGGCACCTGCCGGGAATGAGCTGAGCCCGCGAGTTACTCATCCATCCTTTACAGGGCGGTGCTCCCAGTTGGCATCTGCACATGGCCAAGATAAAGAGTGCCAGCGCAAATACTACAGATCGCTTTGGCTGCAATATTTGCATCTTTGTTAATAAATTGTAAAATGCTGCCGGCAATATCTGCATGCAGGAAAAACATCTAAATTTCTAGGGTAAAGTGCAGATTATATATAGTAGGATTCGATGTCAAAAATACGACAATGGACCCGCCCAACTTACCGTCTGATTTAAGATGACCTCCAGCAAATAAGTATCTGCCTGTTCTCAAACCAGACATGACTGAACAATCAAATTTAAATTAGAAATAGGAATCCTCTATGAAAAAAGTTGTTATCATTGAAGATGAAACGATGGTCCGAGACCTCTTAGTTGAGCTGTTAGATGACTATCCACAATGTAAATTGGCTGGAACTTATGGTGATGGACTGGAGGGATGGGAAGGTGTGCAGCAATTGCGTCCAGATTTCGTGCTCTCTGACATCAAGGTCCCATCGGTCAACGGCCTGGAAGTACTGCGGCGAATAAAATCTAAATTTCCGAATACGCAAGTTCTATTATTTTCAGCTTATTTCTCATCTGGCATGGTTCGTCAGGCACTGAAAGCGGGGGTCAATGGAATGATTGAAAAAACTGCTGGATTGACTGAAATGCATAAGGCTATACAGGCAGTTTTAGGCGGCGACACTTATTTTGGTCCAGCTGTTGCGAGTATCACCCGGCAAATTATGGTCAATCCCGATGAGGACGATTCATTGGAGTCATTGTCTTCACGTGAAACCGAGGTGTTGCAACTGATCGCTGAAGGATTTAGCAGCAAAGAAATCGCCAGTAAATTGGATATTAGTACTAAAACTGCTGAAACTCACCGTGCACATTTGATGCAGAAACTGAATTTACACGGAATCGCAGGACTGACGCGTTATGCAATTGCCAAAGGTTTGGTGAAATTGCCAGCGGGTACTTGATACCCTTTGGGGGTGAGCATTGTTGGTAGCTTTGCGAAAATCCCTGTCGATCGAGGGCGATATAAGGGCCGAACTGGCAAATCTACACGTCCAAGAGAACCGGGGATGCAGGAGATCCTTCCGCATTTGCAGGTGTCTCTGGGTGGACAAATGTAAGGCATTCCCAATCGCCTGAAATTCGCTTGATGCGGCGACTGTGGAGGCGAGCCCGAACGCTGTCCTTTGCACCTATGCGAAGAATGTTGAGCAAGCAGGTTTTCTGTTGATCGTCGCCGAGGGTACGTTCCACGTGTGTGAAGAATGTTTCGTAACTGTCGGGTGACAAGTGTGCAGTGAACGAATGTTGTTGGTCGCGCAAATTGTGGCGATCCACGTTGAGAAGTTTGGAGGCTGTTAGATTGGCTTCGAGTATCAGGCCTTGGTAATTAAGACTGAAGCACGCGACCGGATTCAAGTCATAGTAGAGGTGATAGTGATCGCGTGCAATTTTCAGATCATGTGTAGCGCGACGCAAGGCATCATTTTCGACCAGTAGCTCGAGATAGCAATTATTGAGCTCTGTCAAAAAGGCACTGCGACATTCCGGAGATATCCTCCCCTGATCTTCGATGCGCTCAAAAAAATCGGTTACTCGTTTTTGTAGCTTGAGCGCGAAATCACGCTTATTTTGATCGGGTGCGTCCATATATGTGGCATAAATATAGCGCCTGTTTGCAGTTTTAACAGGCTTTTATTGTCTCATTTTTAATGGCTGAAGCCTGTATACTTAGGGACAGTCCCTAACTATCTTAACTATCCTAACTATCGCATGAAAGACCGCATTGACTGAACAACATTCATCCAAATAGCACTCAACAACTGCAAGCGTCGTTACCTTCATAACGGCGCCTCTTCATTTTTAAACCGAGTTTTCTACTTGTGTTATCCAACGACTAACCCGACTTTGGTGATGGTATGTCCAGGTTAACTCGGAGCAAGCAAATGTGCCTGGCCAATGGCAAACAGTGCTTGAACATTATGCTGCCAGTTTCGTCTTCGAGCCCATTTACGGCCGGACTCTCCCAATTGTTGGCGTAGATCCGGATCTGCGATGAGTTGCTGCAAGGCAGTGGTCAAGTGTGCGATGTTTCCCGGTGTCACCACGATACCGGTCTCACCGTCAATGACGGCTTCGCGCACACCGCCTGTAGCATGTGCGATATTGGGAAGCCCGTATGCACTCGCCTCCAGATAGACGAGTCCAAAGCCCTCGATGCTCGTGTAATGCTGAGTGCTGGTCAGGACAAATATGTCAGCCTGTGTATAGTGGTTGTGAAGGGCTTCGTCGGTTACCTCACCCGTAAAATGAATCGCAATGTTGGAATCAACCGCCATTTTTTCCAGCCGTTTGCAATACGCCTCGTCGACGACGGGTCCAATAATCTGATATTCGATCGTTTGTTTCCACGCTTCGGGCAGCTTGCTCAGAGCGGTGATAACAAAGTGTTGTCCTTTGCGGGGATGAATGCGGGCGACTGTGATGATGCGTACTTTTCGGGTCGCGTGTCTGGGGACTGCGACAAATGAACCGAGAGCACTGCGCGGTGCACCCGATACGATCGTTATCTTTGGCTCCAGGTGCGGAAATTGAGCGAGCAACCGTTTGGCTACATGTTGAGACACCACGCCAATCCTGTCCATGCTACCGAGCAGTCTCGCAAATAGGTATGCGCGATGGGGGGGGTGGGCGAACCGCAGGATTTCTGAACCGTGCAAAGTGATAGCTTTGTATTTCCCAGGCAAGGCAATCCCCATTTGCAGATACATGGCTGCGAGGATGGGGCCGGGTTCGGGTAAATAAAGCGTGCAGTTGTGCAGTTGTTTGCGGTGTTGGAAAAGTTGATACGCGGTTTTTGTCCAACAGCACCAATTGAGTGACCCTTTTACGGGTAGCGCCTTTATTGAAAATGGCCATTTACTCAGACTCAATTTGGGCGAATGCGGCGCCCAGACGTCCACCGCGTAACCCGCCTCGATGGCAGCTCTCGCCATCTCTTCACAATAAGTGGCGATGCCGCCTCGCTTGGGAAAAAATTCGTGGGTTATCAGGATGATTTTTGAGTTGTCCGGCATTGTACTCCAGCATGCAGGCGAAGCAGCCCGCTGGGCAAGCCAGGAAAACAGAAAGGATTCTTGGTTGATAAGCCAGCGTGTTCTTTACACATTAGCCGCATGCAACTACTCATCATCCAAGATTATTTGCGCGCTGGGGGCACTGAAAAGCAAAGTGTTTATGTAGCCAACTCGCTGTACGCGCTTGGAACTTCGGTCGGTTGCATGACCTTTCGGCCGGGCGGAATCGAACGCGCCTTGCTGCATATTCCAGGGCACGCGATCCAGATTCTGCAGCCATTTGACAGCCGCTTGAATGGTTGGAGCCCAGGCCTCATCCGGCGCGTGCGTGCGTTACGTCCCCAAGCTATTTTGTTGATGGGGTATGTTGCGAATGAAAAGGGCGCTCAACTCAAGCGCGCACTTCCAGATTCAAGCGTGATTGCTTCCGTGCGCACCAGCCGTCACTTATCCTGCGCATATCTGCAAGGGTTGACGGATGCGGACAGCATTGTGGTGAATTCCAGGTGGGCACTCAACATATTGGTCGCAAAGCATGAAATTCAAAGAGAAAAAATTATACACATCGACAACCCGTTGACCCGGCACTGGGATGAACCCGCATTATCAACGCAGCGTGCCGTTGAGCGTCAGCGATTGAATGTGGCGGATTGCGATTGTATGTTGATAAATGTTGCAGGATTCCGACGCAATAAAAGACAGTGTGCTTTGATAGAGCAGTTTCAGGCGTTATCGATGGGGCCACGCTGGAAGTTGTTTTTTGTTGGCGACGGTCCGGAGTTGAGCAAATGCAGGCGCAGGGTGCAACAGTTGCAGATGGAAGATCGCATTGCGTTTCTCGGCTATCAAGCCGATCCGGGAAATACGCTGGCCGCTGCCGATATAATAGTGAGTGCGTCGCAGCGAGATGCGCAACCAAACGCTCTGATCGAAGCGCAGGCTATGGGGCTACCAGTAGTGGCATTTGACTTTGCAGGGATAGGTGAATGTTTTCTCGACGGCAAGACAGGCTTTTTGGTTCAGCCCGGAGATACTGATACATTTTTGCACAAAATACAGTTGCTCGCAGAGGATAAGTCGTTGCGCCATGCCTACGGGCGAGCAGCAAAAGATTGGGCAAACGCTAAATTTAATTCAAAAAATATTATAGAAAAATATATAAATTTAATTTATATGTGAGTATCTGCTGTTCAGTAGTCAGGAATCAGTAATCGCCTCTACACAATTATTTTCGAAAAGATATTGCGTATTCTTTTTGAATGGATTGTAATACATTAATGGAAGGAGAACATGTGCAGGGATGAAGCATGCCTCGGGCGCTGCAGCAGCTAAAGTGAGTGAGAGGGTTTCTTCAAGAGGGGGCCATCCTCAATCGGGCGAATTAGCGGAACAGTCAGTGGCAAAATCAGATGAGTGGTTTGAGTGTCTATTTGAAAAAAGTCCCATAGCTCATGTCCTTGCAGACGCAGATTGGAACCTGTTAAGGATGAATCAAAGTGCCGGAAAGCTATTGAACATTGGGATGCTTGCGGCTCCACAGGGTGGGATAACATCTGTGCGCGATTTATTGGGCGAATCAGTGCAAACTGATTTGCTAGATTATTTTGGTAACCTCGAATATAGTGATTCGACGTGTTATGAGACGACTGTTATGCTGAACAGGTCAGTTGCAACAGAAGTCCATTGTCAATTTACGTGCTTAGCTATGCCGCCGACGAATACTTCCAGTCGTGCATTTTTGCTGATACTATCTGCTGCCGGGCGCGGGCTGGAGAAACGCGCCACAAAAGACCCCGAAGTCATACGTGCGAAGTCGGATTTCCTGGCGATGATGAGTCATGAGATTCGTACGCCGATGAATTCAATCGTGGGGTTCGCTGAGTTAATGCGTTCGACCTGTGAAAATGAAGAGCAGGCAACGTACTTAGGACAAATTGAAAGTAGTGCTTATGTACTGTTCAATCTGCTCAATAATATTCTTGATTTTTCAAAAATCAATTCTGGTGAGGTCGCAATCAAGCAAAACCAGTTTAATATTGCAGAACAGTTAGAAGTTTTAGCTGAAGAGTTCAGAGTGTGTGCTCAGCAAAAGGGGGTTCAGCTTGTTTGCCAGGTCGATCCGAGGTTGCCTCGTTGTGTGGAGGTAGATGAATATTGTATATTACAAGTTATTAGAAATTTACTGAGTAATGCAGTGAAATTCACGGATGCGGGTTCAATTCGGGTGGAAGTGGAATTTCTTGGGCAAGAGCCTGAGTGTGTGCGGTATGCTATCCACGTTATGGATACGGGGATCGGTATTGCGCAAACCGACCAGGCTCAAGTTTTTCAGGTGTTTAGTCAGATCGACAACTCCAGTACGCGGCGTCATGGTGGCACAGGATTGGGATTGGCGATTGCTCGAAAATTGACGGGTATGCTGGGTGGAGAACTCACTGTTAAGAGTGACCTTGGTAAAGGAGCGAAATTCACGCTATTCCTGACCTCAAAGATCGTACCGCAAGAACTGGCACAGTCGGAGTCGGAGATGTATATTGGATCCTCCGCTGCGACTTACGATAATCCCTCGAATCTATCCAAACAGGAGCCCCGAACCTCTCTGCGCATACTTCTGGTAGAGGACGACGAAGTGAATCAATTATTGTTTATTACGTTGTTAAACCGGCTCGGTTTTAAAGCTGAAATTGCTTCGGATGGTCAAGAGGCATACGACCGTTTGCAGGCCGAATATTTTGACCTGGTATTTATGGATTTGCAGATGCCGAAAATGGGGGGGCTGGAGGTGACATTGCGCACTCGGCAAAGTCGCCGCATCCCACAACCTTACTTCGTAGCGGTTACTGCTAACACGGGTGCAGAGGTTATGGATATGTGTTTCAATGCAGGGATGGACGATTATTTGAGTAAACCACTCACGAAAGAGGGCGTTGTGCAGGCGATTCTTAAATTTCGCGAGCGCCGCTCTCTTTAAACCGGACATTTTGTAGGTTATAGCCCCATGACCGAAAATAGCCGTACGAAACCTGCAATGCGAATTTCTCCGGCAGCTGCCGGATCTACCCAACTGCATCTGCATGGCTGCGTTTGGCACTGCTATTTGCTAGACATGAACCATTCTGTTTCGACTTTGGTGAGATGTCTGAATTAAATATTTTCAAGGGTATTCAGCGAGCGAGGGCTGCAATTAAACATTCAGCCGAACGCTGAATCGCAAATTTGGTGGTAAACGTCTGATATGCGTTGATGCGCATGGCTGTCTTTTGTTTTGCGGAATATGTGCACCACTGTTCGATGAGGTGTCGGGTGCCGACAATTGTATCTTCTGCCACTAACCCACCCTTGGCATCCTGTACTTCACGCCAGATATTGACTTTGTTGGAGATAAGGACAGGGGTGCTACAGGCCAGGGATTCCGGGACAACTAACCCGAAATTTTCCTGGTGTGAGGGCAATATCATAGCGTCAGCAGCAGCGTAAGCCCCCCATTTTTCGTCGCCATTGAGCATATCCAAAAAGTGGATGTCTTCACATGAGCTCGCCAAATTTTGTAGCGCCTGATAATAGCCCGGGCTGACACATGGACCTACAATGGCCAGTTTATGTGTATGCGCAATCTGATCTTTCTGAGCTTGAGCGAAAGCCCGAATCAATAAGTCCAGGCCTTTTTTATTGTGTAGGCGGCCCAGGAATAACAAAAACGGTTTCGACTGCAGCACGGGATGCTTATGAATGAAACGGGCCGCTGCCGTGCTCAAGTCTACGGTTGGTGCCGATGTGCCCAAACCGGTGACCCGTTCTGCAACCCGGTAGGGGCTAAATGCAGTGCGTGCCAATTTTCGTTCCTGTTCACATGTGAAAAGAACGGCACGGGCTGCGCTTAAGTTCAGGTGTTCGACAAATTTCCAGTAGATCCACTTCTTTAAAAATTTAACAGGATAGGCTTTATGAAAATACGGATCCAGCATTCCGTGGGGGAAAACATAGTAAGGTGTGGGCGACCCGGCCAAGGCCTTGCGCGCGGCCACACCGTGATACTGCCACAATCCATGGCTTACCACCGCATCGTAATTTCTGTGGTTCTTTTTGAGCCAATTCAAATAAGTCAAAGATGTTCCATAGTTGTGTTGGCGTTCATTCCCCAATGCGTGCAATGGCAACGGGCAATGACTCAGGAAAGGGGCGGTAGGGGCATCGAGTGACGCGACGTCAGCAGGATGCCCAGCTTGTTCATGGGCTTTTGCAAGCTGTAGCAAGGCTTCTGTGACACCGCCACTGTGAGGAGATACGGTCCTGGTTAAATGAAGAATGCGCATTATCTTGTCGTCTTATCAACTGTGCCGCACAGAATTAACCAGCTGCTCATAAATACGAACATATGCATCGATCATTTCTTTATGGCTGAAACGTTGCGCATTGAGCAAGCCTTGTGCAACCAGTGTGTCTCGCTTTTCTTGAGTCAGTAACTGTGAGATGGCTTTAGCGGAGGTGAGCGCCCAGTCTTCCAGGCTAGCGGCATGTGGAGGCGTTTCGGGTAATCGGATGCGTGCCTGTCCAGCGATAGTGCGCATTGGGTCGCGTTCGACCACAGCGACAGGGCACCCACATGCTTGTGCTTCTATTATCGGCCAGCCGAAACCTTCTTCGTGGGAGGGAAATAGCAATAACTGTGCGATCGAATAAAATGCCCGTAATGTTTCGTTGTCGATATCTTGAACAAAGACAACTTGTTCGGCCAAGCCCTGCGTATGCAAAAAAGATTGTTGCTGCTGGTCTGGTGGTGGACCCACGAAAACGAGCTTGTGGGCGGGAAAGTCCCTGCGCATTTTGGCAAAGATATGCAGCACGCCAATTCGATTTTTATACCATGCATTACCTCCCACATGAAGTATGAAAGGGCTCTTTACCCAGGGCATGACGATCGCTTGCGATGCGTTTTCGGGCATAGGTGTGTATGGGTAATTAAGAGCATTAAAAACGGTTACACTTCTTTTTCCAGCGGCTGGTACAAGTTTTTGCAAATCACTCTGGGTTTTTGCAGATATACAAACGATACACTTGGTTGTTCGTAAGCCTCGCATGATGTATCTTTGTAGAAGCTTGCCACTCAGACGAGTCTTGTGATGTGGGGTGATGCCCAAACCTGATTTTATCGCGGTTAAATCGTGACAGGTCGCCAAGTGTGGAAACTGTCTGACGACAGAGGTGTAAGGTGTATTAGAGTGATCACATATGTGGACAACGCATGCAGACGGGCATGCTTTTTTTAAGCGCCGGTGCAAAATCAACGGATAAATTAAAAATTTGTCGATATACCCAAACCACTTGCAAAGGAATGCATTGCCGCAATGAAATCGGTGGAGGATAGGTGCCGGGTAATCAACCGTATGATCGATATTTCGCGCGGTTAACCCTTCCGACAGCATACGGGCGAAGCGCTGCATGCTCTCTTGTCTGTCGGGTCGGTAATTGGCAATGAGAATGACTTTAAGCTTGCTTGGGCTCATGAGCGGATTTGGCTAATCGAGCGTTTGACTTGAGCGGATGTTCGCTTGGGTAATGGCTTGGCTGCTGCCAGGCACAGTCCTGCACCAAACATTGCAAATCCTTGTATAGTGGGCGGTCCCCATTGACCGTTTAACACTAAAAGCGCGCATGCAGAAAAAATGAGCAGTGCCAGCCCGTGATTGTGTCTGAGCGAACGTAACGAGTGTTTGAGTAAATGATAAACAATGGCGATGCGGAATGCGATAAACCCTAGCCCTAAGATAGGGCCCAGTTCAATAATTACTTTTTGCCATTCTGACTCACCAAAATTGAACCCGACCTGGCCAGTCAGCATCTTCGCGCCGACATTGGAACCGACTCCAACACCTCGACCGGTAATCGGTGTTTTGAACAGCGATAAATAGGTATAGACAAAGGTATTGGTAAAGAAACGATCCACAACTGCTTCTTTTACGCCACCTTCTTGTTCACTGGTGGATTGTTCCCAGCGCGCCTGAAAGGTGCGCACACCTTCTTCAAAAAAGGGTAATGACGACACCGCGATCATAATCAGTGTGCCCACAAAAACACTCCGGATAAGAAAGCGAGACGCATTTTTGAGCCGTGCGATTACAAAGCACGCAACGGCAACGACAATCAGACAGGACAGCGCATTGAGTCGGCTAATGGAAAAAAAGAATGCAATAACCACTGCAAGTAAGCTGGCAAAGCACAGGATTAGATGGCGATTTCGAGGCGCTAACAAAAAGCCAATTGCGACGGCAGTGACCAAAGGGAAAAACGCGGCGACTCCAGTGATGAATGAAAATGTTCCCGATGGACGGAATTTATCCAGCGCACCAAAAATGGCTGCGGCTCCTCCGACCTGACGATTAATGATATGGGTTTGTGGGGAGAAAAACTGGAACACTAGCAGACATGCCATTGGCAGCGAAAGCCAGAGAATACATGTGCAGATCTTCCGCACGTCCTGGTGGTTTAATACGCGCCCTAAAATAAAGATCAGGGGAATATGAAAAAAATTTATCCGTATTCCGTAGGCAGTTATCAACAAGTTGGAAATGGGCGAAAACAAACTGAATACAAGTGCGAAAAATGCCATAATAACGGTGGCAGCAACAAACCCATTATACGGAAAAAAACGCCCGCGAATGGCAAATAAATAGATCAATACCACAATCGGATCGCGTGCTACCAGCAGAGGCGTTGCCAAAGGTGTCAGCAACCATTTGCGCAGTGCACCCTCGAAAATGAGTAAACCAAAATACACCCACGTCAGCAGGACAATCATTTCACGTGGGTTCTTAGGAGGACGCATGGGAGGTTATAAGTAAGAAGTATGGAGTTACGTGTATAGCTTAGCAAGTAGATGCTATGTGGGGTTGCAAGGTGCGGATGAGTTGCTGCCGAAAGTTTTTCCACGAAATTGTCCGGGCCTTGTCGATACAGGCTGTGCGCATGTGGGCAAGCTCTGCACGGTGTTGAATAAACCAATTGATTTTTGCGGCGATGGCTTCGGGAGAGCGGATGGGAACCTGGAAGCCAGTGATGCCTTCTTCAATCAAGTCATCACCGCCGGTATTTGGAGTAATGATCAGAGGCAGCCCGCAACTGAGGGCTTCGAGCTGGACCAAGGCACGGCCTTCCACCAGGGAGGGCAGGAGTAACACATCGCAATTTCGCATCAATCTTAGGACGTCTGTGTGCGGACGGGGTGGGTGATAATGAAAGTCGGGATATTGAGCACGATAGAATGCCATCGGTGCAATGATTGCCCCGAGTATATGCAGTTCTGCCTGGCGAGTGTGCAGTTGTCTAAAAGCTGAGAACACATCTGCCAATCCTTTCCGTTGTGACATTGAGCCAGCAAACAAAACTTTTAACGAGCCCTCCTCTTTTTTTTGGGGCTGATTTTTCAGGGTATGGCATCCGTAGGGGATGATATGAATTGATTTTTTTTCAGCAATATGTGCGGGGATGGACTGTTTTACGAAGTGGCTCGGGCAGATGATAATGTCTGCATGCTCAAGTTCAGCTGTTTTCCTCTTTAATTTGCGTTCGGAATCATTGTTTCCAACCAGTGTTATCTCCCATGCGGGCAAACGTTGAGCTTCCTCTTGGAGCATGTTTTGGGCAAATCGTCCATAGGCGATAGGCAGTTCATAAATGGTGGTAATGCCATATGCTTGCGCGGTTTGAAACGATTCCAGTGCACCATCTTCGTACGCATACACGCCCTTGAGTTGACCTTTTTTGCCATGGATATAGTTCGAAAATCGTTGGTCCAAGTCGCGGTAAACAGCGTCGACACAGAAACGTCCGCTTTCATGAGTGGTCCACGGATGGTTATAACAATACCGTAGCAGCAAGCGCATGATTTCTTTATACGGATAGCTGTAGACTTTATCCTGCGGCAGCGCATAAGCACGTTTCTTCAGGTGACTGCTTCCCCAAGGGATTTTCAGGCACCAAGCATTTTGATGCCATCCGAGTGTGGTGTGCAAGCTATCCAGCCATGCTTTTTCATTGAGGGCTTGCAGCACCTGGCGAACATTTTGATTCCCAGTAGGATGACTTAACGTGATCATGTCTGGAAGTTAAAAGTGATAAGTAAAAGGTTAAAATAAATAAGTAATAAGTAGGAGAAATATAGGTAAACGATGAATGTGTTGATCAGGTCTACAGTAACAATTCGGCTACGCAGGGCACGCATGCTTTTGCATAAAAGTAAACCCGCACCTGGCTGCTGGCCTCCTCACGCTCAGCACCATGTGTTGCATGAGGTCTTCGAGAACAAGGCTTCAGGGCGTAACGGATGAACGTCTGCATATTTCACATTGTACTTCTTACTTTTCACGTTTCACCTCTTCCTTATTACTTACGCCTACGTCGGTGAGCATTTGCTGCGCGATAGCGGATAAATGGGATTGAGGCTCGAACCGGCCAATCGTTGTAATTGTATCTGGGAGTGTTTCATCGACCCAGTATACGCCGTGGGGCAGGGGGGCTTGCTTATGCTCAAAGCCGCGGAAAGTAATGTCGTCTCGATTCATCAATACGGGCAGGCCGTGTTCGAGCATTGCCCGAACAGACCCGCTCTTATGAATCAGGCTCCAAGGCGACGTTGCGATACCAAAATCGAGCGAGTTCATAAGTTGGGATACTTTATCACTTGCCATAGGACCGAGGCGAACCAGTTGTAGACAGCCTCGCTGTTCCTGTGATAACGATTGCCATATGTCCTGTCCGCTGGCGTTGTGGCCAAAGGAAATGAGCACAGCGCGCTTATGAGCTTTCTGTGCTGCTGCTTCAAGGTAATACAGGAGTGGCTCAGGAGGCCATTGCGGGTGAAGCGTGCCAAAAATGCCAAACAGGAACCAATGCTTTCTTGCTTTTTGAATATTGGGCACCCCCTGTTGCGCTAACGCATCAAATAACCACTGCCGAGCACACTGGGGCTGCCGTGGTATATTGCCGAATAATTCCAGTGGGTGCGAGGTGAAGCCGAGTTGATCAATTAAATATCGGTAAGCAGGTGTATGTGAGTGGATGCATAAGGGGCGTGTCACATGCAGTAATTTTTTTATCTGGCGGCGTTGCAGGCAGCCGATGATGCGTTCCTTCAATGGCGCCTTGTTGGCACAGCCAATCCAGATTTCGTGAAACATGATGTGCCACTTGCAGGTGGTGGGGATACGAGAAACAAACTTCACGAGATCGTTTATCAAGCCTCGTGGATGAAAGCTGTAGGGAACAAACTGCAGTGAAAGGATATCCGGCTGCCACTCGGCGATTATTTGATTAAACCGATCTTGTTGTTCGGTAGAGTGTAAAAGATGGCTGCATCGCAGGCTACTTAATTGGCCCGTAGCCGTTGTTTCTACAGACTCAACATACGGGTCGTTTAGTGCAATTAGATAACAGTTGTGGCCTTTTTCAGCAAACGCAGTTGCCAGCAACCGAGTGTAGTCACCCACACCATCTTTTCCTGCCTCCAAGCAGCCACACAGCAACAGGATGTTCATTGCCGACCGATTGCGAATAGTTCTTTTACGGTATTTTTGGGGTCATTGTAATCGACTTTGATCAGTCCCAGCCCCTGTGCGTAGTACTCCGTTTGTGTTGCTTTGGCTTGGTCGGTGGAGGTGGGAGGGTATGTGATTTGAATTTCTATGCTTATACATGGTTCGCCGTTTGGCGCTTGATAGTAGAATGGTCTGACAAATTTTGAAACCACACCCTCCGTGTCTGTCCAGCTCATGCCAGGTGCAATATCTTTCGGAAGGATAAGGGTCAGGGTGTTGGCCTGTGGGTAGAGGGCGTAGAGGCCGTCTTCTTTGAGTGTATACAATAGCAGCTCGTCATCCTGGTTGGTCATTGCAACGGTCGGTGTTTCCATTTCCAGAAATTGTGCGGCCCATGTCTCGAATGTTGGTTGGAGATCTCCTTTACTGGTTGTCTTGAATTGGAGCACCAACTGGTCAGCAGGTAGGAACGCATCGGCTGAGAGCCGCTCGGGGAGCGGCGGTGTTGTCTGACAGCCTACCAGCAGCAGAAGGCAAACTGCCGATAAGACATTGCGCAGGGCTCGCGCCGGGGCGATGCCACGAATTTCCATCAAGCTGTGCATAAAACCATTAAGCATAACATTTTTAAAATAGACCGTGATCACTGCAGTGATGATGATTCGCTTAATACTACGCTTTGCAAGCAAAGACCATCATTCTTTAAAAATGGACAGGCGACGCTTGCTTATCCTTCGCGAAATGTGCGGATTGCTTTTTTCAATTGATGGGTCAGCCTGCGCTTGGGTGGTTTGTCGACTAAGTTTTGGTTGTAGGTGCGCGCTTCTTCGGGAGTGAGGAAGGCGTAGAAAAGTTGATCGATGGGACACGTCTGGTCCATTTTTTTTCCGGCCCAATGTATGAGATAGGGTTTTTTGTCGGGATTTGTCCAATAGCGTTCGTAGGCGTCGGGATAGTCCCCTGCCCAGGTGGACTCCATATTGAACGGCGGAAGGGTCAAATTATGGATGGCGACATCCGTTAAATGAACCAATAAATTGATACCCGGTTGTTCATGAAAGGGGTTATCGAGAATAGTGCTGCGATAGCGCGGGTCTTTGGCTGTTGCACACAATGCGTCGAAATCATAGAGAGCTCGATCGCATGCAAACTGACCGGTATTGAAAACCCGGCTTTGCCAGACGGTCGATTTGCGGTGAAGGATTTGCATAGATGCTTCAGTGTGGGTGTGGCCTGGATTATGCCAATGGCAGCAGGATGCAACCCAACCCCTGTGTGGTTTCAATACAGTTGCTGGATTGCGTAGAAAGATCGCATCACTGTCGATAAATTGATAATTTGCTTCCAGCATGCATTGATATTTGCGCATGACCGGGCAGCCATTTTGAGCTTGGATCCAGTCACACACTTTTTCATCTTTCCACCAGACAGCACCTGCGGGAAGCTCGAAGGTATCGTCGCTATAGGGAATGACCCACAGTGGCAACTGACAGCCCGTTTTGCGCAAAGAGCGTTCCATAGCTAAAAAAGGAATTTCTACTTGCTTATTGGCAAGCGTGATAATCTTTTCCAATTGCATAAATTCACCCTTAATGCATGCGCGTACTCAGCCTGTCTTTGAATTTGATCGCGCGAATGTGCAGTTGTTTCGTAAAGGAAAGTTGCTGAATATATTGCTCCCTTAAATGTTGGGTGCCTTGGTCGATGGCTTTCTTGACATTGGCGTGGAATTTTTCCGCAGAAATATGCGTACCCCAAAATTCATTAAAGTAGCGGACCGGAGTGGATTGCAGCAGACGCAGTAGAAATTCAAAGTGTATCAAGTCTGCTTCTCCCGGATAAAACGTACCGACGGTGTCGTGTAAACGTTTGTGATAAAAATATGCGACTGGATAATAGGGATAGGTGCGGCCTGCGAGTACGTCGATGTAATTGATATGCTTGGGCCGGTTGGCGTGAATGTGCTCACCCTCTTCTGTTTGAATCGCGCAGTTGCCTAAAATGAGCGAAGGCGCTTTTAAGCCATCAGCGATCTTTACGATACGCTTGAGTGTTCGCGGGCCATAGGCACTGCGATTTTGTAGAAAGCCAATGATAGGGCCGTTCGCAATTTGGATGGCATGATTCAACACTTCGTTCAAAGGAGCACCTGTTTTGGATAGATAGGTAATGTTTTCATGACGCTGCGCGAGGTCGCCGACAATTCCTTTTGCGCTACTGGCAAGGGTTAAGTCAATGATCAAGTGCTCAACGCTTGAACAGTCCTGTTCAATCACGTTGCGAACGCAGCGGTCGATGTGGGCATCTCCTTCGAGTACAGAGGTGATGATGGTGATAACAGCTTGCACGAATTTGAGTTAACTTGTTTTTCCAGGCCACTGATGTTTATGCTTCAACAACATAAAGGCCAGTTTTTTCGACTTCCAATAACGGGGTACAAAGGCTTTGGGATTGTCGCCAATGCGGAATAACCAGCCCAAATAAAGAGCATCGGCCCACATGGGAATCTTGGCTTGTTGACCGGTCATGAATGCAATGGCGGCACCGGTACAAATAATAGTCGGTCGGTAGCTCAAGTGTGTTTTCAAATAATATCCCAGCTTTTCTTGAATGCCGCCACCTATATTAATGATTATATACGCAGGCTTACGTTCTTCGATAAGTGCCACGAGTGCAGGGTCCGCAGCCCGAGGGTCTCGATACATAGGTGCCAAGTAACTATCTTCTGCAGTGAGGTAAAAGTTTTGTTGGTGATTCAACCAATTCAGGTTGATGTGCATTTCATGTTGAGACGGCATCACCCAGAAAGACTGTTTGGGTTGTCTGACTTGCTCTTGTTGCAAAAACTTTTGCAAAAACAGATAGCCGGAAATACGCTGTGCTGGAGATGTGGCGATACGGTTCCATATGAGCACCATCAGGCCGCTATCCATAAGGTTGATGTCGCTGTTTAAAAGGGCTTCATCGTAGTAGGGGTCAGTGGTGAGATCGGCCATCCCCGGACCTGAGGGGGCCAGGACCAATCCTCCTTGCAGTGCCAAATCAACTGCTGCGGTCAAACTATCATTAAAGAAAGGGACCCCCAGGATAGTCAGTTGCTTATGCATGGATTCGATGCTCCTGGTTCATCAATGCACGGAATAGCTGCAAATGTTTTTCAGCATGTTGCACCGCGCCGTAGCGTGTTTCAGCATAGGCTCTGCAGCGAGATGAACGGACCTCTGCTGCCAGGCCATCGTTGACCGCGCGTTCGAGGGTGGCTGCAAGTGATGGCGCCGTTATTTCAGGTGCTAACCAACCGGTCGATCCGTCGATAATCATTTCAGGAATACCCCCCGTTGCAAATGCGATCGTAGGCGTGCCGCAGGCGGTGGCTTCTGCAATCGTATTGGGTAAATTATCTTCAAGTGCTGGGTGAATGAGGATATCGGCTGCTTGGTAGGCCTGTGCACGTGCAGGGTCGGTGGACACGTAACCGAGATGGTGAAGTGTGAGTCCGTCGATTTTCCAGTCAAACGCGTCGCGTCCGACCGTCAGCAAGGTGGCATTGGGAGGCGCATAAATGTTGAGAGCTGCCTGCAATATGTGCATGCCCTTACGCTGGTCGGCAAGGGATTCGGCAACGGTCAGGATGACGGGCGCACCCGGCGGTATTTTTAGCTGTTTACGCACCGCTGCCTTGTCGGTTGGTTTATATATGTCGAGGGGCAGGTTGTAAGGAATCACTGCGACTTTATGATCACTCCAAAGCCCTTGTTGCGCACAATCGCTCAGCCACTGGGAGGGGCAAACTGCTGTGGTTTGCGGCCATTTTGTTAAAACGGTTTTTTTCCTCTGCCAAGCAGCCGCTAGCTTATCGGCTGGGCATTTGGGAATAGCATCGGGACATGTGCAGTCTTCATGGCAACCTCGGATGTAGTGGCGGCAATTACCCGTGTATGCACAGCTTCCGGTGAAGCTCCACATATCGTGCAGTGTCCAAACCACCGGCCGATGCCGTGCACACAGATCCACAATATCGATTCCCCAATCTTTGGCTCCGTGGATATTGTGAATATTGATGATATCTGGTGCGAACGTGCCGATATGTTGGGCGATTGCTTTTTTAAGTCCTGCTTTCCTGATAGCAGTGGCCAAAGGGTAGGACCAGACCTCGACACGGTTTGCCAGTGCCTGGAGTCGAAGCGGGTTGGATAATTCTGCGACGGTATGGCTGGTCGTGTCGAATGCCTTATGGCGAACGCAATGCAGGACGGATACATTTTCATGAGTAACCAGGTTTTGTATCATGCGTTGGCAGGCGATTGCAGCGCCACCGGCTGCTTGAAGGTCAGATATGACGAGAAGATTCATCACTTGTGTAAATTTTTAACTTACCCATCAGTGGCGGTTATTTTTTGTAGGGCTTTCACTTGCGAAATGCCGCAGAGCTATGGGCGAAAATTTGCGCGGTGTTTTAGGTTTGCGCAAATGTAGTGTGTAGATGTCGTCGCAGCGGGCATTCGATTGCGGCGACCCCGTAAACGGGCACCCTACGCTTGCAAGGCCTGTACAACTAAAGAAAGTGCGTCCACTTTTAGCCACTGCCTTTAATCGGCGCTCCATGTTGCTCCGGGCTTTGCAGGATCGGGTGTTTTAATCGATTAAATATAATATAGGTTTGGCAATGAGTGCAAATGTTAGCATTGCCGCAGTGGTAATACCTTTCTTTTTAACCATCCTCCGCGTATCTTTAAGAAGTTGTAGATCCTTTTCCACAGGCGCATATCTCTGAGGAAAAACACATACTGCACAGTGAATTTGTCGGCTGCAATATTCCGGATGATTTTGGGTGGATGAGAAATGTGGTGGATGTCTGTGGCTTGCACTTGCAGTTGTTTCACATCACCTGTGGTATGGGTTGCAGACGGACCAAAGCCGATATTTTCTACCAGGTTTGTTGCCGGGTAGCAGGTGAGCCCCTGGTGAATCCAGCACGTATACGTCCATGGGTAGGCCCAACTGGACGATTTTTGAGGATTGGTATGGATTTGCGTAAATATCTGCAACCAATAATCTCTCTCGTCATCCGTATCAAAGGAATCGAGGAGTGTTTGCTGCGTATTTTTATTATCAAAAGAAGCCAGATCGATATCCATTTTTTCCCATGCTCGTTTCCACGTTGCCCACCCCCATACGTGGCAGTATTTACTGAAAAAGTAGGTGTATGGGGTGCGTCGCTTCTTATTTTGGAAATTGTTTCCGGTAATATGCATGATGGCTTCGTTGGCGGCATATTTATCCAGTAGTGTGTTACAAAACGTAAAAAACGAAAGCGTGGGCAAGCAGTCGTCTTCGAGAATAATTGCTCTGTCAGTGTGCTTGAATACTTCGTTGAGACCCGTGTAAATGCGCTGTTTACATCCAAGGTTAGTCGCTGAGTAAATGTGCGTGACAGCGCAGTCCCAATCGACCGACCGCACGCTTTCGCGCGTTTTTTGAGTTTGTGTTTGTTCAGCTTCATTACGGGGGCCATCAGCGATGATGAAGAGTTGTTTGGGAGCGACTTGACGTATCTTCGCAAACACCCTCGACGTGAGATCCGGTCGGTTGAAGATGATGAAGACAACAGGGGCTGCGTTGTTGTGTTGAGTTTGCATGGCTCCTGACTATTCCATTTGTCGCTTGTGCTTCAGCCGTCTCAAGCTGTATTCGAGATGGGCGCGGACTACTTTGGCTGTGGTTTTCCAGGTAACAATGTGCAGCGGGGAGGTCTTTAGCAGTGCTTGGGTATGTTTGTTGACGGTTTTCAGTTCGCCACCGATGAGAGAGAGTTCAATCCAGCGTATTCTTGAGCTGAATGGGGTCGGTTGGCTGGCCGTTAATTTGATGGGCTCGAGCCCGTGTTCTTTTCTAAATGCGTTGGTCAGTTTATTTTTATTTTCAATGCGCCTTTGAATGGGGCTGGTTGCGTTGATGCTGCCCAGATGTTGACGATAACTCAACAGGCTTGCTTGAAGGTTACTCAGTTTCCCCAATCGAGTCAGGCGGGTAAATAAATCATAGTCTTCGGAGAAATCGTATTCTGGCCGGTATTTTCCGGCGGTGATCACGGCTTCTTTGCGTAGCATCATCGCTGGATGAATGAGGCCGCCAATTGTGCCATTGAGCAATTCATTCAGGATGATGTCATAATCATCTGCTGTGTGGTAGGTGAATAGTTTGTCACCATCAGGATCGATGAAATCCACCCAACTGCCGCAGCCGACGTGGTCTGGGTGGTGAAGGAGGAAATCATATTGCGCTTGAAAACGCTGAGGATGCGCGATGTCATCCGCATCCATACGCGCCACAAAGGGTGCATGTGCTTGTTCGAGCCCTTTATTAAGTGCCTGGGAGATACCTGCATTTTTTTGCAAAGTTGGCCGAATACGTGAGTCGAGATGAGCGAATTGTCGGATGATGGCAGCTGAACGATCGCTGGACCCATCATCTACGATAATGCATTCGAACTCCTCGAAAGTTTGTGCAAGAATACTTTGAATTGCGGTGGATAAGTAGCGTTCCGCATTGTAAACCGGCATGAGCACTGAGATGGTCGGTGCTTTTGGCATAGTGTCGTTTATCGGCTGGTTTGTCTTGCGGGCTTTCGTTGCAGCGTCGAAAATGCGATCGCAAGAAGGATGAACCAGCTCTTTGGATGAAAGGGATATTTGAAGACGGCTGCCTTTGCGTATATGCGCGCGGTTTTTGCATTACCCGCTCGCTGCGCTTTGCGGGCACAAAGCATGAGGTGTTTGAGCTTATGGCGGGCCGGATCTGTTTCTTTGGGAAATGGGATACTGGTCAACGCATATTCGCTCCGAAAAGCATCTAAACGTTGTTGTAACAGGGCATGCGTGTGCTCCGTTTGACGCGTCGGACTTGGATAGCGTTCAAAGTTAAGGATCTCGTGGGTGTTTTTTAAAGTCCCCAAGCGCAGCAGACGAATAAAAATATCAAACTCTTCTGCTCCTTCGTGTGTTTTATCATAACCGTGGATTTGCAGAAGGGGGCCGCGGCGAAACAGTGTATTCGCATGGCGAATACAAGAAAGCTGCCCTTTTAGGAGTCGATCTTCGATTTCAGCTGGACGAGTGGGGATTTGTTTGGCCCACAATGGCAGCCCATCGGCATCAATGAAAAGTGTCTGACAGCCGAGGGCAACGCACTCCTGGTCTTCTTCGAGGACTTCTACCTGCCGTCTCAGTCTTTCGCGATAGGCTATGTCATTTGGATCGACAATCGCAATGAAGTTACCGGTTGCGTGTGCGATACCTTCGTTGAAAGCATATGCACGACTAACGCGGCCGCACTCGATTAATCGAATACGATCATCTTTTTGGGCATATCTTTTGAGGGACTCGAGAGAAGTGTCCGTGGAGCCAGTGTCGAGGATAATGAACTCGAAATCTTTGAGAGACTGGTTGAGGACGCTTTCAACCGCTTTGGCCAAATACTTTTCAGCATTGTAGATGACCATGATTACGGAGACGATCGGATTCGGTTCAGACATTGGCAATGGGACGGTTGGGTCGAACTAATTTTTTGCGAGACGTTTTTGTATTTTGTTGCGGATGCCAGACATTATCGTGTGGGCCGGGAAATTGTCCAGGTTAGCGAGCATTGCTTCGGGTAACAACGGTGAATCGATCAACGGGCTGACAGCAGCTCCTAAGATGCGCGCTCGCTGGGGGTGTTGTTGTCTGCGATCGAGTGTGGACTGAAAAAATGTCATGTGATCGGCGAGGATGTTCTCGGGTGCATAATAGGAGTGAATGTGTTGAAACGCGGCAGTGCCCAGCCGAACGCGCATTGAGTGCGAATCGGATATGCGTTCAATAGCTGCGGCTAATTGGGCGGCTTGGTTGCTTTCGAAGACGAGCCCATGGGTGTCCGATTCTATGAGGTAAGCGGCACCGCAAGCGTCGGACACGATGGTTGGTTTCCCTTTTTCTAAAGCTTCCAGAACGGTGAAATTAAACGTGTCCCATGTGGAGGGCACGACAACGAAATCGGCATCCATTTGTGTTTGCGCAACGGCTTCTCGCGGTATCTCGCCGTGGTAGTGTAGGCACTGATGCATCACGTCTGGATATTTATTGCGCAGGAATTCGGCCATGGACGGTTGCCCGTCTGGAGCCGTCGTATCCCCTCCATACCAGTCGATGTGTACGGGGATGTTTTTTTCTTGGAGCAAGCCTAAGGCGCGGGCCAATACTTCTGCCCCCTTCCAGGTTTGCAAACGGCCAATGACAACGCCTTTGGGGCGGTCGGTTACGCGCGTGGTTGCGGGTCCCCGGTGGGTGAGGATCCACGGGGAGCGTGTCAGTGAAACATTGCGTTCGAGGACAGGTTCCCAAAATCGAATGTTCAGCGGGCTATAAGCGTTCAGTCCATCGGCCCGCAACAGTGAGAGCGCTTCAATGGATTGGATGTAGTTGGTTTGCGGGTCGGCCTGGCGACCCGGGGAGTGTTGAATGATTTGTTGGTTTGAACCGTGGCAGGTGACGGCAACGGGCGGTAAGTCAGGCTCGATCAGCATCCCCGCCCAACTGAGAAAATCGGCGCAGGCAATAACGTCGATGTCCGCATCGACAGCGTGAGCGCGTAGCCAGTCGCGCGCGGCCATACTCTCTGTGATCACTTTTAAAACGAGCCCCCAATTGCGCGGCAACAGGCGCGCTGTTGAGGGACGCAAGGCTTTTGCAGCTGCACTCAAATCGATAATCTGCACGTGGGAAGCCTGCTTTTGAGCCACGCCTTCTTGAGTTGTCAATAGGGTCACTCTATGGTTAGCACTGCCTAAGAGCGCGATCAAGTGGCTGTAATAGGTTGCAATTCCGCCAGGATGCGGAGGATATTCTGGAATGGCAAAGCAGATATGCATAGCAGTGATTTAACGCGTTTTTGCAACCAATCGTGCGCGGGCGCGCGTAAGGCTTTGGTAAGCTGCCGCCCTTAGCCGCATACCGTATTGGGTAAAGCTAATTGAGTTTTGTATATGGCAGGCTGTAGTGTGCAAAGCTAGAAGATGGCCTTTCGACCGCTCACAGCTCGAAGAAATGGTTTCGTTAGCCCGGATTGCTCACCAGAATTGAAGCAGAATGGTGCTGTCTAGAACATGGCAGCGCCAAAAGCAGTCATGCGGATAAAGCTGGGGAAACACCCTGCAAATTCGCATGGCAAGTTGCGGGCTGCTATGTTCGGTCATGGGCGATTCTAATCAATGAGTGGTGAGCGATTTGGGTTAGTTCTTACCATCTTATCAGCTCTGGTAGAAATTAGGATTGAAGGGTGGGGTGCCGGACCCCGAGTTCAATTTGGTGGAGAGGAATTTCAATAGGAGATTCCTGGCCTAAAATTTTAAGTAACACTTCGGCGCGTTTTCTGGCGGGTAAAATTTTGTTCAATGCGCCGCGTTCACCTACGAAAATGCCGCTCATAATTCTGACTTTTTGACCAATGGCCGGAAGTTCAATTTGTAGATCCATGATGTCATTGTGCGTTATGGATTTTATTTCTTGAATGACTCCAGGGTCGACTGCAATTAGGCGGTTGCCACAGGATACAATGTTGCTGACACCTTGAGTGTATTTGATTGTGCGCGTGAGTTGAGCGGCATTGAATCGTGCGAAGAAATAACCGGGGAAGAGGGGTTCTATAGTTCTCTGCCGACGGTTGACTTCCTTGGGGTAGCGGATAGTCGGAAAGCAGAGTTCGACAGCGTGTCGCTGCGCAAGCGTGCGAGTGGCGAGTCGTTCGCGCCGTGGTTGAGCTCGAATGCAGTACCAGGCTTTTTGAGCGGTGCTTGAGTTGTTGATATCGGTCTCCATGGTAACGCTAGGTTAAATTGAATACCAGCAGTGGTGGCAACACCACCGCATCATGCCAACTGTAGGTGTTGATGGTCATTGGCTTTGCTCAAAGGGGTTATCAGCGAGAGATTCGGGTTAATCCTTTTGTAGAGTTGTCGATTATTATGCAGATGTCTATACTTTTTGTAAATTACCTAAGATGAGGGACTATTGACTTTGCACTTATCGACAGAACACGTAATTTATTTAGCGAAATAGGTATGAATTGCGCCGATTTAAGAGGATTTTGAATGATGCTGGATAAACGCACCAAGGGCTTGCTGGTCTTACACGGCTGCATTTCTTTATGTACGATTCCCGTTCTGTTTTGTGGGATGGCGGTATTCGGTGTCGAGGTTGCCAAAACGATGCGCTATAGCCTCGTCAATTTTCCTTTGTACATATTTGCGATCGTGGTGGCGGGAGTGGTTCACTTCAATTTTTATTCGATTTTGGGGCCTTCACTCAGTCGTCGAGATCGGAGCAGAGTGTTTCATGTTGCCAATCTGCAGATCTCTACGCTGGCATTATTGTTGTTTGGCGTCGTGTTTGCGACAAAGGACCAATCGATTAGCCGTTTATTCATCGGCTTGTTCTTATCGGCTGCTTATATTGCTTACATCTTACTGAATGTGTTTTTGCCCGAATACTTATCGCGTTTTGTCTTTGATTTGAATAATCGGCGCAATTGCATCCTGGTAGGGAACTCGAATTCGGTGCGTCGTTTGGATACCTGGCTCAAAGGCAAAGAAAAATTGGGATTGAATGTTGTCGGGCTGATTAACTTTGGAGAGACGAATCCAGCTAAGTTGAACATGCCTATTTTAGGGATCGTCGCCCAACTAGAGCGTTGCATTCGACAGCATGAAGTGCATCAAGTGATTTTGCTGGAAACGCGGCATTCTAAGGATTGGGTGCAGGAGATATTGAAGACGTGTGAGCGTGAGGGCTGCCAGATCATGATCTACAATCCCTGGGCAGATTATTTTGATTACCCATTGTACAGCGTGCGTGAGGGCGAGCATACGTTTTTTATGATTCGGGAGGAGCCCCTGGAAAGCCCGATCAATCGTCTGATAAAACGGATAGTTGACTTAGCAATTGCAACACCCGTGGTGTTAATTGCCTTCCCGATAATGGTGCCTGTTGTCTGGTTTTTTCAACGCAGGCAATCGCCTGGCCCTATATTTTATAAGCAAACTCGTTGTGGTTACAATCGTCGTGAGTTTGTGTTGTACAAATTTAGAACCATGCATTATCGTAACGGTTCCAGAGATGCTCAGCAGGCTACTCGCGGGGATGAGCGGATATTTCATTTTGGCTTGTTTATGCGCCGTACCAGTTTGGATGAATTCCCTCAATTTCTCAATGTGCTACGCGGAGATATGAGTGTCGTGGGTCCGCGTCCCCACTTACCTGAACACGACCTGGCCTTCAGTAAAGAAGTTCAACTCTATCCGCAACGCCACGTTGTTAAGCCGGGTATCACCGGCTTAGCTCAATGTAAAGGATTCCGTGGTGAAATTACCGAGGTTGACCTGTTGCGCAAACGCGTCCAATGCGACTTGGAATATATCGAGGAGTGGTCACTGTGGATGGATTTTGAAATCATCCTACAAACAGCAAGAATAGTGTTGCATCCTCCCGAGACAGCTTACTGAGCTCGTTTGGGAAGCTATGCTGCTTAGGATATAACTTTTACTAATCGGAGGCACAATGAGCAAAATCTTTTTGTATAGATAGCCGTGGACATTGCAGAAAACGATTTTGCGATTAAATCAAGGCCATGGCTAGTAATGTTTTAGGTAATCCCTTACAACCGTGTAGTTTCCAACCGCTTACAGGTTACTATCGCAACGGGCTGTGTGACACGTGCGCCAATGACACGGGTAATCACATTGTTTGCGCGGAAATGACGGATAAATTTCTGCAATTTTCACTGGAAAAGGGGAACGATCTCATTACGCCGGCAGCTCAATACGGGTTTCCTGGTCTCAAGGCGGGCGATCGCTGGTGTATTTGTTTGGACCGCTGGATTGAGGCCTATGAAGCAGGGGTTGCCCCGGATATTGTGCTGGAATCAACGCACATTTCAGTGACAGAGCATCTAGATTTCGCGGTTCTTAAAGCTTACAGTTGTTGAGCATTCACGTGCCGTTTCGGCATGGTGTGTATTTACGGCTGTGGTCATTGTCCTGACATTGATAGCTGTAAGCGCCTTATCAGCCCAGGATGCCCGTTGGTGCAGTATGAACCGGCTATATTTTCGCACACCATCACACCTTGCGAATTTTCGTTCGTAGGCTTTCTGGCATTTCGCGCGCGGATCCGTTGAGTTTCGCCGTATCAACGGCGGAAGCCGTAGCAAAAATATACGCCCACTTGTGGGTGAAATTAGGGCATTCATCGTGATTTACTACAAGGCATAGCCGTTTTAACTATCTCTATTTCAATTGCTTAAGTGATTTAAATGCTCCTGGGCATGTTCTACTGAATATTAACTAGTTTTTTCGGAAAAAAGTATACACAAGTGCACAAAACTTGTTTACTATCCATCAAATTGGAGTAATAATAGGGTTGAAAGCCCTACGTAAATTTAAGTATCGTCCTATATTACGTGCGCAATATTCCTTATATAAATAACTTGCGCGCAAAAGCTTGACCCATACGGTTAGAGGTATTGTGTTTTAGTTTTAGTGAAATCCGGGCCCGTAGCTCAGCGGTTAGAGCAGGGGACTCATAATCCCTTGGTCCTCGGTTCGAATCCGAGCGGGCCCACTGAACTTCTTTTGAAGTTCAGTGGGACGGTAAGGATGAAGAACCGACTGCGCGCAGCGCAGAAAGAGATTTGACCGAACGAACGAAGTGAGCGAATGTGATTACGTTGCGTCCGCATCCGTTGTTTTTGTGATAACCAGGCTCCCAAAATCTTTGTCTCATTATCCTGTTCATTATTTGCTTCGGGAAGTGTACAAACGAACGAATTTAACGGTTCAGCAAGGGCCTTTCACTGGTCTGCGTTATGCGCGACCCGAAGGCAACGCTGTTTCGGCAAAATTACTGGGGCTCTATGAGAAAGAGCTGTATTCGATTTTCGCTGAATTGCAAGACACTGCTCCGTGGACGGTGCTGGATATTGGTTCTGCTGAAGGTTTTTTTTCGCTTGGTTTGGCAAGGTTTTCCAGTGTTCGGCGCGTAATTTCTTTTGAAATGCTCGAAGCAGCGCGCCAATTACAAACTGCCAATGCTCGTTTGAATCGGCTGGAAGATAAGGTTGCGCTGCACGGCGAGTGCACGGACGAGCAGTTGCAAGCAGCTCTGAGTGAGATTAATCTGGATGAAAAGCTCTTCGTGCTCTGTGATGTCGAGGGATGTGAAGGAGTGCTCTTGGACCCCGGGAACCATCCCCGGTTAAAGGCCGCCCATATTCTCGTTGAAGTGCATGATATCCTTCAGCCAGGGATCGCGTCTTTGCTCACTGGACGTTTCGAGCATACCCATACGATTCATCGAATCGATGCGGTTCCGAGGAAGTGTTCGGATTATCCTTACGCGGCTTGGCATCGTCATTTTTTTAAGGACTTTTATTACGAATGTGTTGTCAGTGATTTACGCCCGGAGGGCATGTTCTGGTATTGGATGGTGCCAAGGCCTTAACCCGAATCACCACTCATCGAGCATAATCGCCCATGACCGACAATAGCAGCACGCAACTTTCCATGCGCATCTGCAGGGTGTTTACCAGCTGCATCCGCATGGCTGCGTTTGCACTGCTATTTTCTAGACCTGAACCATTCTGCTGCGACTCTGGTGAGAGATTCGTATAAGGCGACTGTGCTGTTGCAGAAATTTAACAATTATGTCCTTGTCTTACCGAAGGGGCTGATGAGAAAAGTTCGCGATTGAGGAAAGGTGTTTTGCGGTTATTTCTGGTTGAGCGGTGATGCCGGTAGGGATGCCTTTTATGTGTTAGAATGAATATTCTGTATATCATCAATCCTGCTTCCGGAAAATTACGTCGCGACGGGTCGTTTGCCAATCGCCTGGCGGCAGCTGCTAAACGCATTGGCGTTGCGGGAGAAATGCAGTTTACCCTGGCTCCACAGCATGCGACGGAATTGGCCGCAACTGCGGCGGAGCGAGGTGTAAAGTGTGTGGTGGCTGTGGGGGGGGATGGCACCCTGAATGAGGTGGCGCAGGGGCTGGTGCACACAGAGTGCCGACTGGGACTGGTTCCTTGTGGTTCGGGTAATGGCCTGGGGCGTCACTTAGGGATTGTCGGCGGTCTCGAGCGCTCACTGCAGATTTTGGCGCAGGGCGTGATGAAAGCAATTGATACCGGATGTGTAAATGCATATCCATTTTTCAACGTGATGGGGATCGGGTTTGATGCGGAGATCAGTGCGCAGTTCAACCGTATGACGTCTCGCGGGTTGCCTGCCTACATCCGAGTTGGGGTGAAAACGTTTTTTTCATACCGTCCACGGCATTATCATTTTTTTAATGACACTGCGACGGAGCGAACAACTGCATGGATGATCTCAGTGGCGAATTCAGCGCAGTTTGGCAACAACGCCTATATTGCACCGAATGCCCAGGTGGATGATGGCGTGTTGGAGCTCACGTGTTTGCGACCTGCGCATCCGCTAGAGGTCTTACCGTTAACCTATCGTTTGTTTGCCGGTACGATTGAGCGCAGTTCGCGAGCTGTGACGATGCAGAGCGATTCCTTCACGATTGAATGTGAAGGATCGAACACGATCCACACCGACGGCGAAGTACACCAAACAGGAAGTGTGTTGAACATAAAAACATTTCCCAAGTCATTAAACATCTTAGTGCCTCCATCAACATGAACCGTGTGCTGACCTCTCTTCGAACCCCGAGCGCACGTTGCGTGCTGTTTTTGGCTGATTGTGCGTTGGTCAAAAATCAACATTCAAATGTGACAGGATTGTGTCAATTCTGGTTTTTTCGTTACAGTCAGGAAATAAAAAAGGTTATTATCAAAAATTAATTTGAGATGACTCGGTTCGCTGTTACCCGTTGAGGTTATGCATAAGCGATTTAGAGGTGCATTTCGTTCGCCGTCTTACAATGTAGCGCAAGTAATCTTATGAAAAAAATCACACTGGATTATAAAACGATTATATTATCGGATGTTCATTTAGGGACAAAGTACTGTCAGGCTGAAAACGTTAATTTTTTTCTCAAACATTCGACATCGGAACGCTTGATACTCAATGGCGATATTATTGATGGCTGGAGTTTGAAACGTCAAGGCGGCTGGCACAAGGAACACACGCGTTTTATTAGAATGGTATTGAAGCGAATGGAGAAGAAAAACACCGAAGTGATTTATGTGCGTGGTAATCATGATGATATTTTAGAGCGGTTTTTGCCGATTTCGTTTGGCGGCTTATCGGTGGTCGATGAATATGTGCATGTGACCCAGCGAGGCAATTATCTGGTGGTGCACGGGGATGTGTTCGATGCAGTGACTCAAAAGACTAAGTGGATCGCCGTTATGGGGGACGTCGGTTATCAACTATTGATGACGTTCAATCGAATCTACAATCGCTACCGTGCTTGGCGAGGAAAGGAATATTACTCGCTGAGCAAAGAGATAAAGGCCAGAGTGAAACACGCTGTAAATTATATCAGTGATTTTGAAGAGCAGGTGGAACGGTTGGCTAAGCACAAAAGGTGTGTCGGGATTATGTGCGGGCATATTCATACGCCTGCTGACAAAATGCTCAGTGACATTCATTACCTGAATTCGGGCGATTGGGTTGAGTCGGCGACAGCTGTCGTAGAACATATGGACGGACGGTTCGAGGTCTTGAGTTATGCTGATTTCTGTCGACGTTTGCAGGCCAAGCAAAAGCGTTTACAGAAAGAGAAGCAACGAGAGCTAGCAGCAACACCGAAAACGGGTGCAGATGCAGTACATTCCTTTCGCGTGGCCTGAGCTTGGCATTGTGAATATTAAGATGTGATGTTTACAGTTATGCAGCAACTAAAAAAGTGTTATTTACCGATTGATACAAATGCTTAACGGTACATAGGTTTTGGTTTGTTTCCAGTGCGTTAATTTTTCAGCAAGAAACCATGGTGGCAGAAAATAGAGCTAAACGAATTTTTATCGTCGATGACGAGAAGGACCTGACGGAAATTTTCGAATATAAGTTGCGTAAGGAATCCTTTGATACCAAAGCCGTCAATGATCCGTTGCGGTCGATCGACGAAGCGCGGATGTTTTCACCTGATTTAATTGTGCTGGACGTGATGATGCCCGGAATAAATGGGTTTCAACTGTGCAGAATATTGCGCGCGAACCAGGTATTTGCCCACACTCCTATCATTTTTATGACTGCCTGCAACGATGTCGAAGATCGGGTGCGTGCGTTTGAATATGGCTGCAATGGCTACCTGTTCAAGCCTGTAGAAGTTGCTGTGTTTATCATAATGGCATACACCATTTTGCAATGAGCGGGTATTATACAAACATGCGCTGCAGCCAGTCTTTAATGTAATCTTTGACCGCATCAATGATTTCCATCCCGTAGTAAATGGCGCATGCATAAAGAGCGATAGCGAGGATGCCAAAAAATACAGCGCCGATACAGAAAATGCCGTCATCTTCACTGATGCCGACGCCAATGAGGAAGATGACCATCGCCGGCAGCGTGTTGGTGCCCGGAATGGGAATGCACATTAAGGTACCCATAATGAGGACAATGATGGACATGAGGGATCGCCCAGGCCGGGAATTGAGCCATTTTAACCGTGGACGAATCAAATGCTCGGTAAATTTGAAAAAAAAGCTGAGGGCTCCGATCATTTTTTTGATGAGTGTCTTATTAAAACGCAGAGATTTGGCTTTTTGTGGTATGACGGGTGTGTTCTTTCCTCTCAGCATTTGCAACGCAAGCACCCATAAAATCAGACCAAATGGAACGCTGTAGCCAGCCGCTGGTGCCGGTATCGCACTCGGTAGCGAAAGAAAGATAAGAAGAATTCCAAACCCCTTATTGCCAAGTAGTTCAACTATTTTTCCAAATGTAAGAACCATATCTTCAGGAACGTTAGCGAGCTGGTTTAAGATTTCTGACAGGCTCAATTTGGGTGCTTCTGGGTTCATGTGAGTCATAAAAAAATAGTGTTAAGCGTAGTGGATATGAGCGGTAGATACAACAGATTCGAGGCGTTGGAAAGACAAAGATAGATTAATTTTTACTTGTTCAGTTTCCCTGTATGTTGATGAAGATTACCTAATTGCAATACTGGGCTAAGGGAAGGGCTCAATTTGCCGATAATGAGGTCATCGGTAGATTTGTAATTTTGCGTTTAAATAGATCCCATGAACAAAAGCCAAGTTGACAGGGTGAATGAAGAACTGAATGAATTTGCCCGGGGTGGTGTAGGCTCTGGCGTTCCTCAAACAACTCGAAATATCAGCGAACGCGTATGTCGTTGCGTGATCGCAGGGCACCGCAAGAAGATCGATTGGATCTTGCGGATTCCGCAGTGGGAAAAGGTCTATGGCAGGGGACTCACGGAGTTGGGGCTGCCGCAGCCCCGGCGAGGTATCAATTTGCGAGCGGTGTTGGATTCACTGCTGATCGAGCATAAATATCAATTGATAATTTGGTGTATTGAACAGCATACTGAGCGGTTCCCTTCGTCCATTGCACACAAAATGTCTGAATTGTACGGCTTGGATTTATTTAAATTTAAAGATCTGGATGCATTTTTGACTGAAAAAGAATGGCTCAAGTTTCAGGCGTATGTGCATTCGGCCTTAACCGTCGAGCATGTGCGCTACAAGCGTGCACAAACGGTGATGTTTCGCCGTTACCAGAGTTTTTTGCACAAGTTGAACAATCGTTTGGTTTTTAATGTGGCTAAGCGTCAGGATGGGTTTCAGGAGGCGAGCCTGGGACTGTTGCATGCGATTGATAAAGTGGACGATTCGTCCACGGCTTTCAGTGCTTATGCGAAAACCTGGGTGACTCGGTATATTCGCAACTTTCTAATGGAAGAACATTTTCCGGTGCATGTTCCCGTCAATTTAGCTTCGAAATTGTTAACCAGTGTCGGTGCCAAGGAAATGGAGACGCACAGCGCTGCATTGCGTAAACAGACGAAAACTGCTGAGGGGGAAGCACCTTATCATGAGTTGCTCAAGCCGCGGGTGTCCATTGAGGAAATGGCTGAAAATGACCAAGGCGGGCAAGAACTGCCGGATAAAGAGATGTGCAATCCAAGGGAGCGTATGGCGACAGAAGATTTCTTTGCAGAGATGCGCAATTTGATGAACGAGCTGACCGATAAACAACGAGAAGTCATCTCTATGCGTTACGGATTAAATGCAAACTCCGAGTCTCACACGTTATCAGGCATCGCCAGTCGGGTGGGAATTTCCCATCAGCAGGTAAGCATGCGTGAAAAACGGGCTTTGCAGAAATTGGAGAACTTGCTCAAACCGCTCTATCAAGAGGCATTCGAGTAGTCGCTGCTGTGCACTAAACGCTGGCTGGTGGCAGCCCGAGGCGTGTATGATCGACGGTATTCAGTGCTTTATTTGGAAAATGAAAATGCTGCCATATAGAGATGAGATGTTATGTATCATCTTATCATCTTGTCATCTTATTCACTCTCGTAGAGCTTAGAACTTCACAGTGAACAACTGAGTTGCAAGCAATGGCAAACCGGATAGGCATTTTAGGCGGTAGTTTTGATCCCATTCATTTGGGGCATTTGTTGCTGGCGCAGGATGCGTTGGAGCAGATGCAGCTGGATGCCGTTTACTTTATACCGGCCGCACAAGCTCCTTTTAAGCAAGATGCACCGCTGGCCACGAATCGGCAACGGCTGGAAATGATTCAGCTCGCGATCAGTGGGTATGCTGCGTTTGAGGCGGTGGATTACGAGTTGCGCACAGGCGGCACCAACTACACGGTGAATACGGCACGCTGGCTGAAGGCGCAGTTCCCAGATACAGAATTTTATTGGATTGTGGGTGCGGACCAAGTGGCGCAATTATCGCAATGGAAAGATATTGCAACGATCTTTGATTATCTGTCATTTATCTGTTTTCGGCGGCCTGGTTACGCTTTGGAATGGCCATCTAACCTGCCGCAGGAACGGTTTCACAATGTCGCCGGGCACACAATGGATATCAGCTCAAGTGAGATCCGCCAGCGAATCGCGCAGGGGCGGCCCGTGGGTTTTTTCTTGTGCGATAAAGTGGCTGATTATATAAAAGAAAATTCCCTGTATGAAAAATTAAACGATGGCTCTAGGTAATATTTCGAATCAGACACGTTCCCAATTGCGCGCCGTATGCGCCGCATTGGAAGACAAAAAAGCGGTTGAATTAAAAATTCTGGATGTTTCCGAGAGTTCATCGATCACAGACTATTTTGTGATAGCGAGTGGAAATTCGCTGCCGCAGCTGAAAGCCTTAACGGGTTCAGTCGAAAAGGCGTTAAAGGACAACAAGGTCAGTATTTTGGGGGTAGAGAGTGATTCACAAAGTGGTTGGGTTGTGATCGATGGATTTGACTTTATGGTGCATATTTTTCTGCCTGAAGTGCGCAGCAATTATGCACTCGATGTGCTGTGGAAGGATGCCAAAGAAGTGCCCTTGGATGAGTTGATCGCTTGAGCGCGGGGTTTGGCAACCGGTGGTCGGTTGATTGCAACGGTTGGTCTACTGTTTGCAATAAAAACCATTTTGCTTCTGACATCACTGTGGCAAAGGTCGAGAGCACCCAGGGTAAGATGCGGTTCATCCTGGATAGCGCGCGGGTTGTTCCTGCGTAGTTACGTGTTTAGACATGTATCTGGCGTGCGTCTATATGTCCACTAAAACAGTGACCAAAGTCAGGCCATGGATGATGAGCCCCAAAGCATTTATGCGGTAGTTTTTTTAAGTATCCAGGTCGGTGAGTATTTCTACAAGGGGTCGATTTTTGACGTGGATTCATTCAATATTGCGGTTTCCCGTGCAGATGAATCCGTTCTGCTTTGAGTGAATTTTAATTAATTTTCTGCACGGTGTGCGTTGTTGTGAAGATGCCTGGGCTATGGGGCTTCAGCTTCGAGTTGTGATTCGTTTTTGAAAAGACAAGCCGAGTTCGCGAGCTTTATTTTGAATGAGGGTAATCATCGCCTATGCGGTCTCTGATAAAAAATCAACCCGGGCCAGTTGTGCGCCATTTTTCAAAAAAAAGGCCTATTCGCAATGTGTGCGAATAGACCTTTGTTCAATAAATAATAAATAGTCGAAACCCTATGATTCTGCGCCCGTGGGTTCCTCATCGCGTTCTCGGCGATTGCCGCCCCGGCCACCGCGATCACCGCCGCGACCGCGTCCACCGCGATCGCCACCACGTCCCCGGCCACCGCGATCACCGCCCCGGCCGCCACCGCCGCCTTGACGGGGTTGACTGGGTTCGTATGGAATGCCTTGTGCCTCGCAAAGGGCCGCACGGCGACTGAGTTTTACCCGACCGCGATCGTCCACACCGATGCACTTGACCAGTATTTCGTCACCGAGTTTGCACACATCTTCAACTTTTTCGACGCGGAAATCCGCCAGCTCTGAAACGTGCACCAGGCCCTCTTTACCTGGGAGGCACTCTACAAACGCTCCGAATTCCTTAATCGAGCGCACAATGCCCTTATACGTTTTGCCCGGTTCAATGTCACCGGTCACCAATTCGATTTCACGTACCGCTCGCTCCATGGCATCTGAGTTGTTGGCAAACACCAAAACGCGTCCGCTGTTGTCCTCGTTGATATCGATTTGCGCACCGGTGATTTCGGTGATGCGTTTGATGGTTTTACCACCCGGACCGATCAAAGCGCCGATCTTTTCCGGGTCAATTTGAATGCTTTCGATGCGTGGCGCGTGCTCTTTCAATTCACTGGTTTTTTCACCAATTTCCTGTGCCATAACGTCGAGGATTTGGTCGCGTGCGGTTTTATTGCGGCGAATGGCTTCCTTCGCAATTTCGAAAGGCAGTCCATGGATCTTCAGGTCCAGCTGGAAACCGGTAATCCCTTCGCGAGTGCCACAAATTTTGAAATCCATGTCGCCGAAGTGGTCTTCAGCGCCGAGGATGTCCGTCAATATAACATGCTTGTCGACGTTTCCGGCATCATTGGTCTTGGTGACAAGGCCAACCGATATCCCTGCGACGGGTGCAAGGATAGGCACCCCTGCATCTACCAGTGCCAGGGTACCTCCGCAGACGGAAGCCATGGAGGTGGAGCCATTCGATTCCATGATTTCGGAAACGAGGCGAATGGAATACGGAAACTCATCTTCCGGTGGCAGCACCGGCAAGAGTGACCTTTCAGCCAGGGCACCGTGGCCAATTTCGCGCCGCCCGGGCACGCCGAAGCGACCACATTCTCCGACCGAGTAGGGGGGGAAGTTGTAGTGCAAGATAAAGGACTTGTTTTTCGCGCCACCGGTCAGGCCATCGAGTTCTTGTGAATCTTTGCTGGTGCCCAATGTGGTAAGCACCAAACCTTGAGTTTCACCTCTTTGGAAAACGGCTGAGCCGTGGACTCGTGGCAGGACATTGGTGTTGCACGTAATGGTGCGCAAATCCTCAGGACCGCGTCCATCGACCCGTTTTCCGGACTCCAGAATGTTTTCGCGGTAAACCTCTTCCTGCAGGACTTCAAAAGCCATTGCGATTTGTGCCTCATCGAATTTCTCTTCACCGACTTTGGCCAAGACGGCGGCAGACGCTTCTTCTTTTAAGGCGTCAACGGCGGCATCGCGGTCCTGGCGAGAATCCTGGAATACGGCAGGGCCGAGTTTGTCGCCAATCGTGCTTTTACACAGTTCGAGCACACTGTCTTCAACTTGATGCAGGGGGAACGTTTTTTTTGGTTTACCTACTTTTTTGGACAGTTCTAATTGCGCCTGGATGATGGGCTGAATCGCTTGATGGGCAAATTCCAGTGCTTCGACAAAGCGATCATCCGGCATCTGGTCGGCGGACCCCTCAATCATCATCATTTCCTGTTCATTGCCCACGTAGATCAAATCCAAAGTCGATTCGAACATTTCTTCATTGGTGGGGTTGATGATAAACTTGTTATCAATTTCGGCAACCCGCACTGCCCCAATCGGGCCATTCCAAGGAATATCGGAGCACATCACTGCTGCAGAAGCACCGTTCACCATGAGGATGTCGGGCTCATTGACGAGATCCGTGGTCAACAGCATGCCAATGACTTGAACTTCGTTGAGAAAGCCTTTGGGAAAAAGGGGACGCAGTGGACGGTCGCAGAGGCGGGAGGTTAAGATTTCTTTCTCCGAGGGACGGCCTTCACGCTTGAAATAACCTCCGGGGAAACGGCCTGCCGCCGCAAATTTTTCCCGATAATCAACGGTTAATGGGAAGAAATCTTGCCCTGGTCGCATAGAGGATGCAGCGGTGGCGCTGACAAAGACAGTGGTGTCTCCTTTGCCAATGGTGACGGAACCACTCGCTTGTTTGGCGATTGTCCCGGTCGATATCGTGATCCCGAGTTCTTCAATGGTTACGGAATGTTCTTGTTTCATATATGTATTTCTTTCTTCTGTGTTTATTTTCAATTGCCAGCGTGCGGATCGGACGCAATCGCGTAGCTTACGGTTGGTAAAGGATTCCTGGTCTTGCCGTAAGAACCAAGTCGAACGAGTACACAACAAAACCACCATGGTGGTTGCATGGATGGTTTTATGGGCAATGCACAAGCAGGCTTCATTGTGCTGCGTTTCGCCTATCAATACTGTTAGCGACGCAGCTTCAGGCGCTGAATGAGGTTATTGTAACGATCGAGATCGTTTTTCTTCAAATAATCGAGGAGTTTTCTGCGCCGGTTGGTCATATGAATGAGACCTCTGCGCGAGTGAAAGTCTTTGCGGTGGGTGCGCAGGTGCTCAGTTAAATGAGCGATGCGAGCGGACAAAAGGGCCACCTGCACTTCAGGCGAACCGGTGTCACCGTCTTTCGTTTTATAATTTTCAATGATTTGAGTTTTATCGACTGCTTCTGACATAGTGTTGTTGATGATATTTCAAGGCTTTGGGGCTTCACGATGGTGAAACCGTATTTTCAGCTGGACGCCAAATATACCGCTAAACAAATTTCCAAATGGTCATTGAGCCAAGGAGGATGTATTCACCGATAATAGCCAATACTCCTCTAGCGCAATTGAGGAGGATGGAGGATTTAGGGCCAGAATCAAGTGTATTTTTTGTGCAGCTGCCGCAGAGATTGGATTTTGCAAAGGTGCCAGGCAACGATCCCTGAATATAGATGGCGCGCGGTATCTGTCTGGATTTGGATTTGCACGAAACCATTTTTTCCCAGTCTATTTTCCGCCTGTTCAAAAATGAAAGCGGGTAACCTACCCCTAAGTTACCCGCCATAATTTTCTATTTTATCTCGTTGCTTAATACTCACCTCCCTTGGGAGCTGAATACCATTACAGGAATACAGCATTTCTTATTCGTCAAATTATTTTTTTAGAAAATTTCCACATGGAGTCATTCAAACGGCTAATCGGAGAAGGTTCTGGACAAAATGAAAGCGGGTAGCCTACCCCTAAGCTACCCGCTTTTAACTTTCTACTTTATCTCGTTGCTTAATACCTTATCTCCCGTAGGAGATGTGCGCTATAGAAGCAGGAAAATTAGGTAAAGTCAACTTTTTGTGTCGAAAATGTATGTTATTACATGAAAAAAACCCATTAAAGGTGTAGGTGTGCGTTAAACCGGAATGATGCATTAGATGAAAATGAAGCACGCAACACACGCCGTACACGGGAAAGGTCGGTTTCCAGTGCTGCAGTGCGGAATGCAGACGGGTTTCCACGGGTTGAATTCTGGCTCAATGAGTCAACCTAACTGGATGGGGCGAGCAGCGTTTTGAAGTCCTGAACCGATTTCTGGACCAGCAGGGTATTTAATCGATTGCGTTGCCACCACTGAATGGATGGAGGCAACGGCGGACGCCACTGGGAGGGGCCCTAGCAGCCTGTCGGATTTGATCTCCAATTCTTACAAATCTGGTAGAAATTTAGTGTCATGCGTGTTGTAAATGTTGACCGAACCACGCCGACGCTGCTGCCGGTGGACATGCGTGAGTGGGTGGCTGCAAATGACACGGTTCATTTTATACTCGAAGCGGTGGAACATGTGGACATGCAGCACTTCAAGCTAAAG
>Ga0102943_1000252_pt1 | contig 37624 bp, 32 predicted proteins | sample SalPonC_black_MG_FD_78174 | JGI IMG/M metagenome (GOLD analysis project Ga0102943, IMG submission 78174) | Salt pond soil microbial communities from South San Francisco under conditions of wetland restoration - Salt Pond MetaG... | ecosystem: Environmental > Aquatic > Marine > Intertidal zone >...
ATGGGAGTTAAAAAAGCTCCAAATACCTCTCAAGGAGCGGCTGCTGCAACAACATCAGCCGACTGTTTCAATTTTAGTCCAAGCAGTTTTGAGACCCAAAAATCAAATCCGACAGGCTGCTAGGGAATCAGATACTCCAGCATGTTCGCAGGTGCTTGGCCCATAGCAAAAAGAATGTATTGAGTGATCAGCCCAATAGTGAGTACCACAAAAAACAGCCCGACGACAATCCTGACGGCAAAGCTGGTAATGAATACATTGATTTTAGGAGCAGCCTTCCCCAGTACCGCAAATGTTAAGTTAACCACGAACGAAATCGCGATGATCGGCGCAGCCATCTGCAACCCCAGCACAAACACCCAGGAAGTACCTTCCAGCATATTCTGCATACCCCCGGCCCCTGGAAAAACCATACCAATAGGAACCACCTGATAACTGCGCATATACGCATAGATTATTTCGTGGTGCGTTTCCGTTGCCAGCAGCAACAGTACGGTAAAGTAAAATAACAAAGTCCCGTAAGTGGTACTCGTTGCACCACTATTGGGATCGAATGATGAACTCATCGACAGCCCCGTTTCCTGCGATACAATTTGCCCGGCAAACTCGACTGCAAAGAATACGATGCGCACTGCAATCCCCATCAATGCTCCAACCACAAACTCTTTCGTCATGTAGACGATGAGTTCGATAAATGTAAACGGTAATTCCGACCAGGAAACGTCCAAGTTACTGGCAACAAAAAACGCGACCATCGCGGTGATAGCCACCCGGAACTGCATGGGAATCATGTTTCCGGTAAATAGAGGGATCCAGAAAAACAGCGCACCACAACGGACCAGGCATAACACCCAAAGATAAAGATCTGTGATTTCAAATATCATAGCAATCCGTTGCCTGTACTACCCTGTAAACGATGATCAGGGTACTGCAATGTATCGAGTCATGGAGCCATTTGCGGCATACGGCTGATAATCGAGCCGGTAAACTCCATAATAGACCGAATCATCCAGGGTGCCGAACCAATCATCACAAATCCCACGATCACGAGTTTGGGCACAAAGGTCAGCGTCTGGTCATTGATACTGGTAATTGTCTGGAATAAACTGACCACCACACCGACTGCAATTGCAGTACCTAAAATAGGAGCAATCAACGTCAATGACTGCATGATCACTAAGCGTAACAATTCAACTGCTATTTCGATTGTCATAAATTAAAGCTCTCCACCAACGACCGCATTATCAGGTACCACCCGTCGACCAATACAAACAGTAATAATTTAAATGGCAGGGACACGATCGCCGGTGGCATCATCATCATGCCCATTGCCATCAATGTAGATGCCACCAAAAAGTCGATAATCAGGAACGGGATAAAGATTAAAAAGCCCATTTGAAAAGCCGTCCTCAATTCACTCAAAACAAACGAAGGTACAACGATTCGCATTGGTAATTCAGAGCGCTTGGTTGGGCCGATTCCAGAAAGCGCAAGAAAAAATTCGATATCGCTATCCCGTGTTTGCGCAATCATAAAGACCTTCATGTAAGCAGAGCTTCTCTGCAGCGCTTCTTCGGAAGTGATCTGCTTTTCATTGTAGGGCTTTATTCCCTCCTGATAGATATTTTCCCAAACAGGTGCCATCAGGAAAAACGTTAAAAACAGCGCTAATCCAACAATAATCTGGCTATTCGGCGCGTTCTGCACACCGAGTGCATTGCGCACAAACCCCAGCACAATAACGATACGAGTGAAACTGGTCATCAACATGACAATCGACGGTGCGAGCGTCAACAGCGTCATAATAAACAGTAGCTGAATGATCACGCCAAAGTCTTTTGGATCATCGCCACCGTTAATATCTATGGTCAAACTACCAGGCGCAGAACCTGCCCCTGCCTGGCCCCATGCAGATGGCCCGAACAATAGGATTGCAATGACCAATACCACCTTTAGCCAACCCGCCAGGCGCTGATACCCTGTATGCGACTCACTCATCGTCTGGCTGGATCTCCGGTGGAAGGTGTGCACCCTGCATACCAGCGCTGGCGTCCTCACTCATCAGCGCCCCGTCTTCAAACGGACTGTTCAAATAGCATAAATGATTGATCATGCCCGGCCCCACACCGAGCAGCATTTTTTGCGCACCGTATTCGACCACCACCAGAAATTGTTTATTTCCCAAAACTTTTGTCTCAGAGACAACTAACCGTTGCCCACTTGTTTGGTTTTTCAATGAGAACTTACCCTTGAGCGCATAATTGCGCAGGAGCAAGGCCCCTCCTCCCAACACCAGTAAAAACACAAACACCTGGCTGAGTAATGTGAGCGTCGACGGGGGTGGCATAGCGAGCTGTTTACCATCGGTGCCGGCACTGCCCTGGGCGATTGCCTTACCTGCAGAAGGATAGTATACTTCGGGCTTCGCACCGTCTTCCTGAGCATGTAAGGAAGAGAACGGTAAACAGCAGCCCAATAAGCAATACGCATTTATCAAAAATAGCTGTCGAAATATGGGGGTTCGTTTCATGCGCGTTTAATTCAGTCACTTTTATTCATTTATCGCCTACTAATTCAGTAATTTTGATCCCGAAATTATCTTCAACTACAACGACTTCACCATATGCAACCAAGCGCCCGTTGACCATCAAAGCAACTGGGTCTTTGGCTTGTTGGCGAAGTTGCACAACCGAACCCGGCGCGAGTTCAACAATTTCTTTCATCGGTAATTCGGCCGTTCCAAGTTGTACGGTGACCTCTACTTTAACGTCCATGATGACGTCCAGATTTTTGGATTCGATGGTAGTGTCCATTACTTAAATTACTCCTTTATTTGTTCTATTATTTTTAAAGCGACGTTGTCTCCCTCGACTCCCACTTCCCCGACGAATCGACAGGAATTTTTTACCCGCAGCTGGGTTTTCTGCACAATATTCTCAGGCAACTCTAAGATGTCTCCAACTTCCAGGCACAATAAGTCTTTGATTTTTAAATCGAAGGCCTTCCACTCAGCACTCACCGGTACTTTCACTGAATCGTAAGAAGGTTGCCACTGACTTTTCTTTTCTCCAGAGCTCATGTAGCCAAACTTACGGTTTTGCTCCTGCATCTCCTTGATCACTGGCTCGACCATATAATAGGGCACTGCCAGTTGAAACTTGTCCTGGCAGTCTCCCAAGGCAGCTTCAACATCCAAAACTAACATGATAGCCTCGTGAGGCGACGTTTGCAAAAATCGGCCATTATTTTCCCGTCCCAGAATGGTCGCACTCAAGCTTTTTATATCTTCCCATTGCTTGCACCACTCGTTGAGAATAATCATCACCACGTCATCAATAAGGGCCATTTCAATCTCAGTGAGGTTGCGCTCCTCTTGAATCGAGTTGCCCTTTCCTCCTAACATCCGATTGACAATGGTGAGCGCCAGACGAGCATTGATATTCAATACCCCCACTCCTGTCAGTTGATCGATTTTAAATAAATTAATATGAATGGGACTGGGAATGCTTTCGGTAAACTTCGAGTAAGTTACGGTTTCCAGACCCGCCATTTTTAAATTAACGTCCATGCGCATAAACATGGACAGGCGCGCGTTCAAGTAATTGACGAACGATTCGTTACGAATGCGCATCTGGCGAATCTCTGTTTCCGTTAAGAATACGGGATTCCTGAAATCATAAGATTCGACCCGGACTTTGTTTGACCGCGGGAAGCGCGTGCCATCGTAACTCAAGATGATCTCACCTTGAGGCGCATTGGCTTCCTCCATCAGCGCATCGATATCCCCCTGACTCAACAAGTCGTTAAGATCAGCCAGTGGATCGTCATCCGGCAGGCCCATTATCGAATCGTCGTCCATGTTAAGAATATCTGCTTAAATACTGATTACTGAATATTGATTTCTAATCACTCACACCCAAATACGCCCTTCTGGACGGGCAGCTTCCGATACCGTGAACGTGAGTGCTGAATCACTGAACCACAAATGCGGTAAAATAAATTTGGTGAATCACCTTCTTCTTCATCAAGGTATGAAACGCACTTAATAAATCATTGCGCACAATATTTTTAATACCTGGCTGCTCCAGATCGCGCATGCTGAGGGAATTGAGAACCCCGAGAGTAATGTCCACCATTTTCACCTTGTTGGCATCCATCAATGCCTCAAAGTTTGGATCATCTCCTTCCACCGTAAAGCTCACTTTGACATAACGGCTCTGCATACTACCACTCAAATTTGCAACGATATCATCAAATGCGTATTGGGTCATCACCTTACCCGCTTTAGCGTCCCCGTCGCCGTGGCCTTTACCATGTCCTTCTCCAGTATGGTTGCCTGGTGCAGTTTTATCCGCTCCGACAGCTGTTTTAATTTTTGGAATCAACACGAACTCAGTCATCGCAAACGATAAGACCGGTAACATAATGAGTATCACAATAACGGGAATCCAAGGGTTGCCTCCGCCGCCTGCGACCGCAGCTCCTTCTGCTGGCAATTCCTCAATCTGTTCGTCAGCCATGACTCAACCTCTTTCCTTATTAGATAGCTTTTGGATTGAAAGCTGAAGACATTCATAACGCTGTATGTCTTCAGCCAAGTGCAATTAACTTATTCGATTATCGCTTCAAATTGATAATTTCTTCGATGATGGAGTCAGACACTGTGACGACTCGCGCGCCTGCCTGGAAACTGCGCTGAGCAACAATAATGTTGGCAAATTCCTGCGTCAGGTCAGTATTCGATAGTTCGAGTGCTCCTGAGCGTATAGTTCCCAAGCCGTTAGTTCCGGCCTCATTATTGGCCAGCGAGAGGGCGATTCCGCCAACGGCGCCCGCAGCGTCTACACCTGTATACAGGCCATTGCCTTCTGCATTCAATGCCTGTGGATCCTGGAATCGCTGTAACAGTATGGTCGAAGACGTAAATGAGCTGCCATCATTTAATTGGAAAATGACATCACCTTGCGTGTTGATGGTAAAATTATCAAACGTTGGATCGCCTGAGCTGGCAGGGGTGTATGCGATCTGGATATCACCCAGGGTTGAGGGTGCCGTAGATGGGTCTCCACCCGTGAGGCCCTGCAGACGGTAACCATTAGAATTTACCACATACCCGGAATCATCCACCCTGAAGTTTCCAGCACGTGTCACAAAGCGTTTGCCACTGAGGGAATCTTCCACAGTAAAAAATCCTTCTCCCGTGATGGCCAAATCGGTAGCAATGCCACTTTCTTCTAACGAACCTTGGTTGAAATTTGACGAGATCACCTCCGTAGAAACGCCCGTTCCAATTTGCTTAGACACCTGGTTGGAACCAACGCCGGTGCCGTCACTCGGTGCAGAGCGCCTCAACGTATTACTAAAACTATCGGTGTATTCGACGCGGCTCGACTTAAAGCCTACCGAGTTCACATTGGCGATGTTATTACTCACCACTTTCATGCCTGTCGAAAATGCTTTGATGCTACTGACACCGGTATTTAATGATTCTATTAATGCCATGGTTTTGCTTCCTTTCCTGATGCAATAAGATTGAAGGTTCGTTTTCTGTCTCAGGAGGCCTCTTCCGTGGGTAACCGGACTTCCCTGACATCTGAAAGTTTATACTGTTTTCCATCCACTGTGAGTTCGATATTAGAGGTCCCTTCCGCATCGCGCACTGTGGTCACTGCTGAAACAATACCATCGATCAAAAAACCCGACGCATGTGCGACCGAGACATTTTTACCGAGGTAGGTTTGGGCGGCTATTTCCCTCTGATCAGCCGTAAATGCATTGAAGCCTTCGTTGAGTTGCTTCATTTGCTCAAGCGAGGTGAAGCTACTCATCTGAGCGACAAAGTCAGTATCCTTCATCGGCTCCAGAGGATCCTGGTTGATCAGTTGCGTCACCAGTAATTCAAAGTAGTCGCTGGCATCCAGAGTGGGGGGCGTGCTTTTGGTTGGATTGCTGGTTGCCAGCTCAGGGTTTGTGTTGAGAATATTACTTACATTCATAAATTCATCCAAGTTGTTTGACCTGTTCTGCGGTCAATATCTCTGTTTCAGCGGTATCTGCACCCAGGTCTTTGGTAAACTCAGGCAACGTTAATTGGATACCCCGTTTCGAAGCCTGATGGGCAAGCCCTGCCCAGCCATCGTTCAGGAAATCGCGCATCTCATCCGACTCCGTTTGGAAACGGACCTTGACCCGGTCCGAATCCAAACGAAGTTGCAGTGTCAAACGTTCTCCTCCTGGAAGCTCCAATTTCATGCGCAAATTGTTTTTCCCAAATTTGCGAAATCGATCAATTTGCTGAAGAATGGCCGGTATCACTTCTGTTTGTAGAGATGTATAAGCGGAAGGCCCGGTAAATGCCTGCTGCATATGACTTGCGGGTGATACCCCAGCCAATTCCTTGGCGTTGGTTTGTGCTTGATGATGTTGTTGGCCTGGATGCTCGGAGGTCTGTCCATTCGAATGTCCCCCCTGACTCGATGATTGATTGCCTGAACGACCCTCTGCAGTGGCGGTTGCTGCCTGCGCCGTAGCCGTAAGCGTATCCCGTGTCGGATGCGTCATCCCTGACTTCAGGTGCATGCTCGGCATACCTGACTCTGGCTTTGATTCGTTCATGTGCGCGTAAGATTTAGCATCGCCTGTGCCAACTTTTTTATTAAAATCATTAAGGTGTTCCTTATCAGCATTTAAAAAATTATTATTTATATTTTCAGTCACATTTGTCCGACTTTTTCGCTGTAAGCTGGCAGATTCTGCAGCGGCAATATTTTCTCCTTCGCGACGCTGTGTACCCTCTACATGCATACGCCGTCCGGGCTCAGCCTCCCGACGCGTGCGTCCCGCATCCTCATTTGGCACTGTCTCGTTATGTGTTTTCAAGGCTTGATCATTACCCAACCTGGCGGGTGCATCGGCGGCGCCTTCTCTCGACATAGCCATGGGTATGGCGAGCTTGGCGCTGCCAAGTTTGGATGTATCCGCAGGCAAATCGCTTTTAACACCGAGATCGCGATCGCTTGCAGCTCCGAGCACGCGATCGGTCACAACGGAACGTTCTGCCGGGGCAGCGACTTGTTCGAATCTTTTAGCCGATTCAACTTGCACTGCTTGCTCAGTGCTGACCGCTGTTGGGACTAGAGGCGATTTTTTTGCCATCGCTTCGGTTTTTCGAGCGTCAATAGCTGGCAACGGGTGATCTTTCCCTTTTATTGCAGGCTTTATCGTTTGAGCAACACGCGCTTCACTCCCGGCACTGTCATGCAGTGCGGACGCTTGAAGCTGGGCGCGGTCAGAGGTTGTCAAATTGGCGGGCCTGTACTGCACAGTTACCTGTTGAGATGCAGGCGGCAGGTGGTTAGTGGTTGTGGGTAATGCGCTCGTGGGTAAATCCGTCGCCGCCGGCCGAGCAGTGCCCTCCACCTTTTGCGTCTGTACTGCTTGCGCTACCGGCACGAAGGTTTCCGCAGTCGCTGCTCCTACGAATTGGTGCGTGTTTGTGTTAGCTTGCGGACTTGACGGTTTAGACAGATGGCTGCCTTTGAGTGCAGCGGGTTGCTCGCGGCGCTGCTCCCGTAGAGAACCAACGGCTTCGTTTGACTGTTCAATACTCGCATGGGGAACCGCAGGCGTTCGATTCTGGTTTATCACCCCCTTAACCTCTGCGCCCATGCCATTTTTTTCGGTGTCAGTGATGGGCTGGACGGGCTGTTCCACAGCCGTCTGAGCTGCGCTCTCGGTTGCACCCTCCAATCCCCTGGTTCGACCAAACATCCAGGCAATTACGCTTTGCACGACGACAGGAGGCTCCTGCACAGCCGAGTCGTGTTCTGCAGTCCCCTCTGCGTCCTGCGTATCTTCAGATATACCGTTTTCCGGCTCTGCACGCACATTTGGCGCACCGCTGGCTACAGTTGGTTCACTGTGACTGGAATCTCCATCGGCTGAGGGATCGTGTAAGCTGTGCCCAAAGGACGCCTTGCCATCGACTTCGCTGCCGTTCATCTTTGAGGATCCATCCTCAGGAATCGTAAAGGGAGTGACGGGAGCATCGCCCTGGCGGGCATGGGATTCGGCCTTAGCCGTTGGCGTTGGGTGATTGTTTCCGCTTAGTAAATGCTGCAATAGCTGGATCATAATAGCACACGTTCTACAGGCCGTAATCATCGTTCAGTCAGCAGTCGGGATCCTTCCCACGCACTGCTTCAAAAACGGATTACTGATTTTTTTTGGAATCGATTTTCAAGCGCATCATTTCGGAAAACCGAGCTACGCGCTCCGACATGGGCCCATCCTCTCCCTGGATCCTGGACATAGATTGAAAAATGGGTGCGACTGCATCGACCGGCATGTAAGACATGATTTTGACGACGAACACATCATCCATTTCTGCAAAAATTGCGACTGCGGCTTCGGGCGAGATATTCGCGTAGGTCGTAGCCAGGGACTTTAAATTTTTCTCTTCGCTTGCTTCGAGCTCGAACACTTTACTCGCGAGTTCATCCCGATAGGTTTCAATCTCACTGCGCAAGCGGATGAGTTCTTCTCGCTCACTGTTAAGGCGCTCTTCCAAATCCTCCATCAGCCGTTCACGCTCTTCAACTTTGGCCCGCTCCTCCTGCAGATTGGCGACCAGGTCATCGATGCTCTGGGTCAAAAAATCAAAGTGCTGCGGCGAACCGATCGTGATCACCTCTTCGACAATCTCTTCAGGCGTTTTCACAAACTCGTGCGCTTTGGATACGATCAAGCCGAACGTCACTGCCAAATTTATCAGCAATGCCAACGAGCCAATGATCCAGAAATTAGGTTGTCGCATGATATCGTATCCTGATTCAATCTACAGCAGAACTGTAGCGATTGCAAAAAATGTCCTCCAATTCGCGCTCTTCCTGCTTCGCGTGCGCTTTCAAATAGTCCTGGTATTTCCGTTCCTTGATGCGAATTAACGCATCATACGCTTTCTTTGCTTGAATAAACGCATTCAGTTTTGTTTGCACATTCGCCTGCAACTGCGCCAGCTTTTGCTCCTGCGCTGCCAAAGCCTCAAATGCGTGCGTTTGGGCCAATATAAAATGCTGCTGATCGGCCGCACAAAAATCAGTTGCACGCACGCGTTCAACTTGCTGTTGTAAGGCGGCGATGTTAGTGCGCACCGCTGCATGCTCCGCTTCTTGCCCACGACAGGCCTGCAATGCCTGAGCATAGGCAGATTCAGCGCGATTGAGCGCCAGCTCCCGCACGACGACCACGGCTTCCAGTGTAAATTTAAACTTCTTCATGTGAGCGCTTTCTGCAGCTTGGCAAACCCGGTTTCCCGAGCTTCCAATTCTTCATACGATTGGCGTAAGAAATCGTTCAACGGGTCGTGTCGCTTGATAGCTAAATCGAGTTTCGGATTGGTTTTTGGTGTATAAGCACCAATATTTATCAAATCTTCATTGCGTCGATACAGGGCCATCGAATCACGCGCAGCTGAAACCAACGCGATCTCTTCTGGGGTCAAGATTGCCCGCGTCAAACGACTGACACTCTCCAAAATATCCACAGCTGGAAAATGATTGGCCGTCGCCAAATCACGACTTAAGGCAATGTGACCATCTAAAATACCGCGCACTGCGTCTGCCACTGGCTCGTTCATATCGTCTCCCTCTACTAGCACGGTATACAAAGCAGTTATCGATCCCATTTCTCCCATTCCCGATCGTTCTAACACCCGCGACAGCAAAGAAAACACAGACGGCGTGTACCCGCGCGATGCCGGGGGTTCACCAACCGCCAGGCCGATTTCGCGTTGCGCCATCGCCAGGCGGGTCACGGAATCCATCAACAATAACACTTTCTTCTGCGCAACATCACGGAAATACTCACTGATACGCGTCGCCAGAATTGCAGCTCGCAAACGCAGGGGTGCCGATTGATCCGAGGTCGAGACCACCACCACCGAGCGCGCCAGGCCTGCTTCGCTCAAATCATTTTCCAGGAACTCACGCAGCTCACGTCCCCGCTCGCCGATGAGTGCAACCACATTTACCTCTGAATCAGCGCCACGTGCGATCATTCCCAACAACGTTGACTTGCCCACGCCACTACCGGCAAAAATCCCCATACGCTGACCACAGCCCAGCGGTGTAAACGCATCGATCGAACGCACTCCAGTCGTAAACGGTTCGGCAATACGACGACGCTTTAATGGATTTGGCGCATCTCTGTGCAGATCCTCCACATGGTCGACCCGCAAGGGCCCCTTGCCATCCAGAGGACGGCCCATTCCGTCGATAATTCTACCCAGCAATCCCATTCCAACCGGGATATGGTCACCCTGATTCGAAGCCACTACCCGACAACCAGGGTGCAAGTCGGATACTGTGCCCAAAGCCATCAATAACACGCGGTTGTCGCGAAACCCAACCACTTCCGCCGTGACGACCAATTTATCTTTGTTAGAATAAATGTCGCATACCGCTCCCAACGAAACTTCAGGGCCTTCGGATTCGATAATGAGCCCGGTAACCTGTGCTACCCGACCAATTTTTTCGATCGGCTGACTGCGGTTGAGACGTCGCTCAATCCATTCGAAATTCTCCAGCAAGTTATCCATCACGAACCACGCATCTCCTCTGCAACTTTTTTTAACTTTGTTTCAATCCGAGCGTCGACAGTGCCAAAACGACTGCGAATGAGACAATCCCCTTTCTCCAGACCCTCATCTTCAACCAACACGAGACCGTTGAGGGACGCAAATTGCCCCTTGTCCGATTCCTGCAACAGGGCAAAATCTTCAGGACATAACAACACTTGTAACTGTTCGCCATCCGGTGATATCTCGCGCAATAGATCTTCCAGGTTTTGGCGCACGCTTTCCGGCGTCAATTCCAAGCCCCCCCAAAGCCGCCGCACCATTGCCAGGACCAGGTTCGGGACGCGAGTTGCCACTGTGGACACCATCTGTTCAAACTGCTCGTGAATGCGCTGAAATAACGCTTCTTGCACCTGTAAATATTCGTCACGCGTTTCGACAATCTGTGCTTGCGCAAAGGCTTCTGCCTCCTGGCGGCCTCTGGCATACCCACGCTGCTCCCACTCTTTAGCGACCGCATAGCTAACCGGAGGCTCCCCATAGGCCTCTACATCTACCCCGATGATCGGCGCAGGTAACGTGATCGTACTAGCCAATTTTTTCTCCATCTGCGTCTAACGTTATTTCTTCTTCTTCCTCTAAACGGCGTACAATTTGAATGATGCGGTCCTGCGCGGCTTCGACTTCTTTCATCTTTACCTGACCGAGCATATCCATTTCATCCTTGAGTGTCTCAGCCGCACGCTTGGAAACCGATTTGAAAATCATTTCCTGCAAAGCAGGCTGTGCAGCCTTGAGGGCCATCACCAAATCGCTCATTTCGACCTCACGCGTAACTCGCTGTAAGTCACCAAGGTCCAAACGTATCAAATCCTCGAAACTGAACATTTTCTTGCGCACCATCTGCCCCAGTTCCGGGTTGCGCTCTTCCAACTTATTGATCAGGGCCTTACTCGTCTCCTTATCCAATACATTGAGAATATCGGCAACATGTCGCAACCCTCCGGATGTCATCAATGTGGGCTTCTCTTTGGTATCTACGTGTAATTTTAATGTGGATACAACCTTGCGAATCATCTCTGATGAAGTGCCCTCCATGGTACCAATCCGCTCAACCACCTCTTCGCGCAACTCAGGGTTGAGCATCTCCACTAAGGCGACACATTTTTCCGTATTTAAATAAGATGTTACGAAGGCAATCGTCTGAGGTTGCTCGTCACGAATGAGATTGAAAATCTGTCGTGGTTCCATGTCGCAGATTTCCTTGATCATGTCGTTGGAAGTGGCTCCGGGTGTAATGCGCCCCATGATATTGGCGGCCTTGTACTCGCCCTTCGCCATTTCCAATGTTTTCTGCGCGAAATTAGCACCGCCTAAAATAGAGCCCAAGCTCTCACCAATTACATCTGAAAATTCAGCCACCACTTTATCCTGAATTTCACGATCAATCATGGGATAAATAGTCACTTCCGACACAATTTGCTCAACTTCGAAGTCGTCAAAGGTCTCCAGTAACATGGAAGCGGCTTCCGGACCAACCGTGATCAGGAAAATGGCCAACTTTTGCTTTTTTGTCAGCTTATCGTATTGTATCGGTTCAAATTCTGTTTCTGAGGCCATTGTTTAATTCAATAAATAATCAATGAATATGCCTAAGCACCTGAACGATGGCTTGCTCGATGGCTGAAATCGTAGGGTTCTCATGCATACTCAGACGTGTTATTTTAGTTATTGCTTTGTCGTTGCCATCCACTTTTTCAGAGCTGTGCTCACATTTTCTGGCTTTTGTTGAATCAGTTCATTCAAAAGTTCGGGCGTGGGCCGCGGCGTTACATCCACTGCACCATCAACGGTGCCCCCACCTCCGCCGGACATCCCGAGAGGCGACGGGATATCGTCTTCGATAACCTCAACATTGATGGGCTTCACTTTGTGCTGTTTGAGCATCCGTAAAAATATCATAAACATGATAACAGCGATGCCAACTGACAGGAAACTACGTCCCGCTTCCAATATTTTAAAGATCGGGTTCGATAGCTCGTCGGAAACCGCAGCTCCCAGTGGATTCGCCATAAAAGACACTTCTTCAATCGAGACAACCGGACGTATTTCCTCGCCTTGAGAATCGACCACAACGCCCAAAGCATTGGACACCATTTCACGCAAGCGCAGCATTTCCTCTTCTGTTCGCGGTGCCGGCTGCGCGTCTCCCCCTGCTTCATCTTCAATATAATTCATCGCCACAAACACAGCTGCTGTAATACGATTGATACTGCCCGGACGCTTGACGATTTCCCGCGTCTCTCGATTGATCTCATAGGTGACGCTCTTGTTCTTACTGTTTTCACTCTTGGAGTTCGTTCCGGATGTATTTGCGGGCCCGGCGCCACCGTCCGGCAGGTTGGCAGCAACCCCAACTACTTGAGTAGGCCGCGATTCTGAGCTGGAGGACGTGTCCTCAATCGATGTCTGCGTACGCACCACCTGACTTTCTGGATCAAAGCGCTCTTCAACAATCGTTTGCGCTTTAGTATCCAAATCGATCGACACACGAGCCACCACCTGCCCTGCTCCGATCACACGATTCAGCATCGTTTCAACTTTGTTGGTATAATAGTCTTCGATATCTTTGCGCAAGCGCAACTGGCTCGAAGCCAGGCCAATGGTTTCGTCACTGCGCACTTCCTCTGAGAGCACATTGCCATGATTGTCGACCACCGCCACTTCGTTGATTTCCAAGCCTTCGACGGCATTGGCCACTAGAAACCGAATGGAGTTTATTTGATCTTCTCCCAGTTTTGCGCCTGCGGTATCGACAAACACAGATGCGGTGGATTGGCTGCGGGTTCTATCGAGCAAAAGTTTATTCTCTGGAACCACGATCATCACCCGTGCAGATCGCACCCCGCGGAGTTGTGATATCGTGCGCGACAGTTCGCCCTGCACCGCACGCACATAATTGGTCCGTTGCACAAAATCACTGATGCCGAAGTTCCCCTGATCAAAGATCTCGAAACCGACACCGCCTCCATTGATGACTCCATCGTTCGTCAATTTCATGCGAATAGTATGGACTTTATCGGGTGGGACATAAATCGATGTGCCCGTCTCGTTTAATTTGTAGGGCACTCCCTGTTCTTCAAGGGCCGCCACCACTTCCCCCATATCCGATGCATCCAACCGGCCGAACAACAATTGCATGGGCGAACGTCCAGCCCAGATCAACAGTGCACCAACACCAATCATAACTCCGAGCACAGATAAAAGGATCGATGCTTTCTGACTCGCACCCAAGTCATTCCAAAGTTTTCTAAATTGGGCTATATATGTTTCCATAATTCGGGGTTCTCAAGTGGCCAGGATTATTTTCTGCGGCTGTATTTTGTGATGAATATATTCATTTTAAGTTTTACTTTATTAAAAAATTTTAGACGCCGAACACATGCTTCAGGTTTGAATACGCATAACCTCAATACACATAACCGGACTCGCATTCCCCAATAAAAGTCCGATAATTTTCATTCGTATTCACTTCTTTGTTTTGTCTATACATACACTTATGTGTTCGACGTCTGTTTCCCCTCAAAAAATTAAACGGTCATTTTCAAAAGACTTTGATACGACTCCGTGAGCTTATTTCTCACTTCCACCAGCATGGTGAAAGCAACGCCAGCTTCCTGCATGGCAATCATCGCTTGATGAATATTATCCGATTCACCTGCCATCAATGCTTTGGCTTCGTTCGACGATATCTTAGCTTTTTCATCGACAGATTCGACCAGGCTTTCCAACATCTGGCCAAAAGAAGGCGCACCGACGTTACCCCCCTCTCGCGTTTCGGGTATGGATTCGGCAGGACGAATGCCCCCTGCTTCAGCCACCGCATTCACCTGTTTCGCCGATTGAATACGTGCCAATGCCTCCGGATCGGCAAAAGCTTTCATATCGCTGATGTTGGCACTTGCACCCAAAACCTTATCGCCACCCTTCGGCTGTGGGTGCACTCCCCCGAAGAGCATATTGCCAATTCCTGAGACAGAGTTGATTATAGACATGATTTTTTAAAAGTTGATGGTTGGAACGCTTGGGATCCCATAGCCGCCGTTGAAAAGCGTCGGTTTATTTGACAGTGATCATTCATGCTGTTGTATGTTTATTTTCCTATCCTCAATGCCTGGGTTGCCATTTGGCGGGACGTTTTAATCACACTCAAGTTAGCTTGATAAGCACGAGAAGCACTGATGAGATCCACCATTTCTCGAGCAACCTTCACATTTGACAACGTCACCATACCGCGCTCGTTTGCGTGCGGGTGGTGCGGATTGTAAATTTGCTCACCCGGGCTCGGGTCTTCCTGGATGCCGCCCACACGGATACTTTCCAATTCCGGGCCGCCGTGTCCTGTCCTGCCATCTTGATTGATGTAAGACTCAAAAAGCACCATCTTCCGGCGGTAAATATCGCCATTGGCATCCTTCGTCGTATTCGCATTGGCGATGTTCTGCGCAATGAGGTCCATACGCAGCTTTTCTGCACTCAAGGCGTCAGAAGTAATGCGGGCTGCGGGTATTAAATTCATTTTGTAAATAAATTGTTAATATATTTTACTATCCGTTTCTTCCAGTTATGGTTGTTTTCAATCTTTGAATTGAGCTACTCACATAACTGGTCAAAAATTCGTACTCTAGAGCATTTTTATTTATCTCCAGTAACTCCTGGTCGATGGAAACGTTATTACCATCTGGACGTACGGCGATCGACGCCGTATCTATTTTCAACGTGGGTTGTGCCTGCTGGATTTTATCAACACCGCCGGCTTGCAGCGCACGTTCCAACTTGAGCTTAAATGCGGCATCTACATCGACTCGCTGGTATCCCGGTGTTTCCGCGTTGGCAACATTGCTCGTCAATGCACGGTGGCGTAATTCTGCAACATCCAGTAATTTTTTGGCGGCTACATAATTTTCTCTGCCGTATAAACTCTCAAGCATGCTCAACACAAAGCAGTAGACATGCCAATGAGAATATTAATTTATTAAGCACTGATATTCAGTAGTTTTAAAAATACAAAAAGCATTGATTAAGCAAGATTGAGTCGTTATCTGCTGTTGAGGCAATATTTTCCTAGAGCCAAACACTAGATTTTTCCCTCTCCTACAGCCGTATTTTTCTGTCTGAGTTACGCACGGTTACGGTTGGTTTGACCACCCTATTTGGCACTGGATGTCAATAGATTGAATTGTGTGGCACTGAAATGTCCGCCAGTTGCCGCGCACATCGACTCAATCATATTAAGGGGTTGAATGCCTTGTAGCTGCACTTCATCGACTGCAAACAAAGGAAGCAGCCACATTCTACTGGCGAGGGGCAACACACTTTATTAGAAATGGCGCTGAATTCCGGCAAAATTATGGCGACGTGTAAGCTAGGCTTTATACTCCTAAGTTTTTGTTAAAAACTTGTAAACATAAAGTGTTTCTTGATTTTTAAGTCGAAATAGTGGTAAAGAGCTATACATTAAACACTCTAGGTGGTCGATAAAGACCCTACTCCCACGAAAAGCTTAGAAGCAACTCACTTTATCTTAAAAAATGGCTTTGACAGACGCAAAAAGTAAAGGTTTTCACGACCCCCAGATCACTGCGCAAGAATATGAATATATTCGCAAATTGGTATATGACCATTGCCGGATCAATCTGGGTCCGAATAAGAAAGAACTAGTTATGGCGCGCTTGTCAAAGCGACTCCGGGCATGTAATATAAACACTTACAAAGTCTATATTCAGTTATTACAGAGTCCTGCAGGGAAAAGTGAAATGGGCAATCTCATCGATGCAATATCGACGAATCACACTTACTTTTTTCGAGAGGGTGAACATTTTGCCTATCTGAATGAGCACATCTTACCTGAGTTTGCAGCCGCTCACCACGGATCTGGTCAATTTCGCGTGTGGAGTGCAGCCTGCTCTTCAGGTGAAGAGCCCTACTCGGTAGCAATCTTGCTCAATGAGTATTTCCGCAATCAAAAAAATCGCTGGAGTATAGAGAGCTCTGACATTTCTGCCAAGATATTGAAACGCGCGAATGACGGCGTATTTGCCAAGGACCGCGTTGAGCGTATTCGCAAAGATTGGCTCTGCCGTTACTTTTTGAAAGGCAATGGTAAATTTGACGGTCTATACCAGTTTCATCCGGAGGTCCGCCGCAATCTAACGTTTCGTCTGATCAACTTGATGAGCCGCAGCTTTCCCTACAGTCAACCGTTCCATCTGATTTTGTGCCGGAATGTAATGATTTATTTTGATCGGCCAACTCAGGAGGACCTGATCAATCGTCTGGCAAAATATTTAAGACCGGGCGGGTATCTTTTCATCGGTCACTCCGAAAGTTTGAACGCGATAAAACATCCGCTCAAACTTATTCAACCCGCTATTTATCAGTTACCCAATTAATACATGTATTGGAAAATTCTGACATGTTTTACCAAGATTTTATACCGACTACTGGCTACTGACTCCTCCCATGGAAGTTAGGTAGCTTAAAACACAATCGTATTCACAAACTACAGAGGACATGCCTTTCGCAAAGAAAATTAGAGTTTTAGTCGTCGACGACTCGGCAGTCATTCGGCAACTCGTAACAAATATTCTAAAGCAAGACTCAGCAATTGAAGTAATTGGGCAAGCTTCAGACCCTTATCAGGCACACGATCGTATTGTCGAACTCAAGCCTGACGTCCTCACATTGGATCTCGAAATGCCAAAAATGGACGGGCTAACCTTTCTGAAAATCCTGATGGAAAAACATCCGATGCCCGTCATCGTTTTCAGTACGCTTACGCGAGAAGGTTCTCGCTTTGCGCTCGACGCCATGCACCTGGGTGCGGTGGATGTGCTGGGCAAGCCAACCGGTGAAACGTCTAAACGCGAACTGGCTGAACAACTGATTCAAAAAGTCAAAGCAGCTGCTTGCACGCGTAAAATAACCAGGCCGCCACCCGCACGCCCTCGTGCACAAAGTACAGCACCTGCCAGAGCCGTTAAAGACTTAAAATTCAGCTCCCGGAAATTGATCTTGCTCGGGGCTTCGACTGGAGGCACAGAGGCCATTCGCGAGGTGCTGGTGAATTTACCGCCGACCATGCCCGGCATACTGATCGTCCAACACATTCCAGCCAAATTTTCGTACGCCTTTGCCAATCGGCTCAATGACCTGTGCGCGTTGCGGGTTAAAGAAGCCGAAGAAGGCGACATTGCAGCACCGGGCACGGCATTAATCGCACCTGGAGGGTTGCACATGATCGTCAGGTGGACAGGGCAACACTATAAGGTGAATTTAAAGGATGGACCGATGGTCTGGCATCAAAGGCCAGCCGTTGATATCCTCTTTAAATCGGCAGTGTCTGTTGTCGGTAAGCATGCAATTGCCGGCATCCTTACCGGCATGGGCAAAGATGGCGCGGAGGGCATGCTGGAACTCAAACGAGCGGGAGCCCAGACATTTGCTCAAAGCGAGGAGACGTGTGTTGTCTTCGGAATGCCCAGAGCTGCACTCGAATCGGGCGCCACCCAACAAATGCTACCGCTCCAGAAAATCGCCACTACACTACAAACCTTAGCCGTTCAAAAGCAAAATTTACTCACCCAACCATGAAAGCTATTTCCACTGCACAACCCAAGAATCGTCACACACCCTCTACCCCTGAGCAAAAACATATAAGCTGGATCGACAATTGCCAAATCATCATCGATCCAACTGGCTCGATCCTGCAATGCGAATCGACCAGCATGGATCCGTTTAACTTTCCCAATAATGGCGTCGAGGGGCAAGTCCTGCAAGAACTGTTAATCGAGATTAACCCTGATTGGACCCTGCATCTACCAGAAGATCTGTTTGCATCCATGGATCCGATCTTTCTACCCTGGTCCAAACAATCGGAAAAACTCCCTACTGGAATCATCCTCAGTCGGATGAAATTTCAGGGCAACCTGTTCGTCACGCTCGCAGCCGGACTCGCTCCTCACAGTGATACCAAAGAAGTTTCGTGTAGCGAGTTTCCGCGGGACGCGTCTACAGTTGCGCAAGTTGTCTATCGCATGCAACAATCTGAGGGTCGGCTCAACAATTATATGCGTCATTTTCCAGGCGTATTTTTCAGTCAACGGGCCGACTTCTCATTCCACTTTATTGGTGAGGGCTTTACCGAGCTGACTGCATATGATCCAGATTTGCTCAAACACAACAGTAATGCCTTCCTGAATATGCTGGTGAAACAGGATCGGGAGCGTTTTTTGCAGGAACTCAGTAAAGCCAATCGCTCTCAAGAGCGGATCAGCATTTCCTATCGGATTCGCAACAAACACAATGACATTCGCTACATCATGGACGTGCGTACGCCAAAATTCAGTCAGTCCGGCTTGTTTTTGGGATACGAAGGTGTGTGGCTGGATATTACGCGTCAGTCCATTGCCGAAAACCACCTGAGCAGCACTGCCTGGAAAGAAAGCTTAGCCACGCTCACCGGTGGACTGATTCATGACTTCAGTAATATTATGGCGGGTATATTTTCGCTGAGTGAATTGTACTTCGATAGTATCAATGAGGACCACCCCATGCACAGTGGCCTCAAGCAGATTAAAAAGAATTCCCAACAAGCACAGACCCTCGTGCGGCGTATCATTGACTTAAATCGTGAAGAAACCAGCGAACGCAACTTTTATAATCTTGAACATTTAATCAAAGATCAACTCGACCTGCTGCCTATTATTCTACCGCGCTACTGCGGACTGGAAACTGCGTTCACCGAGACCGAAATTCCGGTATACATCGACAACATCGCATTCCGCCAACTGCTGTTGAATATGGCCATGAATACGCGTGACGCACTGGAAGACGAAGACCACGGCCAGGTAAATATAACGGTCCGCAGGATCGCTGCGGAGCAACCAGCCCTCGTGGGTGCGCTCAACGGGCCAATAACAGCGGAGACCGATGGCGTAGAAATTCAATTTACCGACAATGGTAAGGGGATCCCTCAACACCATCTCAAGCGTATTTTTGATCCCTTTTTCACCACCAAAGAACTGTCCAAAGGATCTGGTTTTGGCCTTTACAATGCGAGGCTTTTTATTGAAGAAAACCAAGGTCACATGGGTGTGTCCAGCGAACAGGGTAAGGGCACGACCTTTTATATTTACTTACCGATTGCCGACATTTTTGAACCAGAAAACGAGGCATTTACCAGCCATGCCGCTGCAACAGGTGAACTCGTGCAACGTCCGCGCACGGTGTTGTATGGTTCTGAAGATCCAGAACAGTTTGAAATCGTCAACCTTCTCCGCGATCGTGAGTGGGAGGTCATCACCTTCAATTGCTTAGATAAACTTTCAGCTTACCTTAAAGACGCTTCCTTGAAGCCAGATGTTCTCATCGCTGTAAAAATCGGCCACGACCCTCTGGTAGAATCATTGATTGACATGATGCTGTCACAGCATCCTGAAATTCAGCGGTTCATGCAAGTGAGAGGCAGTAATCCCGATCAAATTCCCAGCCGACTGCGAGATAAAGTGAGCAAAGTATTTGACGAAAGCATACCCGATAGAGAAATCATCAATTTTTTAGCAGACTGTATATTATAACCTATCATATTTATTTTACTGCAATTAATCATACTGTCTATCTTTGCCGTAGCAACAACGCCGTTGATGCTGTCTTAAACAACCCTATTGAGTCCACCACCTTAGCACATGGCCCAACATCAAAACCGTAATGTCTTAATTGTCGATGACGACGAGATCATCCTGGTTGCTCTTTACGAAACTATCTCGAGTGAGGGGTATTCAGTGATCAAAGCCAACAACCCAAAAGAAGGTCTAAAACGTCTCGAAGAAGAAACATTTTCAGTCATTTTGTCCGATCAGCGCATGCCTGAAATGACCGGACTTGAGTTTTTTAATAAAGCCAAGGATATCCAACCGAATGCCTCGCGCATATTGATCACAGGTGTACTCACCCTGAAAACGGTCATCGAAGCGGTGAACAAAGGAGAAATTTTTCGGTTTTTGGCGAAGCCATGGATCCGCGAAGAACTATTGGCTACCGTGCATAATGCCAATCAAAGGTATCAGTTGATTGAGATGAATGAAAAGCTCCAACGCGATACATTGAAACTCAATGACCAGTTAGCGGAGGCCAATCAAAAACTTAAAAAGCAGCTGGATGAAACAGTTGAACAAAAAGAGCAGCTCGACAAAGCTCACAATGCGTTGAGCCAAAACTTTAATCGCTCACTCGAACTCTGTTATCGTCTTATCTCTTCGTTCTACCCCATTCTCGGTAAACAGACCAAAGCCATCGTCGATATATGCCAGCAAATGCGCCTGGGTGGTGTGCTTTCAGAAGAAGAACAACACGTAATGGTCACCAGTGCATGGTTACAAAATATTGGACTGTTAGGGATTTCGCGCGAAATTCTTTCGCGGGCGCTCAACGCACCACAGGAGCTGAATGAGGATGAAAAACAAATCATTCAACACCACCCTATATACGGACAAACACTGGCTAATTTTTTAGACGAACTGGAAGCCGTCGGTACCACCATTCGAGCGCATCACGAGCGTTGGGACGGCACAGGCTATCCAGACGGACTGGCCAGGCTCATGATCCCAAAGCCAGCACGCTACCTGGCGGTTGCCGTTCATTACGTAGAATCAGGATTACCCAAAGAGGAAGCCATTGAAGAGATACTGGGCTTATCGGGCAAGGCATTTGACCCGGAGGCTGTGCGTTTATTCTTAAAAGTTACGCGCTTAACGCAACTACCCAAAAAAATAAAAGAAGTGCTGTTCAGCGAGCTGTCGCCAGGCATGGTCCTGGCCAAAGGCATTTACAGCCCAGCTGGTTTATTACTCATTCCTGAAGGGCAATCCCTTACTCGCAAAACACTCACTAAAATCACCGAGCACAACGAAGCAGAACCGATTGATCAACGGTTACTCGTTTACATCTAACCCCTCCTGCAAGCACCTCCCGATAAACATCTCAACTTTAAAGTAAATTGCTATGAATGACGTCAAAATATTAGTGGTCGAAGACGATGCATCCTCTGCCATCATCCTGGAAAAAATTTTAATTAAAGGAGGCTATGAAGTGACCGCAGTGGTGAACAATGGCGAAGCTGCTTTAAAAGAAATTCCAGCCCGGCAGCCTGACATCATTTTGATGGACATCAGTATCTCTGGCGGCATGGACGGAGTCGAAACAGCGACTCGCATAAAAGCACACCACGACCTGCCTATCATTTATATGACCGGTTACTCCGATGAAGCCACCATCGACCGGGCGAAAAAAACTGCGCCCTTTGCGTACATCCTGAAACCCTTTCGCGAAAAAGAAGTGACCATCACCATCGAGATGGCACTTTATAAGTCACAGCTAGACCAGAAGATCAAAGAAAGTGAACTGCGCCTGTCAACAACCCTGGACAACCTGCACGATGCGGTGATCTCAACCGACAAAAATGGCATTATCAATTACCTGAATCCGAACGCGGAACTGCTCATCGGTGCCTTAAAAGAGCGCGTCTCTGGACAATCCATCGAAAACGTTCTCAACATACGCAACCAGATCACATTAAAAGAAATCCCGGATCGGCATGCCTTTATTTTTGATGACGCTAAGGTCATCGAACGCAACCAGCCACTTGTCCTGATATCAACCTCTGGTCAGCAACGCATCGTCACCCTGACGACGACCGCCACACTCGATGCTGAAGAATTTATCAATGGCTACGTCGTGGTCATTCGGGATATCACCGAAAGTTTCAATGCGGAAAAATCAAAGCGTCTTATGGCGGCTGCGCTTGAGAGCCTCGAAGATGCCGTTATCATCGCCGAAGTAGACAGCGAGCACAAATCTCCCATCATTGTCTCGGTCAACGAAGCCTTCCACAAGATCACCGGTTACTCTGCCGAAGCATCTATCGGACGCTCCTTTTCGTTTTTAGACGGCGAAAAAACCGATCGCTGCATGCTTGAGCTGGCACAACGCAGTTTGGAAAACGGCTGTTCGTTTGAAGGCGAAAATATCCAATACCGCAAAAATGAAAAAGAATTCACCGCTCATTGGACAATTTCGCCCGTATCCAATGATACCGACCAATCCTCACAGTTAGTGTTTGTCCTCAGAGATATATCAAAAATACGTGCCCTGGAAGACAACATCAGGCAATCACAGAAAATTGAAGCGATTGGGCGCCTGGCCGGCGGCATTGCACACGATTTTAACAATTTACTTTCGGTGATCAATTCTTACTCGGAACTCTTGAGTCTAAAAATTGGCGAGGACAGCCCGATGGCAAAATATGTCCAAAATATCCGCACAGCTGGTCAACGAGGAGCCAGTCTCGTATCGCAATTAATGACCTTCAGTCGCCGCGAACGCAGCTCACCTGTTGTCATCGACCTGGTCGAAGTGACGGAGGAAACCGAGACCATGCTGCGGCCGATCATTCGCGAGGACATCGATCTGATCACCGACTTGCCGACGTCCATTCATCCGGTCAAAGCCGATCCAGGTCAAATTGAACAAATCCTCGTCAATCTTTGTGTCAACGCTCGGGATGCGATGCCCGAAGGCGGCACGATCACGATCAAAGTGCGCAACCATGAGATTGAAGACAAGGACCTCGCTGAGACGGATAGCACCGATTACATGATACCCGGACAATATGTCCTGATCACCGTCGATGACACCGGCACGGGTATCGAAGAGAATGATATGAAGCATTTATTTGAGCCCTTCTTCACAACCAAAGATATTGGTAAAGGAACGGGCTTAGGGTTATCGACGGTTTACGGAATCATGAAGCAGTACGGGGGCTACATTGATGTCAGCAGCGTAAAGAACCAAGGTTCACGCTTTTCACTGTATTTCCCCGCAGTTGTAGAAGAAAAAGCAGAACCTGCCTCGATTACCCACGACACACCCAGTTCAATACAACGCGGCAGCGAAACCATCCTGTTAGTCGAAGATGACGAAACGTTTGCGGATTGCATATCCGGCCTACTCAGCCTGCACGGCTACATTGTGCACAGCGCTTCCGATGGAAGTGATGCCATTGAACGCTACCGCTCCCAGGCCGGCACCATCAAAGTGCTCATCGCCGATATCGTATTGCCCAAGGTTTCCGGCCGCGAAGTCGCAACCCGGTTTATTGAAGCAAACCCGGATTTAAAGGTGATTTTTATGACTGGCTACGACGATGAACTGGATAATTTCTATAATTTTCCTGCGGAAAGCATCATCATGCAAAAGCCTTTTTCACTGAATTCCATTCTTTCCAAAGTACGCGAGCTGTTGGATAACCCCAGAGTGGGATCCTCTAAGTGACTTTTCACAGACAGCGACGACCCGCGGTCTGTGAGTTTTTTTTATCCACCTTCGACCCCATCGGTGGAGGGCTTGTGCGAACAAAATTTTCTTTGGAGGAGTGGTGCCCCCGGCGGGAATCGAACCCACATTAATAGTTTAGGAAACTACGGTTCTATCCATTGAACTACGGGGACAGCTTTCCAGAACTCGAAGTGGCAATTTAGAGGCTCATTACAGATTTGCAAGCCTTAGAAACGCTCGAAATTCAGCCAGGCAGTCGTGTAAGCAAAATCACAGCGGAATCGCGTCGGCAGCTTCACCTGCTAAGTTGCAAGGCGCAACCCAGTGGGTCTAACCCGACAGCCAACTTTACAATTAACCCGTTCGAACAAGCGCTTCCTCACGTCTCCGATTCAATTTTACAGTTATGCGTCGGTTGCCACCCGCAATTTGCCCTAAAGACACCATTTCTTTCAGTCGACTTTACAACAAAGACGCGATCTCGCACAGACAAAACAAATCGTTATACAAAGGCAAACGTGTGAAAAATCTAAAATTGAGCCATAAACTCATTACAGCTTTTCTTGGTTTAGGCATTCTCCCCGCACTTTTAATTACTTGGCTCTTCCTGCATAAAAGTAATGAGGCTTTGGAAGAAAAGGCTTACGAACTGCTTATCAGTGCCAGAGACAATAAACAGGCTCAGGTAGAGTATTATTTTAATAACATTCGCAAGCAAATTGCGACATTTTCAAGTAACTCCATGCTCGTTGACGCCACCAAGGGCTTTAAAACCGCCTATAAAAACTATTTGCAAGAGAGCCAGGTCGAGCCGGGTGACCTGGCTTCCATGCGCAAAAGTGTGCGCACTTATTACTCGCAAAACTTTCTCACCGAATACAGGTCGGCAAATAACGGCGCAACGGTCAACGTGGACCGTTTACTGAACGATGTGGACGATACGGGAATCGCACTACAATACGCATACATCTCCAACAATTCAAACCCTCTCGGCAGTAAGGACCAACTGCTGCGCGCACCTGGAGATGGCACTTATCACACCCTGCATGAGAAGTATCACCCAAGCATTCACCATTTTCTCGAAGCTTTTGAATATTACGATATATTCATTTTAGATGCAGATACCGGTAATATTATTTATTCGGTTTTCAAGGAACTCGACTTTGCGACATCCCTCAAATCTGGCCCCTACTCCAACACTAAATTTGCTCAAGCGTTTAATGTAGCGCGGCGTGCTCACGATCCACACAGTACCTTCCTGGTCGACTACGAACAATACACACCCTCCTACGAAGCACCTGCCAGCTTCATATCCTCGCCGATTTACGATGGTAACAACCTGATTGGCGTACTGATTTTTCAAATGCCGATCGAAAGGCTCAACAAGATTACTGGAAATCGGGCAGGATTGGGTGAAACGGGTGAAGTCTATATGGTCGGTGCAGATAATCTCATGCGCTCCGACTCTTACATCGATCCTGAAAACCGTTCGGTAGTCGCCTCCTTCAGAAACCCTGACACCGGTGCAGTCGACAATCCGGCTACTGCTGCCGCGCTCAAACACCAGACAGGTGAAGCCATTTTTGAGGACTATGGAAACATGCAGGTCATCGCGGCTTACACCCCGGTTGATTTGGGAGACGGTATCGAATGGGCACTCTTGGCAAAAATCAGTGCAGGAGAGGCCTTTGCCAGGATTCCAGAAATACGCAACAGTGCCTTAGCCAGCATGACCCTGCTCGCTGTGATTATTATCGGCATTGCGCTCTGGTTTGCCAGAAGCATTACCGCCCCCTTGAAGCGCGTCTTCAAAGGGCTCCATACCTTCAGCATCAACGAACTCAATCAACTCGGCGATACCTTTAAACGAATCGGTAGCGATATCTCCCATGCAACCGATAATATATCCTCGATGAGTAACCATATTTCAGAATCTTCAACCAATCAGGCTGCGTCTTTGGAAGAAACATCCGCATCCATGGAAGAAATTGCTTCGGTTACACAGCAAAATTCAGAACACGCGCAAAAATCCAGCCAGCTTTCGGCAGCGGCGCAATCTTCCGTAGAAGCGGGCAATACAGCCATGCGCGAAATGTCTGAAGTTATGCGCAAGATCAAGACGTCTTCGGAGGAAATCGCCGGAATTCTGAAAATCATTGACGACATTTCTTTTCAAACCAACATTCTGGCGCTGAACGCTGCCGTGGAAGCCGCTCGGGCAGGCGAATCTGGCGCGGGCTTTGCGGTGGTGGCCGACGAGGTGCGACAACTCGCACAACGCACCGCCAATGCGTCAAAAGACACCGCCAAGTTGATTCAGGAATCCGTAGGCAATGCACAAAACGGGGTCAAAGCCGGAGATCATTTGACTGAAATCCTCCAAACGATTCAGGATAGTGTGGCCCAGGCCGCAGAATTAGCCAAAGGCGTATCCAGTGCGAGCCTCGAACAAACCGACGGTATTTCGCAGATCAATGAAGCCCTGACTGAAATGGACAGTGCCACCCAGCGGAATGCTGCTGAAAGCCAGGAACTTGCAGCCCAATCGGTGCAACTGACCCAAGTAGTTGACAATCTCGATGCTATCCTCGGTATCGACCATGCAAATAGCCGTTCGCACTCAGCTCCCAGACCCCACACACCGAACAGCGCTCCCGTATCCGAGCCACCCCAGCAAGACGGTAGCTGGCAGGCACATAACAATGATGACTTTGATCGCCATGCAGACTTTACCTTTGGCAAAGAGGAGCAGCAGGGGAATTGGCAAAATCTCCATTCCAACTGACCCCCGAAGTCAACGATCGAGTGCACATCGCGTTGCGATAAATTGAAGTAGCGTCAGAACAGTTCATCGAGATGGTTAGCCCGAATCACCAGAATCGAAGCAGAATTGGCTCAGGTCTAGAAAATAGCAGTGCCCAACGCAGCCATGCGGATACCGCTGGGTCCACACCCTGCACATGCGCATGGCAAGTTGCATGCGGCTATTTTCGGTCATGGGCGATTATGCTCGATGAGGGGTGAGCAATTCGGGCTAGCAGCCGGTCGAATTTGATTTCCAATTCTTACAAATCTAATACAAACTTAGGGTCATGCGTTTTGTAAATGTTGACCGAACCACGCCGATGCTGCTGCCGGTGGACATGCGTGAGTGGGTGGCTGCAAATGACACGGTTCATTTTATACTCGAAGCGGAATCCGACAGGCTGTTAGCGCAGGGATGGAGCCCAAGAGCTCATAACAATGCCATTTAGCGCATGCATTCTACTGCTTCAAGCACTTGCCGTCTTTCAAATTTATAAAACCCCAACAAAATATTTATACATCTCCATTTTTATAAATACATTAGGGTTTTATAAAACAAAAATAAGGGTATTTATACCTATTTTTATTTTAGAAATTTTGGTTACCTTTGGTTGGTTCATTGATTTCAACCTCCGCCGTCTATAATTCCCGAACTCTGCATAAGCTAACTGCTTACCGCATGCGACGTGCAGTGCGCTGCCAGAAAATAATAAAAAAGCGTGTTCGTTTTTGTAAGGCAAGACAAGCTTGCAACACGATGGTTGCTACCTTGCTACACGGCCAACAAATTTTCGCTGTTGTGCGGAATAAGATTGTCTTTAGCCTCTATTTTGTGATGTTCACACAATTGATTGATGACATTCTATTGTCCACTTTAACCACCAGGAACTGTAAGACTCTTTAACTTATATTTATGAAAAGATTAATCACAGCACTCGCCATAAGCTCGTTTTTCAACTTGAACTCAGTTCAAGCTGATGCTCCTCAATTCACACTTGCCGTCAGCGAATCGCCTTCCTGGTCCGGTACCTTTTTGACCGCATGGGATTTGGGGTTGATTCAAGGAGAGTCAGGCAAATTGGGTCCCATCGAAGAAAAGTGGAACGTCGATCTCGTTATCAACAAAACGGACTATATGGCATCGATGCTTCTTTTTATTGACGGGAGCGTGGACGCAGCCGGTCTAACCAATATTGACAGCCTCCCATTGAGCATGTCGCGCAAAGCAGTGGCCATCTTACCGACGTCGACGAGCGTAGGGGCCGACGCTTGCATCGTTGGCGCAGACATTGAAAATCTTCAGGCTCTCAAAACTGTCAGTGTAAAAGGACTCGCAGGCAGTGTATCCGAATATATTTTTGATCAAGGTATTTTATCTCTGGGCGGCAATCCCAGCGAATTTACATTTGAAAGCCTCGATCCAGCCAAAGTTGGCATCGAGCTGCAAAACGGCCAGATTCAAGCTGGCGTCACTTGGAATCCGTTTTCGGTTGCCACCCTCAATGCAAAACCGGAGCTGAAACGCCTCTTTGATTCCAGTGTAGTCGAAGGACATGTGATCCACATGATTGTCGCGTCCCAAGCATCCATGGCCAAACCCAATGCCGATGCTTTCGGCTATGCTTTATGCGATACCTTCTTTTCAATCTGTCAGCTTATGCTCAGTGAGGAAACCCAAAACGAAGTGCTGGAAGTCATGAGTGCACATGTTGGCGACCTCGATCTCCAACAAATGCAAACACTCATGAGTGAGATGCAGTTTTATGCGACACCTTCTCAAGCAATTCAGCTGTTTGAAAGCCAAGCCCTGGCTGATCTCATGCGCAAAAACGTTTTACCCTGGTCAACCAGCAAAGGTCTGTTGGATCGCAAAAACCCACCGACAATTTCGTTTGGAAGCGGTCAAGATGCAGATCTCTTTTTTGACACCCAGTATATGGAAAAAGTCGGACATACTTTTGATACGCAAAACGCCGAAACCATCGCGGAGAAATAGTTGTTTCTTCTCGATACAACCAACAACCAACAACCAGGTTAATGTGTCCGGACTTGGGCAGTGCAAGTCATCCTCGTGCATACAAATAAATTCAATGCCAGGCATGGCATGCCCAATTTCGGACGCTTTCACAAAAGCGTGGCTCCCCAGCCATTAACCTGTTCAGGCAAAGCTCTTAACCAAAAAGGACACTAGCCAATTCTACTTCGATTCTGTTGAGAAATCCAAGTTAATCGGATTTTGAGAATGTTACATCGACCAACGTTTCTGCATGCGCGTTTATTTGTACCTCGGTAAACCCATAATACTTACTGAGTACATGTCCTGTAAATGTGTTGTGCAGGGCAGCTTGTTCTCCTGGAACGCCACGACGAAGGGCTGCCTTGAACGCTTTAAAATTTGTGTCGAGCTGCGGATCATTCGTCCATTTACCCCTAACTTTGTTTATATTTTCCACCCCAAAATGCTGGATCATGTCATCGATCATTTGTTTGCCCGACCGCTTACTGCTACCTCTTTCGATACGAAATGACAGTTTATTGTAGTGTATTTTACCTGAAATATAGCCATCGCCGTCGTATTCCGCTTCAAATCTGGTTTTATCAGCAAATAGAATCGAGTCTACAGCTTCTCTTTGAGCTGTTTCTATATTGTGCGCCAGTCGATAGCTGAGTGTCCCGGGTGCGGGCCTTCCATCGTTCAGAGCTGCAACGATTTGCTGACTCCTGGTTCCAAGCAGTGTGTGCTCGACTCCGTATTGGTTCATTCTATGCAACTGTCTGGTCATGCGCTCAGCTGCACTGCCGTAATAGCGCTTTTCGACTGCAGATAATCGCCTGGCTCCCTGCAGCGCTGCGTCAATGGATTCATGCGGGAACCAGGTCCAACCACTCGTGTCCACCACATTTGGGTTATTATGGGCTCCCAGTGAGTAGCGGTTTAAGCTCGTGATTAAACGTGTCTGAAGCATGCGATCCGGTCCGAGAAATAACCCCAATTGTGGATCGTAAACACGTCCGTTCATATGATTCAGATGAGCCGATGCAATCCATTCGTGCCCTGTATATCCACGTATATTTGCAGACGCTTTAGGATCACTCACATCGCTCGCCTCACCTGCGGCATTCACTCGAAGCCCCCATGGGTCAAAACGAGCAAAGTATGCGGTCTCATCGGTATCGCTGGCTGTTCGCAATGGGCTGCCTAAATGATCTTTCAATAAATAGATGTAGTGGTGATCACCAGTATCCACCACCTCTACCTGGACGTCGGGACTGTAACCTTTAGCCCGCACTTGCACGATAGATGTTGCAGTGTTACCGTCGATCCAGTATTCCATGCCGGGTAAGTAAACGGTCTTACGGCCGTCCGCATGTACGCGCAGGTAGCGAAAAGTATCGGGCTTATAAAAAAATTTTTCCGGTTGCTGGGATTCCTGTTGAATACGGGTTGGCTTGGTCAACAATCCCATAGTCATTATTTGTCGCTTGCCCGGTAGCAAATTGGCCAGGCGATTGCCAGCTGAGTCATAGCTGTAGCGAGCCAGATCGTCCATATTCTCCTCCGCTGCACGGACACCCACAGTTTCCGGAGCGTAAGGACTGATGCCACAAGCAACATTCGCAGAAATAATACAATATATTTTTAATAAAAAGATGTGAATCTTCATGCTGTTATTTTTAAGTTCCGCCAACCGCGAGCTGCTTGTCTTAATGCTTCATACCCAATACTGACAAAAATTTATTTTTCAACACAAACATTACAATCCGGATTGTCATCATCAACTAAAGGCAAAGACTGTAGGCAACTGCTCAGTTTCCCTGGAATGTTCGGCTGTTTATCAACACGGCAAACAGGCATGCTTGGAAACGGGTACGCTTTCCAGCTGAGTTTCAGCAACCTTCAGCATTGAGATAACCAACAGCGTTGTCTGTGCATGCACGGCTCGATTAAGTAACAAAAGTGGTGCCCGGGGAGGGACTTGAACCCTCACGTCCTTGCGGACAATGGATTTTAAGTCCACAGCGTCTACCATTCCGCCACCCGGGCCTGTAAACCAGATCCAAAGCCTGCATTTTGTGAGCGTGAAAGCAATTATTTTCTCGAAAATTTTGCAGTCTGTAGAAAATAAACCCATTACGATTGGCGCATTCCTGCGAGGTGCTATCCGAGCTGCTGCTTTATCCAAAGCCACACTGCCAATAAAAAATCGCGCGGCATTCTTGTATTTGCTGGAAGACTCCGTCAAGCTCTGAATCATGCCTATTGACGCATCTAATCCGGTCCTCGAATTTCAGTCTGTTAACAAACGCTATGCACACAGAACTGTCCTCAATAGCATTGAACTCACGTTAGCACACGGAGAACGCCTTGCCTTGATGGGCCCATCCGGGAGTGGCAAGTCTACCCTGCTCAACTGTGCAAGCGCCATCGATTTACCGGATACGGGCTCTGTTTTAATAGATGGCGTTTGTTTGAACGAAGCTGCACCGGACGAACAGACCCGATTTCGCCGTGAGCACATCGGCACTGTTTTTCAATTTTTCAATCTGCTTCCGCACTTAACTGCCTATGAGAACATTGAACTTCCCTTGCAATTAACCGGAGTCAAACAAATGGAACGTCATTTACGCGTCCAAACCTTGCTCGAGGAAACCCAGATTCAACATCGCGCTGATGCTTATCCAGAAGCCATGAGCGGTGGAGAGATGCAGCGGGTCGCGATTGCTCGAGCAATCGCCCATCGTCCTAAACTCATTCTTGCCGATGAGCCTGTTGGCAATTTGGACAGCCACACCGGCAACACTATTTTAGGACTGTTGGAAAACCTGTCCGAGCAACATTCTATCGCATTGTTGATGGCTACTCACAGCGAAACCTCAACACGCATTTGCCATCGAGTGCTCCACCTGTTGGACGGTGCACTAACAGACCGCAATTAACCATGTTCAACCAATGCTCAACGCTCTTGCTACTCTGGCAACGTTTCAGTTGGCGCTACTGGCGACACAATCTGGGCAAGTCCATTGTCCTCCTGGCAATTTTCGCGCTTGGTATTGCCGCTTATTTAGCCATTTCGATGGCCAATCGCAGTGCAGTGAGCAGTTTCTCCGGCTTCACCGATGCCCTGGCGGGGCAGAGTAACTGGACATTGCTGTCGCCTTCAGGCGTTCTTCACGACAGGGCGCTGGCTACCCTTCGCCAACAGCTGTCGCATACCCCTGTACACATCATTCCTGTCTTGGAGTCTACAGCGACCCTTCCAAGGCAACCCAATGACCCGGACTATGGTCGGCGCACGTTTCAATTAGTCGGTCTGGATCTGATCCAATTGCAAAACCTAACGGATGGTGCCAATACCATCGAAAATATTGAGGGACTCACTCAAATCACTTCAATCTGGGACGCGCCCAACGCAATCTTTATCACGGATAAATTGGCGAATTCCCTGCAGCTCAAAACGGGCGACACGTTGAAGTTACTCATTCAAGATGTGCCGGTAGATACCCATATTTTAGGGCTGCTGGCAACCGCAGACAGCACAATCGATACGCCGGAAAATCTCATCGTCCTGGATTTACCCGTTTTACAACGCCTGGCTGGACTCGAAGGCCAACTCAGTCGCATCGAATTCCTCGCTCCTGCCCCCTTGCAAACGACCAGCTCGATCGACACACTGGGCACCCAGCTTCAAGCTATCGCCGATAGCGATGAAGCCTGGCAACTCACCCCAACTGAACAGCATCGGGAAAGCGCGCATACGATGACTCTGGCGTTCCGGCTCAACCTGCAAATATTGGCCCTGATCGCTTTACTCGTCGCGATTTATTTAATCGCACAAGCTTTAGATGCCAGTGTGGTGCGGCGGCGTAGAGAGATCGCTACCCTGCGTTCCTTAGGCGTGTCCAAAAAAATGTTATTACAAGCATGGTTATTGGAGGTCATTGTATTTGGTATCCTTGGCAGCGCTTTTGGCATTTTACTGGGCTGGGGAATGGCCCAGGTATTTGTGCAGGCAGTTGCCAAAACGATGAACGCACTGTATAGCGTCAGTGAAGCCCAACCGGTGGCTCTCACATTAGAAGATGTCGTGATAGGCTTTGCGATTGGCATAACCGCAAGCATCTTCACTGGCTGGTTACCCGCCAATGACGCCGCTTCGACGCCGCCAGCGCAGATACTGCGGTCGAAGTATAATGAATCCACGGGACTGGCTGTGTTTGATAGGCCGTGGTGGGGAGGCATTTTAATTGTTTTGGGGATTGGCTGTTACCACCTGCCGCCTCTGTCTCTGGCAGGGGGTGCACGTTTTCCACTCGCCGGATTTGCCGCCGCGTTTTTGTGGATCATTGGGGGTACCATCATCGCAGGTGCTCTGTTTCGACCTATTGGTCGGCTGATGCGATACATATACCGGGAAGGAGCGTGTTGGCATCTTGCCAGCGCACGTTTGCTAAAGCCGACCAGCCGCCATAAGCTGGCAGTGTCGGGCCTGTTCATTGCTATCGCTATGGCAGCCGGGATGAATATTTTAATCAGTAGCTTTGCAAAAACCATGGAAACCTGGATTCAAACCCGCTTTAAAGCCGACCTGTATGTGTCGAGCGAAGCAGGCCAAAGCGCGAGTTCACTAAATCGTATTCCAGCCGCTACCTGGCAAACCCTGATAAACCTGCCCGCAGTAGCGGCTGCTGATGTGTTGCAAACTTTCCCCATCACCCTGAATAACCAAGCCACTTTCCTCTCAGGTGGGAATGTCGCGCTGCTCACCGAGCGCAACTTACTGCCCTGGGTGGAACGCCCGCAAAGCGCAGACTGGTATCGCCCGCAACGGTCAGTGGTGCCTGCGATCATCAATGAGACATTTGCCGAGAGGTTTGGGGTGACATCCGGAGTTGAGTTAGACGTTCCCACCCCTCAAGGAAAACGCAGGATCCACGTTCAAGGCATCTACGCTGATTATGGCAATGAGCGCGGCTCAATACTTATCGATCAACCGCTATTGAGCACTTGGTTCGAAAACAACCATGTAACCAACTTGTCATTATTTCTAAAACCGGGTTACGCCGCGCAAACCGTGCTCGAAGCGATACAAGCGGATCATCCACAACTTGCACTGCGCACGCATCAAGCGCTGCGTGAAAGCATTCTAAGCATCTTCAGGCAGACCTTTGCCATCACGCATGCCGTCAAATGGATTGGAATTGCAGTTGCCTTAATCGGGTTGGCCCTCTCGCTGGTCAGCCTTATCTGGGAAAGCCAGTCACAGCTCCAACTCCAAGCACAACTCGGTATTTACCGCCGTGAGATGATGCGCACATTTGCTTATGAAGGCCTCGGCATCACGATCACGGCTGTTATCGGTGGCCTGCTCCTGAGCATCCCATTGGGCTACCTGCTGATTTACGTTATCAACAAACAATCTTTCGGCTGGACCTTACAGTTCCAAATCCCCTGGTTTGGTTTAAGCCTACTGGCCGCTGCTGTCATCCTGATGGGATTCACCGTTGCCCTGCTCACCACCCGCTGCGTCCTGCGATCGCAGCCCCTCTCAAAACATCCATGAAACGATCCACTCCATTTTTACTGCAGACAATGTACGGTCTCCTCGCTCACGCTCTGATCGCCTGTGCACATGCGGGGTTTCCCAACCCCGATCCAGATTACGTTTTCTCTTTTCCAAAAGACCATGGCAACCATCCTGCATTCAAAATCGAGTGGTGGTATGTGATCGGTCACTTGTATGCAGACACTGACTCACAACAACGCTACGGTTTCCAAGCGACCTTCTTCCGCAATCGCGAGCATCCGGTCAGTGCCACACCTCAACAAGCAGCATCCCCTACTTTTGGCGAAACGCAGATTTACATGGCGCATATGTCATTGACAGATTTACGGGCCAAAAAATACCAGCACGAAACCCGCTTGAACCGTGACGGCTGGAATGCCTATAGCCGGGAGAACACATTGGATCTGCGCAACGGTGATTGGACTTTCCATCTGACAGCAGACGATAACAACCAGGAACGCTTTATGCTCCACGCCACTATTGGCGGAGTGACCCGGCTGCAACTACAGTTTCAACCGCTCAAACCACGCGTGCTGTTTGGAGAGCCTGGCAGCAGTGTGTCCATCAAAGGTGACGAACCCGATGCGCGTAGTTATTACATCACGTATACGCGTTTGGCGACAAACGGTACCTTGACGATCGATGACCAGACGATTCCAGTCAGCGGTGAAGCGTGGATGGATCATGAAATCAGCAGTAACCAAGTGGGGGCAGAAATTAAAGGCTGGGATTGGACCTGCATCCAATTCAAGGATGGCCGCGAGCTCAAGGCTTATCGATTGCGGACCGAAAACACACAGATAAGCCCCCATTCACGCCTCATCTGGATCGACCAGACAAATACCCTCACCTATCGCAAACCAGACGCTTATGAGTGGATCGAGGACGGTTACTGGACCAGCCCTGAGACAGGTGCTCGCTACCCCAACCGGGTAATTCTACAAACCAAAGATCCACAAACACAGCAAACCGTTCGTTATTCCATTATCCCTTTATACGCTGCGCAGGAAATGACAGATACCATCAGCGACATCCAATATTGGGAAGGTGCTTGCACAGTAGAAGATGCTGCGGGTAGAACCGTTGGCAATGCCTATCTCGAACTCACTGGCTACGCAAAAGATTTGAGTCCTCGCCAATAACCCTATTTCATCAGAATGCGTAATCTATTCGTCATTCATTTAGAAATTTACATATTTACACAGCTATGCGGACTTTAATCAAAAATGCGCTACAATCAGACACCGAATTAGACCTTATATACATTCAAGGATGGGTGCGCACCCGACGGGATTCCAAAGCATTTTCATTCCTGGAAATCAATGACGGTACCTGCCTGAAAAACCTCCAGGTCATTGTCGATGCGAACTGCCAGGATTATGCGGTTGTGGAAGAACTGAAAACAGGTGCCTCCGTGTCCATCGCAGGGAAATTGGTGGCGTCTCAGGGAAAAGGCCAGCAATGGGAAGTCCATGCCACCCACTTGCAAATGCTCGGCGCAGCAGATGACGCGTATCCATTGCAAAAGAAAGGACACAGCCCGGAGTTCCTGCGCACCATTGCCCACCTCCGGCCACGGACAAATTTATACGGCGCCGTGTTTCGCATCCGCAGTCGACTCGCCTTCGCCATCCATACCTTCTTTCACGAACGCGATTTTATTTACGTCCACACCCCGATCATCACTTCCAGCGATTGCGAGGGTGCAGGTGAATTGTTCCGCGTGACGACTTTGGATCCGGACCACCCCCCACAAAAGAAAGATGGCTCGGTCGACTTTGGCCAAGATTTTTTTGCCCGTCCGACCTACCTGACCGTCAGCGGGCAATTAGAAGGTGAAACCTTTGCTTGCGCGCTGTCCAATATCTATACCTTCGGACCGACCTTCCGGGCGGAAAACTCACACACCTCACGGCATGCCAGTGAATTTTGGATGGTGGAGCCCGAAATGGCCTTTTGCGATTTAGAGGGAGACATGTCGCTGGCTGAAGACTTGATCCAGTATCTCGTTAAAGATATCCTCGATCATAATGAGGATGACCTTGAACTATTCGCCAAGTTTGTCGACAAGCAGTTGCTTCAGCGGCTCCAGTTTGTCGTCGAACGCGCTTTCCAACGTATGACCTATTCAGATGCCGTGAAGATACTGCAACGATCGGGCAAACAATTTGAATATCCGGTTGAATACGGCATGAATTTACAATCCGAGCATGAACGTTTTTTAACAGAGGAACATTGCCGGTGCCCGGTCACGGCTTACAACTATCCTAAAACGATTAAGCCCTTCTACATGCGCACCAATGACGACGGGGACACCGTTGCAGCTATGGACCTGCTGGTGCCCGGTATCGGCGAAATCATTGGTGGCAGCCAACGCGAAGAGCGACTGGATGTGCTCGATGCAAATATGCAGTCGCATGGTTTACCGCAAGACGAATACAACTGGTATCGCGATTTACGTCGGTTTGGCAGCGTCCCCCACGCGGGCTTCGGTCTTGGCTTTGAAAGAATGCTGATGTTCATAACCGGAGTCCGCAACATTCGCGATGTAATTCCTTTCCCAAGAACGCCCGGGGTTATCGGTTGTTAACGTATGATTGTCAACGACACCAGCCTAGCCAGAATCTCTCACCAGAGTCGCTGCAGAATGGTTCATGTCTAGAAAATAGCAGTGCCCAATGCAGCCATGCGGATGCAGCTGGGTAAACACCCTGCACATTCGCATGGCAAGTTGCGTGCTATTATTGTCGGTCATGGGCGATTATACTCGAGGGTGCAATTGAGTCGGCGGGGAATATTTTGTTTAATTCCAGTATATATGCCGCTGTTGATTAGCTCTGAGTGCTCTGGCTTTAGCTATATTTTGAGCATTATTGAGAGTCCATGCAGCACCACTTATTTTAAGTCGAGCCTGCAAAACATGTTTATGTCCACTTTCAATCATTCCAGAGCCGATAGGCAAATTTTCTGCAATTGCGCCTGCATAATCGAGTTGATTTAATCGGTTTTGGATGTATCGATGAGCAGTCCTAACGGGTGCTTTTGCATCTTCAATTCCATCATGTTCCCTGTAGGGCTCAAGTGCTGCTAGCACTGTCAACGCGCACTTTTAATTGATCCATTTATGCGCACAAAAAATTGACCCACCTGGGTCAAAAAAAGTGCGTGTTTTAGGTTATCATACTTTTTGTCTCCTTGTTTTCTGTGATGTTAAATTGCCCGGCTTTGCGTTTTTCTTTGAGCCTATATGAGTCACCTTTGATATTGATGACAGTTGAGCGGTGCA
>Ga0102943_1000253_pt1 | contig 37587 bp, 34 predicted proteins | sample SalPonC_black_MG_FD_78174 | JGI IMG/M metagenome (GOLD analysis project Ga0102943, IMG submission 78174) | Salt pond soil microbial communities from South San Francisco under conditions of wetland restoration - Salt Pond MetaG... | ecosystem: Environmental > Aquatic > Marine > Intertidal zone >...
TCTGTTGTCTTCGTCACCGGCTCTCCGGCGGATGAGTCCGAAACCGCCAACGCCCGGTCCGATCAGCGCTCCGCCGCGGCGTCCTCCGACTCGGCACCGGCACCGGACATGTCGTCGGAGACGTCGAGATCGCCCTCCGCCGACCCGGACAAGGATCGACCCTCGGGGCGGAACACCTCCGATTCCCACTGCGAGAGCGAGGACTCCAGGGCTCCCAGCTGCCGCTCCAGGCGGTCTCGCTCGGCCCGGAGCTGCTCCAACCAGGCCCGGAGCAGGACCTCGCTCCGCGAGCGAGCGAACTCCGCGTTCTCGGCGACCGAGTCGAGGTCCTGACGGACGGTCAGGGCCTCGGTGCTCGCCGCCTGCGCCGCCCGACTGGCTCGGTCGACGTCGTCACGCAGCGAGTCCGACAGGCTCGCGGCCGCCCCCAGCCGGTCCTCGATCGCCGCCAACCGCACCTGGAGGTCGCCGGTCTGCGACCAGATCTCCTGACGCTGCTCGGCTGCGCGGTCCCCGAAGTGCTGCAGCGTCGACTCCATGTCGGCGATCGATCGACCCGTGACCTCGATGGACGCACCGAGACGTTCGATCCGATCGCGAAGGATCCGATTCTCCTCGCGCAGTTGTTCGGCCCGGGCGCGGGCGGCGCGGCGTTCGTCCTCGAGATCGCCGCGCGTCGCGATCCCGAAGGCCGCACAGCCGGCCTGGAGGAAGAGAGAGGACAGCAGCAGGACGATCAGAACGGCTCGCATGGAACAGCACTCCCCGGGGCCGCGACGTGGGCCCGGCCCCGTTCAATTGCGGGGGGCTCGACGGTCGCGCACGCGCACGAGAGGCAGCGGAGCCGGTCTCGAGAGCGTACGGATCAGGGGAGCAACGGCCGCTGGCATCGCGCGGCCTGCCACGAAGATGACGAATCACGTGGCCCGACGTCAACCGCCCGGCCGGCGACCGGGCCGAAACGTCACCGAGACGTGACGTGAGCGGCGCGGACGGGCCCGCTCAGTGGTGAACGAGCCACTCGACGAGGTCGATCTTCGTCAGGATGTGCTGCGGGTGCCGCTGGTCGTCGACCACGACCACGCTGCCGGTCAGGTCCAGCATCTCGTCGAGCGCACTGAGCGGCGTGGTCTCCAGCACGGTCGGCACCGAGCGACGCATGACGTCGATCAGGTGGACGTTCGGATCCCGCTCGCCGCTGGTCAGGAACTCGAGCAGGTCCTTCTCGGTGAGCAGGCCGGCGAGCTGTCCTTCCGCGGTGATCGGGATCTGCGAGATGCCCTCGTGGCGCATCAGGTCGATCGCCTTGGTCAGGCTCTCCTGCTGGTCGAGCGTGATCAGACTCCGACCGTTCTTCGAGTGCGTCATCTCGGCCACGGTGCCCTCGATGACGTCGTCACCACTGAAGCGGTTCTCGCGCATCCACTGGTCGTCGACGAACTTCGTCATGTAGTTGCGCACGCCGTCGGCGAGGATCAGCACGCAGTTCTGGCCGGGCTTCAGACGCCGGGCCTCCTGCAGGGCGGCCACGGCGACCGCACCGCAGCTACCGCCGCAGAGGAAGCCCTCTTCCTTGATCAGCCGCCGTGCCATGAGGAAGCTCTGGCGATCGTTCGTCTTCACCCAGGTGTCGACCAGGCCGCGATCGAGGACCTCGGGGATGAAGTCGTAGCCGATGCCCTCGACCTTGTACGAGGCCACGTGGTCGCCCCCGGCGAGAATGCTGCCGATGGGATCGACTCCGACGATGACGCAGTCGGGGTTGTGTTCCTTGAGCCGCTTGGCCACACCGGTGATCGTGCCGCCGGTGCCCGCGCCGATGACCACCATGTCGACCTGACCGTCCAGGTCGTCGATGATCTCCTGGCCCGTGCGATCGTAGTGCGCCTCGGGATTGCTCGGATTGCTGTACTGGTCGAGGATGTGCGCGTTCGGCAGTTCCTTCTGCATGCGGTTGGCCACGCCGATGTGGCTCTCGGGCGAGTCCCACGCGGCCTCGGTCGGCGTGCGCACGATCTTCGCGCCCAGGGCCTCGAGCACCACCTGCTTCTCGCGGCTCATCTTCTCGGGCATGGTGATGATCACGCGGTAGCCGCGCACCGCCCCCGCCAGGGCCAGGCCGATGCCGGTGTTGCCGCTGGTGGGCTCGATCAGCGTGTCGCCCGGCTTGATCCGCCCCTGCTTCTCGGCGTCGATCACCATCTGGTACCCGATGCGGTCCTTGACCGAGCCGCCGGGGTTCAGGAACTCGCACTTCGCGTACAGATTGCACTCGAGCGCCGCACCCACCCGGTGCATGCGGACGAGGGGTGTGTTCCCGATGACTTCGAGGATGCTGTCGTAGAGCACGGGGGCCTCCGGCAGAGGGCAGGATACGGGTTCGGACGACCCCACCAGTCTAGGCCGACGGCCCCCGCGCGACAACGACCCTAGCGATCGCCGTAGCGGGCCTTCAGCGAGCCGAAGCTGGCACGGTCGGCCGAGACCGGCCCGGGCGGGTTCATGACGGCCACGCCCGTGAGGTCGAAGCCCCCGCTGGCCGAGGCCGTCGGATAGGGGTCGCACACCGCGTTGCCCAGGGCGTCGAAGGACGATCCGTTCGTGCAGTCGCCGATCACGTCGACCACACGCACGTACGCGATGGCCTGCAGGTCGACGTCCCCCGCCACGACGAGCGGGTGATCGGCCAGGTCGTCCAGGTCGAAGGCGGTGCCGCCGACGTAGTTGCCGGCCAGGTTGTACGTCTCCGTCGAGGCGATCCCCTCGAAGGCCCCGATCGTACGGTCGATGCGCGAGATCGCCGGCATGCGGACGAAGGTCGCCCCGTCGGAACTGACCTCGACGAAGGCCAGCTCCGCGAAGACCTCGCCGCCGAAGGCGAAGGCGTTCTCGAACACCACGAAGTCCACGCCCGGCCCGTCGACGATGCTCTCGGGGAAGCCCAGCGTGATCGATCCGCCGTCGCCCAGACTGAACGGCGAACCGGCGTCGCCCAGCACGTCGGTCGGACTGCCGAAGGACGCCAGGCCCAGTGAGGGATCGGCGTAGTCCAGGGGACCACGGACGAAGTCGACGACGGTGTCGGCCCACATCGAAATCTGCCCGTTGGTGCGCAGCACCTCGGGGTTCTGCTGGCCGGTGTCGGCGATCTGCGCGGCAGCGGCGAAAGGAAGGAGAACGACGGCCGCGAGCGCGGCCGCACCGAGAAGAACACGAGCCATGGATCGGCCTCCACGTTGGCGTGGAGCCGAGGACGTTCGGATGGCACGACGCGACCGAAGGGGACGGCCGGGCCTGGAGTCCTCAACCCACGAAGGACGTTCAGGTCTGTCCCGGGATCGGTCTCCTGGCTCGCGGGTCGTCCTACTGCCCGGGCCTTCCCGGTCCGTGCGCACGGACCAGTGGCGTGTTCCGGGGTTCGTCGCCGCTCACAGTGGCGGGGCCGCGCCGGATTCGCACCGGCTTCCGGGGGATCCACGGGATCACGAACGGCCCGGGATGGTCGATCCCGAGCCGACGGAATCCTAACCGCCCTCGAGGCGCGCGAGCAAGCGCGGTGCGTTCAACGCCGCGGACCGACGTCGGTCAGCTCGAGTTCGATGCGTTCGCGGCGTTCGAGATCGCGCAGGACCTCGATCTCGACGCGGTCGCCGGGCTCGTAGGGATCGAGGATCTTGTAGAGGTCGTCGAAGCGACTGACCGGCGTGCCCGCCACCGCCACGATCACGTCCCCCACCAGCCGGCCGTCGCGCATCCGCCGCAGCGGCCGCAGCCCGGCCCGATCGGCGGGCGTGCCCCGGGCCACGTCGCGCACGCCGACGCCCTCGAGTCCGAGCCGGACCATGATGGGGTCGCCCACCACGCTGATCCCGAGCCCGGCCCGGCTCACGCGACCGGTCTCGATCAACTGCGGCACGATCCGCAGCACGGTGTTCACGGGAACCGCGAAGCCGATGCCCACGTTCGCGCCGGTGCGGTTGATGATCGCGGTGTTCACCCCGACCAGGCGTCCCTGGCTGTCGAGCAGGGGGCCGCCCGAATTGCCCGGATTGATCGAGGCGTCGGTCTGGATGACGTCGGTGATCGGGACGTCGGCCACCGAGCGGATCTCGCGGCCGAGCGCGCTGACCACGCCGGTGGTGAGCGTCTGGTCGAGCTCGAAGGGGTTGCCGATGGCCAGCACCTTCTGGCCCACCAGCAGCTCGTCGCTGTCTCCGGGTTCGATCGGACGCAGTCGCGACGCCGGTGCGTCGATGCGCAACACGGCCAGGTCCTTGTTGCGATCGAAGCCCCGGACCTCGGCCTCGAACTCGGCCCCGTCGGAGAACACCACGAAGAAGCGTTCCCCGTTGCGAATCACGTGGTAGTTGGTGACCACGTGTCCCTGGCGATCCCACACGAAGCCCGATCCGGTGCCGGCCTGCCGGCGCATGACGTCGCCGGTCCAGAAGTTCCGCTGCACGAGCTCGTTGCGGATGAAGACGACCGAGTCGGAGGTGCGTTGGAACACCTCGATCGTGTTGCGTTCGCTCTCGAGCAGCTGGCCCTGGGCGGGCGCGGCGAGGAACGACATCGTCAGCAGCAGGATCACGATCGCAGTTCGGTGCACGATGGACCGTCCCGGTTCGGGGAGATGGCAACGGACTGCGAACGCCCGGACGTCGTGCGCGGTTCCGGGACGGTCGATCGTCAGTCGTTGCGGTTCAACTGCCAGGTCACCCAGGCCTTCAGATGGCGCGGTACGGGCGCCGACAGGGCCATGGTCAGGCGGTTGCGCCAGCCGGTGATCGTCGAGCTGCGTCCCTTCAACGCCGCATCGACGGCGATGCGCGCGACGTCGGCGCTCTTCTTCCCCGTCATCCGGCCGAACCACGTGGTCTTCTGCCCGCTGACCTCGAAGAACTCCGTCCACGTCACCCCGGGCATGGCCACGGTCACGCGTACGTTCCGCGGCGCGAGTTCGTGGGCCAGCGACTCGCTCAGGCTCACCACGTAGGCCTTGGTCGCGGCGTAGGCGGCGTAGGTGGGCACCGGCGTCAGACCGGCGATCGAGGCGACGTTCAACACGTGGCCGCCGCCGCGCTCGGCCATGGAGTTCGCGAACAGATGCGTCAGTTCGGTGAGCGCGATCACGTTCACGCGGATCATCTCGCTCACGCGGTCGACGTCCTGACCGAGGAAGTCGCCGTGCACGGCAAAGCCCGCGTTGTTCACCAGCACGTCGATGCTCCGACCGCGCTGGGTGAGCCGCGCGAAGAGTTCGGCCGCCGCGCCGGGCGCGCCGAGGTCGGCCGTCTCGATCTCGGCCTCGACGCCGTGGTGTTCGGTGAGATCGCGCGCCGTCTCGCGCAGACGCTCCTCGCGGCGGGCCACCAGCACGCAGTGCACCCCGCGCGCGGCGAGTTCACGCGCGACGTCGCGGCCGATCCCGCTGCTGGCGCCGGTCACCAGCGCCCACCGTCCCCGGATGTCCATGCGTCGCCTTCCGCGGTGGCTCAGCGCCAGTCGATGACCAGCTTGCCCATCTGATCGGCGGCCTCGAGCCGCTCCCACGCCGCCGGGGCCTCGGCGGGCGGGAACACGCGATCGACGACGGGTGCGACGTGGCCGGCCCGGAACAGGGCCATGACCTCGCGGAACTCGTCGTTGCTGCCCATGGTCGATCCGAGCACGCGTAGCTGCTTCCAGAACACGCGGGCGAGCTCGATCTCGGACACCGGGCCGGCGGTCGCGCCCGCGGTGACGAAGGCACCGCCGGGGACGAGCACGCGCAGGCAGGGCTTCAGCAGCGGCCCGCCCACGGTGTCGACGACCATGTCGACGCCCCGCTTGGCGGTGAGCCCGCGCACCTCGCGCGACCAGTCCTGGCCCTCGTCGAGCACGCCGTGGTCGGCGCCCAGTTCGAGGGCGCGGTCGAGCTTCCAGCGGTGGCGGCTGGTGACGATCGTCGTGCAGCCCATCCAGCCGGCCAGGCCGAGCGCGGCGGTGGCGACGCCGCCGCCGATGCCGGTGATCAGGACGGTCTGCCCGGGACGCAGACGACCCTTCGTGAACATCTTCGCATAGGCGGTCAGCGCGGTCAGGCCGTAGGCCGCCGCCGCCACGGGATCGGCGTCGCCCACGTCGACGGCGTTCTCCACCGGGATCCGGTAGCGCGCGCGGTGGGTGCCGTGGGAGTGCTCGCCGATGAGTTCGACGTCGGGCGCGATGCCGGCCTCGGTGGGCGTTCCGGGGCGCGCGGGCCCGTCGAGACGGACGGCCGCGTTGTGCACCACGCGACGGCCGACCCAGGCCGCGTCGACGTCGGATCCGACGGCCTCGACGATCCCGCAGCCGTCGACCCCGCCCACGTGCGGGTACTCGATCTCGACGCCCGGGATGCCCCTGCCCACCCACAGGTCCATGTGGTTCAGGGCGCTGGCCTCGGTGCGCACGAGCAGCTCGCCGCGGTCGGGAGGGCCGGGATCGGCCCAGTCGTCCACCACGGACACGTTCGGCGCAACCGGCCCCTTCGGGGCCTGTTCACGGATGGTGATCGCTTTCATGCGGGCGAGACTACGCGGGCGGCCGCGGGCCAGCAAGGCCGGCGGGCGAACCGGGCATCGGTCCGATCACGATCCCGGATTTGACAATCCGCCGCGCCGGGGCTTCACTGATCCGGTCGCCGGACCCCCGTCCGGCCCCGAATCCCCGAGCGGAGCGATCGATGTTCCCGCGGCACCATCACGGCCATCATCACCATCACGGCACCCGGGAGGGGTCCGTCGCGTAGGTGTTGGTCCGCCGCCGTCGAGCGCACCGAAACCGAACACGCCGGCCCCTTCCCGGGCCGGCGTTCGTGCTTCGGTGACCCGTGTCGCCCGCCCGAGCGCCCCCGACGAAGTTCCGGCTCACCCCGGCGGCCCGAACGCCGCCGAACCCTGGAGGGAACCGTGGAGGCGACCATCCGCCTGGGCCTGCCCAAGGGCCGCATGCAGGACAACGTGCTGAAGCTCCTGGCCGACGCCGGCATCCGGGTCGGACTCGAGACCCGGGGCTACCGCGCCACCGTCAGTCTGCCCGGCTTCGAGGCCAAGATGCTCAAGCCGCAGAACATCGTGGAGATGTTGCACGCCGGTTCGCGCGACGTCGGCTTCGCGGGCAAGGACTGGGTGATCGAGAAGCGCCTCGACCTGATCGAGCTGCTCGACACGGGCCTCGATCCGGTGCGTATCGTGGCCGCCGCTCCCACCACCATGCTCGTCGACGGCGTCCTGCCGCGGCAGCACCTCGTGGTCGCCAGCGAGTACACCGGCCTGACCCAGGACTGGATCGCGCGCGCCGAACTCGACGCCAGCTTCGTCCGCAGCTACGGCGCCACCGAGGTCTTCCCGCCCGAGGACGCCGACGTGATCGTCGACAACACCGCGACGGGGTCGACCCTGCGGGCCAACGGCCTGGCCATCGTCGACGAGATCATGACCTCGTCCACGCGGATGTACGCGCACCCGAAGGTCATGGACGACCCCTCGCGGCGGGCCATGGTCGAGGACCTCGTCCTGCTGCTGACCTCGGTGATCGAGGCGCGCCAGCGTGTGATGATCGAACTGAACGTGAGCAACGACGACTTCGACGCCGTGATCGACGTGCTGCCGTGCATGCGCGAGCCCACGGTGTCGCGCCTGCATCACGAGGCGGGCTTCGCCGTGAAGGCGGCCGTGCCCCGCAAGGGACTGGCCGAGCTGATCCCCGTGATCAAGGCGCGCGGAGGGACCGACATCGTGGTCAGCGGTCTCGCGCAGATCGTTCCCTGAGGTGTGACGATGGACCGAGCGACCTCTCAGACCCACGTCGACGTGAGCCGGCCCTACGTGCGGCCGACCATCCCGGCCCACGTCGACCTCCGTCTGGACGCGAACGAGGGACCGCCACCGGCGCGCGCGATCCTCGATGCGGTGCGCGGCGCCGGCGGCGACGTCCTGCGCCGCTACCCCGACGGGGCGGACACGGAACGGGCCTTCGCCGCGTACTTCGGCGTCGAGCCCGAATCCCTGCTCATGACCGCGGGCGCCGACGACGCGATCGACCGCCTGTGCCGGGTGGCGCTGTCGGGCGGCGGAACGCTGGTCCTGCCCTCGCCGAGCTTCGAGATGTTCGAGCGCTACGCCACGCTCGCCGGGGGCCGCGTGGTCCGGGTGCCGTGGCCCGAGGGAGCCTGGCCGGTCGATGCGGTGCTCGACACCATCGACGGCGGCACGCGCATGGTGGCCATGGTGAGTCCGAACAATCCGACCGGGGCCGTGGCGAGCTTCGACGCACTCGAGCGCGTGGCGACCGCGCACCCCGACGTGCTCGTGGTCCTCGACCACGCCTACGCCGAGTTCGCCGACGAGGACCTCACCCGGCGCGCGCTGGAACTGCCAAACGTGGTCGTGCTGCGCACCATGTCCAAGGCCTGGAGCCTGGCCGGCCTGCGCGTGGGCTTCGCCCTGGGCGCGGCCGAACGCATCGCGCCCCTGCGCGCGGCGGGACCGCCCTACGCCGTGTCGCAGATCGCCGTCGAGGTCGCGCGCGCGGCCCTGGAGAACGCCCGCGGGGCCATGGAGTCGACCGTCGCGTCCGTGCGCGACGAACGCGAGGCCCTCACCCGGCGCGCTGCCGAACTCGGCCTGCGCCCACTGCCCTCGCAGGCCAACTTCGTGCTGGCCGGCGCCGACGACCCGGCCCGCGTGGACCGCGGCCTGCAGTGCATGGGGATCAAGATCCGCACCTGGCCCGGCCACCCCGAACTCGACGGCTACGTGCGCCTGGGGTGTCCGGCCGATCGACGCGCCTTCGCCCGCTTCGACCGCGCCCTCGGTTCGCTGCTGCGCCCCGGGGCCTTGCTGCTCGACATGGACGGCGTGATCGCCGACGAGGGCGAGAGCTACCGCGAGGCCATCCGCGCCACGCTCGCCGAGTTCGACGTCGAGATGGACCGCGAGCGCATCGCGCAGATGAAGGCCGCCGGAAACGCGAACAACGACTGGCGCGTGACCCAGCGCCTGCTGACCGAGGCCGGCATCGCGGTCGACTACGACGAGGTCGTCGCGCGCTTCGAGCGCCACTACCAGGGCACCGACGGCCAGCCGGGCTTGCACGAGAAGGAGACCCTGCTCGTCGAACGAAACGTTCTCGAGGCGCTGCGCGCGCGCATGCCGCTGGCCATCGTCACCGGACGTCCGCGGCGCGACGCGATCCGCTTCCTCGAACGCTTCGAGCTGCTCGATCTCTTCGACGCCGTGGTCACCGTCGACGACGTCGCCCGCGGCAAGCCCGATCCCGAACCCGTCGAACTCGCCCTGTCGCAGCTGGGCGTGCGGACGGCCTGGATGGTCGGCGACACGCCCGACGACCTGGTCGCCGCGCGCGCGGCCTCGGTGCTGCCGATCGGCATCGGCGCGCCGAGCCGCCGCGACGCCGTGTCGCTCGCGTCGCTCGACGACGCCGGCGCCTTCACCGTTCTCGATCGCCTGGCCGATCTGCAGGAGATGCTGCCATGAGCCAACGGACCGTGACCGTGCAACGCGAGACCGCGGAGACGCGGATCGACCTCACGCTCGACCTCGACGGCGTGGGCCGGGCCGACGTCGACACCGGTCTGGGCTTCCTCGACCACATGATCCACGCCCTGGTCAAGCACGCGCACTTCGACCTGTCGCTGGCCTGCGAGGGCGACCTCGAGATCGACGACCACCACACCGCCGAGGACTGCGCCCTGGCCCTGGGCGAGGCGATCGAGCGCGCGCTGGGGGACAAGCGCGGCATCAGGCGCTTCGGCCACGCCTACGCTCCCCTCGACGAAGCACTCGCACGGTCTGTGGTCGACCTCAGCGGCCGTCCGCACGCCAGCGTGGACATCGGCTTCACGCGCGAGGGCCTGGGCGACGTCGCCACCGAGAACCTCACGCACTTCCTCGAGTCGCTCGCGATCCGCGGTCGCTTCACCCTGCACGTGGACGTGCTGAAGGGCCGCAACGACCACCACCGCATCGAGGCCGCGTTCAAGGCCACGGCGCTGGCCCTGCGGCAGGCCGTGCGCGTGGACGGCACCGAGGTGCCCAGTACCAAGGAAGTCCTCGCGTGAAGATCGCCGTGATCGACACCGGCAGCGCGAACACGCGCTCGGTCGACGCCGCGCTGCGCCGCATCGACCTCGACCCGGTGCCGGTGACCGAGCCCGACGACGTGCTCGCCGCCGACCGCGTGCTGCTGCCCGGCGTGGGCGCCTTTGAGGCCGCCATGCGTCAGCTGCGGGAACAGTCGCTGGTGGAGCCGCTGCGCGAGCGTCTCCGCGCCGGCTGGCCCACGCTGGCCGTGTGCATCGGCCTGCAGCTGCTGTGCACGAAGAGCGAAGAAGGCGAGGGAACCGAAGGTCTGGGCGCCCTGCCGACCGTGGTCGGCCGCTTCTCGGGCGACGTCCGCGTCCCCCACATGGGCTGGAACCGGGTCCACGCACCGACCGGCGCCGACTGGATCGAGGACGGACACGCCTACTTCGCCAACAGTTACCGCGTCGACGGCGACGCGATCGAAGCACTGAACGGAGAAGGCTGGAGCGTGGCCACCTGCGACTACGACGGATCCTTCGTCGCTGCCGCCGCGCGCGACGGGATCCTGGCGTGCCAGTTCCACCCCGAACTCAGCGGCACGTGGGGACTCGACCTGCTGCGCAGCTGGATCGTCCGCACCCGGGAGGCGCTCTGAATGCTGACCCTGCGCATCATCCCCTGCCTGGACGTCCGCGACGGCCGCGTGGTGAAGGGTGTGAAGTTCCAGAACCTGCGCGACGCCGGCGACCCGGCCGAGCAGGCGGTGGCGTACGAAGAGCAGACCGCCGACGAGATCTGCATCCTCGACGTGAGCGCCACGGTCGAGGGCCGCGCCAACCAGAACCCGACCATCCGCGACGTGCGCCGGGGGATCAGCATTCCGATCACCGCCGGCGGCGGCGTGCGCGAGGTCGACGACGCCCGCCAGTTGCTGCGCAGCGGCGCCGACAAAGTGAGCGTGAACAGCGCGGCGGTGGCGCGCCCCGAGCTGTTGGGCGACCTGGCCGACCGCTTCGGGGTGCAGTGCGTGGTGCTCGCCATCGACGCCAGCCGCGAGAACGACGGCCGCTGGGTCGTGCGCACGCACTCGGGCACGAGCAAGGCCCCGCTCGACGCGGTGGAGTGGGCGGCGCAGGGCGAGGCGATGGGCGCCGGCGAGATCCTGCTCACCAGCTGGGACCGCGACGGCACGCGCGAGGGCTACGACCTCGACCTGCTGCGCGCCGTGCGCAGCGCGGTCAACGTCCCGGTGATCGCATCGGGCGGTGCCGACAGTGCGAAGCACATGGCCGAGGCCGTCACCGCCGGCGCCGACGCCGTGCTGGCCGCGTCGATCTTCCACGACGGCGACACCACCGTGGCCTCGATCAAGGAAGAGCTCGCCGGCCTGGGAGTGGAGGTCCGCCGATGATCGTCCCGTCGATCGACCTGCAGAACGGACACGCCGTCCAGCTGGTGGGCGGCAAGGAGAAGAAGCTCGACGCCGGCGACCCGGCGCCGCTGGCCCGGCGCTTCGGCGCCGTGGGCGAGATCGCCGTGATCGATCTCGACGCGGCCATGGGCAAGGGTTCGAACGCCGCCACCATCGAGCCCCTGCTGCGCACCACCCGCTGCCGCGTGGGCGGCGGCATCCGTGACGTCGACACCGCCCTGCACTGGCTCGACCGAGGAGCCCGGCAGGTGATCCTGGGCACGGCCGCCCGTCCCGAGATCCTGCGCGAGCTGCCGCGCGAACGCACCTGCGCCGCCCTCGACGCCGTCCACGGCGACGTGGTCGTCGAGGGCTGGACGAAGAGCACCGGCACCGGCGTGGTCGAGCGCATGGAAGAGTTGCGCGACCACGTGGGGCACTTCCTCGTGACCTTCGTCGAACGCGAGGGCCGCATGGAAGGGCTCGACCTCGACTTCGCCCGCCGTCTGCGCGACGCCGCCGGCGACTGCCACCTGACCGTGGCCGGCGGCGTGGCCCGCCTCGACGAGATCGCCGAACTCGACGCCCTGGGCATCGACGTGCAGATCGGCATGGCCCTGTACACCGGGGCGATCCCGCTGGCCGACGGCTTCCTCGCACCCCTGCTGGCCAAGGACCCCGAGGGCCCGTGGCCCACCGTGGTCTGTGACGAGGACGGCGTCGCCCTCGGCCTGGTCCACAGCGACCTCGAGAGCGTGCGCCACGCACTGGACACCCTGACCGGCACCTACCACTCACGCCGCCGCGGTCTGTGGGAAAAGGGCAAGACCAGCGGCAACGTGCAGGAGCTGCTGCGCATCGACCTCGACTGCGACCGCGACGCGCTGCGCTTCACCGTGCGGCAGAGCGGCGTCGGCTTCTGCCACCGCGAGACCCGCACCTGCTGGGGCGAGGACCACGGCGTACCCCGCCTGGGACGCCGGCTGAGGGCCCGGCTGGAGAACGCCCCCACCGGCAGCTACACGCGTCGCCTGTTCGACGACCCCGACCTGTTGGCGGCCAAACTCGAGGAAGAGGCCCGCGAGCTGGCCGAGGCCCGCGACCGCGACCACGTGATCGCCGAAGCCGCCGACCTGACCTATTTCACCCACGTGGCGCTCGCGCGCGCCGGGGCCGACCACGCCGACGTCGGCCGCGCGCTCGACCGCCGCGAGTGGGCGGTGAAGCGCCGCAAGGGTGACGCGAAACCGGGCGCGATGGACGCCCTCCGCGAACGCCGCGAATCCGACTCCACGGGAGAGTGACACCATGACCACCGCCAGCCACGTCCTCCGCCGCGTCGACGCCGCCGACCTCCGCCGCACGCCGCGCGATCCCGTGCCGGCCGAGATCCTGGAGCAGGCCCGTGAGATCGTGACCAAGGTCCGCGCCGGGGGCGAGGTCGTGCTGCGCCGCTACGCGACGCAGTTCGACGGCCTGGCCGAGGACGCACCCATGATCCACACCGCGGCCGAGTTGGAGTCGGCCTTCGACGCCCTCGACGACGAGGCGCAGGGCGTGCTGCGCCGCACCGCCGAGCGCATCGACGACTTCGCGCGCTGGCAGCGCGAGGCCCTGCGCGACGTCGAGGTCCACGCCCACGGCATGCGCATGGGCCACCGCGTGATCCCCGTGGCAACGGCCGGCTGTTACGCCCCCGGCGGTCGCTTCCCGCTGCCGTCGACGGTGATGATGACCGCCGTCACCGCGCGCGCGGCCGGCGTGCCGCACGTGCTGGTGTGCTCGCCGAACCCACAGCCGGTGACCCTGGCCGCCGCGCACGTCGCCGGGGCCGACGGCCTGCTGGCGATCGGCGGCGCCCACGCGATCGCGGCCATGGCCTTCGGCACCGAGACCGTCCCCGCCTGCGACGTGATCGTCGGCCCGGGCAACGCCTGGGTCACCGCCGGCAAGCAGCTGGTGGCCGGACGCGTGCGGATCGACTCGCTGGCCGGTCCGAGCGAGCTGCTGGTGGTCGCCGACGCCTCGACCGATCCCGCCCGCGCCGCTGCCGACCTGCTCGGTCAGGCCGAGCACGACGTCATGGCCGTCCCCGCGCTGATCGCCCTCGACGACGGCGTGATCGAGTCGATCGAGACCGAGATCGAGACGCAGCTCGCCGACCTGCCCACCGCCGAGATCGCCACGGCCGCCCTTGAGAACGGCTACGCCGTCCGCGCCACCGACGCGGACGATGCCCTGGAACTGTGCGACGTGATCGCCCCCGAGCACCTGCAGTGGATGGCCGCGGGAACGGAGACCGCCCTGGAACGCCTGAAGAACTACGGCGGACTCTTCCTGGGCGACGACGCCGCGGAGGTCCTGGGCGACTACGGGGCCGGCCCGAACCACGTGCTGCCCACCGGCGGCAGCGCCCGCGCCAAGGGCGGCCTGAACGTCTACGACTTCGTGAAGGTGAACACCTTCATGCAGGCCGACGACGGGGCCGACGTCGACCGGGTGGCCGCGGACTCCGCTGCGCTCGCCCGCATGGAGGGACTGGCCGCCCACGAGCGGGCGGCCACGCTGCGGCGGCGCGGCCTCGGACGCGGCTAGGAGCGCGGCCGGACCTCAGTGCTCGAGCTGTGAGGCCGACTCGTGCGAGCGGCGGATCCCGCGGATCGCCGCCGACGAGAAGCCCTCGTACTCCATCTCGTTCAGCCCGGCGATCGTGCACCCCATGGGCGTGGTCACCCGGTCGATCGCGCTCTCGGGGTGCTGATCGAGTTCCGTGACCAGCGTCGCCGCTCCCTTGATCGTCTGCGCCGCCATGGCCATGGCCTCGTCGGCGTGGAAGCCGATCTCGGTGCCGCCCTGCGACGTCGCGCGGATGAAGCGCATGGCGAAGGCGATGCCACAGGCACACAGGGCGGTCGCAGCGTTCATCAGGTCGTCGCGGATCACCATCACTCGACCCACGCTCTCCATGAGGCCGACCACGGCGGCGACCTGATCGTCGCTCGCACCGCGGCTCGACACGCAGGTCATCGACTCGCGCACGGCGACCGCGGTGTTCGGCATCACGCGGAACAGGGGCAGCCCGTCGACGGCCGTCCACTCCGCCAGTTCGTCGAGCGTGACGTTGGTCACCACCGACGCCAGCACGGGTCGCCGAGATGCCAGGGCGGGCCGGATCGCGTCGATCAGGTCCCGGACCTGCGCGGGTTGCACGCACAGGAAGACGACGTCGGCACCGGCCACGGCCATCGCGTTGTCGTCGCTCACCGTCACCTCGGCCCCATCGAATTCCGCGAGCGCGCCCGGGTCACGACGCGTCAGCGTGAGGCCGATCTCGTCGGGACGGGCCGCCAGGAGACCACGGGCGATCGCGCCACCGATGTTGCCGGCGCCGAGGATGCTCACGTTCACGGTTCGACCTCCGATGGGGGCGCACGAGAGTGCAATGCGCGCCCGCCGATCGCAAGCCGGTCGTTTCAGGGCCGCTCAGGGCAGGCTCCTCGCGTCGAGTCGGGCGTGGTGGACCAGGACGACGTGATCCGCGAGTCGACGCAGGACGCCGTCGAGGACCTCGTCCAACGCCGGGGCGTCGCGTGCCTCCTCTGGCAGGATGTGGTGGACGCGCAGCGCCTCGACCGAGGGTTCACGGTCCACCGGTGGCCGGACCAGACTGTACCAGCGCTCGCCGTAGTGTACCCGACCCTCCCGAACGGGAACCATTCCCACCGAGAGGATCACGTCGTGGCGGACGTCGAGACCGCTCGCCTCGAGATCGAGAGCCCACAGGACCTCTTCGGTCCAGGAACGCCGACGGCGGCGGGTGAACCAGCGGATCAACCCCGCAACTCCACGCGGTGACGCTGGGCCAAGGCCTGCTGCATGGACCGGATCTCGAGCAGCGTCTCCTTCAGGTGCCGCGCGTCGACGCGTTGGAGCTCCTCCATGCGCACCCGGTCGTCCGGCACGTCGCCCCGGCGCACCGCCTCGAGCTGCCGTCGCAGACGCAGTTGCAGCAGGGAGCGGAAGCCCTCGGCGAGCAGATCGGCACCCTCGTGCGACAACGTTCCCTTGTCGCGAGCCGCGGCCAGACGCTCGAGAGTCGATCGCTCCCGCGAGCCCGACTCCAGACCGTACACGCGCGCCAGTCCGAAGATCGGCATCACGCCGGTCGCCTTCAGGTCGAGGCCCTCGAAGTACTCGCGGCACTCGGGCGTGTCGGTCTCGAAGACCAGAGCGTTGTCCTGGTCGGTCACGAGGAGCTGCTCCCGGCGCCCCTCCGACCCGAACACCAGCAGCCAGGCGTAGCGACAGGGCGGCGCGCCGAGCTCGGCTTCCGCGTCGCGCAGGACACGGCGGAGGACGAAGGCGGGACTGTTCACGTGGTGCCGCAACGGATCACTGTGCGTGACCAGTCCCCCGACCTCGCCCTCGCGTTCCACCGGCAGGTGGTGGAAGGCCTCTGCCGGCAGGGGTACCGGTGAGTCTACCCGCTGCACCGACGGGGCCCGAAACGTCGATACCGCGACTCAGACGTGCGTACGCTCGGCGGACCGGCGCAGGTTCCGGTCGATGGTCTCGATCAGCTCCTGACGGCGGATCGGCTTGGTCACGTAGTCGTCCATGCCCGCGGCGATGCACTTGTCCCGGTCGCCCTGCATGGCGTGGGCGGTGAGCGCGACGATCGGGATGTCGGCGCGATCGGCTCCGCAGTCGCCGGCGCGGATCCTCTGGGTCGCCTCGAAACCGTCGACGCGGGGCATCTGGAGGTCCATGAGTACGAGGTCGATCGACTCCCGACCCAATAGGTGCAGGGCCTCCTCGCCGTCCTGGGCTTCGATCACCCGGACGTCTCCACGTTCGAGGATCCGCGCGGCGATCCGGCGGTTCACGGGGTTGTCCTCGGCGAGCAGCACGCAGCTCCCCGCGGCCCCCGCTGCGTCGGAGTCGTCGTCGCCGTCGTCGGCGACGGGCGTCTCGTCGGCGACGAGGGCGAACCCGAGCTCGAGCACGAAGGTCGAGCCACGCCCCTCCTCGCTGTCGACATCGATCCCTCCACCCATGATCCGGGCGAGTTCCTGCGAGATCGCGAGTCCGAGCCCTGTCCCGCCGAAGCGCCGCGTGGTCGACGCGTCCACCTGGGAGAATGCGTCGAAGAGTCCCACCAGCTTCTCCGACGGGATTCCGATTCCCGTGTCGATGATCTCGAAGCGCAGTCGACATCCCTCACGGTCGACGTGTCCCAGTCTCGTCTCGAGGCGCACTCCACCGCGTTCGGTGAACTTGATCGCGTTGCTCAACAGGTTCAGCAAGATCTGTCGCAGACGCAGGGGATCACCGATCAAACGCCGCGGCACGTCTCCATCGACGCGGCAGCGGAACTCGAGGCCCTTGTCCTCGGCCTTCATCTCGAGCAGGCTCTGGATTCCGTCGATCGTGCGGCCCAGGTCGAAGGGAACGTGCTCGACCTCGAGTCGCCCGGCTTCGATCTTCGAGAAATCGAGAATGTCGTTGATCACCGTCAGCAGGGTGTCGGCGCTCTCGTACACGGTCTCGGTGAAGTCACGCTGCTCGTCGTCGAGATCCGAGTCCAGCAGCAGTTGCGTCATGCCCAGGATGCCGTTCATGGGCGTCCGGATCTCGTGGCTCATGTTCGCCAGGAACTGGCTCTTCGAACGATTCGCCGTCTCGGCGGCATCCTTCGCCTTCACGAGTTCGCGTTGCGTCGCCCGGCGTTCCTCGATCTCGTACTGCAGATCCAGCGTGCGTTCGTCGACCGCCGCCTCGAGTTCCCGATTCTTCACCTTGATCGCGTGGATGCGCCACCACACGCCGCCGGCGATCAGAATGGCAGTTCCGAGCACCACCGTGATCCGGAACCACCAGGTGAGCCAGAAGGGTGGCACCACCACGATCTCGAGCCGGTCCCCCCGCGGATTCCAGACCCCGTCGTGGTTCGCGGCCTGCACCTCGAAGGTGTAGGTGCCCGACGGCAGATTCATGAACGTCGCGTGACGCCGTGTCCCGGCTTCGGCCCAGTCGTCCTTCAATCCCAGGAGACGGTAACGGTAGCGGTTCCGCTCGGGTTGGGCGTAGTGCAGACCGGCGAACCCCAGATCGATGACGTGCGTCTGATGGTCGATGGTGATCCGCTCCGTGTGCCCGACCGTCTGCTCGAGGATCCGGCGATCGTGGACGACCTCACCGGGCTCGACGATCTGGTGATCGAGGGACAGACGGGTGAGGACGACGGGGGGCGCGAAGGAGTCCCGTCGCATATCGGCCGGCCGAAACACGTTCAGACCCGCGATCCCGCCGAAGAACATCTCGCCGTCGTCTCCGCGGAAGTACGACATCCCGTTGAACTCGTCGCTCTGCAGCCCGTGACGGACGTCGTAGTTCTGGAAGACATCGTTCTGCGGATCCATGCGCGTGATCCCACGATTCGTCGACATCCAGAAGTGCCCGGAGACGTCTTCCAGGGCCGCGTAGACGACGTTGTCCGCCAGGCCATCGTCCTCGGTGTAGCGCACGAAACGGCCATCGTCGGGGTGGAAGTGGTACAAGCCACCATTGCTGCCCAACCAGAGATCGCCACGTCGATCCTCGTGGATCGACAGGATGATGTGGCCGTCGAAGGTCGTGCCGTCCTCGCCCACCGGGCGCACGCGTTCCACGACCCGCGTCTCCGGATCGATACGGTTCAGTCCGTCGCCGCCGACCCACAGGGCTCCGTCCTGAGCACGGTGGATCGAGTAGAGGAGGTCACTCCCGATCGTGGCCGGGTCGTCGGAGTCGTGCCGGAAGCTCTCGTAGCGCCGGGTGGCCACGTCGAGACGGTAGAGCCCTCCGCCGTAGGTGGTCACCCACACCGTGCCGGGCTCGCCGACTTCGATCGAGCGAAGGCCGGTGTGCCCGAGGCCCTGCTCGGCGTCCGGATCGGCCGGGAAGTGATCGAAGGTCCCGGTCGCGGGATCGAAGCGGCTGAGGCCGAAGCCGACCACCGACAGCCACAGGAAGCCGTCCGTGTCCTCTTCCACGGCGCGTACGCTGGCGGCCTCGAGGCGTTCGCCACCATCGGACGTGGGAAGGAACTGTTCGACCGAACCGGTCCGCCGGTCGAGCGAGATCAGGCCGCCCCCCTCGGTTCCCATCCAGACACGACCGTCTTCGGTGCGATGGATGGCACGGATCACGTTCACACCCTGGTGGGTGGGGTCGTCCGCGTAGAAGCGATAGGTCTGGAATCCCCGCTCGGTGGGGACGTGACGTGCGACGCCCTCGGTCTGCAGTCCGACCCAGACCACACCGGAGTGATCGATCATCAGCGAGGTGATCTGATCGCCCGGCAGGCTGCCCGGAGCCAATCGGTAGCGCACCGTGCGCAGGTTGCCCTCGTCGTCGAGGATACGCAGGCCCTGACTCGTGCCGATCCACAGGCGGCCGAGCCTGTCTTCCACGAAGGCACTGATACCCTGGACCTCGCTCTCGACGATGGCGGTCCTCGGCAACTCGGTCCGCTCGATCGCGTGCGTGGCCGGATCGATCGTGTAGATCCCGTGACCCGCGGTTCCGACGAACACCTCGCCGTCGTGACCCTCGTACAACGAGCGAACGTCGATGTCTTCGTCGATCTCGACCCTCCGGGGCGCGTCGGCTCCGGCCGGCCACTCGAAGACGCCGCCGTGGGCTCCGATCCAGATCCCGCCGTCGCGCGCGGCCAGGAGCGCATAGACCGCACCCTGGTCGCCGAGAGGCTCGAGCTCGCCGGTGCCCTCGAAGGCCCGGATCCTGTGTTCGCCCGGTTCCTTCCAGTGCAGTCCGCCCGTTTCCGTCCCGATCCAGAGTCGGCCGTCGGAGCCGATGGCGACCGCCCGGATCCGATTCCCCCGCAACGCGGCGTTCACGCCCCCGACGTAGGAATTGAAGGTCTCGGTCCGCGGATCGAAGTGCGAGAGGCCGTGGAAGGTCCCCACCCAGATCGACCCGTCGAGATCCTCCGCCAACGACAGCACGTACCCGTTGGTCAGTCCCGTCGTATCGGCGTTGTCGTGCATGAAGTGGTCGAAACGGATCCCGTCGTAGCGGTTCAGACCGTTCTGCGTGCCGAGCCACAGGTACCCCACACGGTCCTGCATCATGCAGGTGATCGTGTTCTGTGAGAGCCCGTCACGGATGTCCAGCTGGTGGAACTCGATGTCGGAGACCCGGATCTCCGCCGGGGAGTCCATCACCACCAGTCCGAGAACGGCGAGGACGAGGATCAGGTAGAGCGTGGGGCATGCGCGCATGGGATCCAGGTTCCGACGGATGGTGGCGATGGGGACGCGTCTGTCGCCCCGGTATCGGCCACTCCGGCCGAGGCCTTGAGGAACAAGGGGAAGCACGCTCCCGGAACCGCGACCGTGCTTCCCCGTGATTCCCCGTCGTCCGTCGACGCTCTGCTCAGTGGTCGCCGCCGGCGGCGGCCAGACCGAAGGCGAAGGCCACGACCTGGGCCACGCACCCGGGCGGATCGATCCCGAAGTAACCAGCGATGATCAACACGAAGTACTGCGCCACCTGGGTCCAGGTGATCCCCTTCATCCCGCCGACAACGGCGAAGGTCAGTCCGACGAGCAGGTAGGTCCAGGCCTCGACACTCGACGCCGGCCTCCCTCGTCGTCGCCCACGCCGTACTTGCGGTCGAGACGGTCCATCACGAGGGCGTACACCAAGACGACGAACCAGATCACCAACAACACGGCGATGAGCCGGCGATTGCTCTTCCAGTAGGCCTGCACGGCCTCTCGTCTGTTCATGGCAGGTCCTCGGGTCCCGGCGCGGACTGGTCCAATGTCATCAGTGGAGTGCACAGGTCACAGCCTCGGAACGATCGAGGGGCCGGAAGAGGTCTCTTCCGGCCCCGGAACGGTACGTACGACTCATGGAAGGCGTTCGGCGGGCGCCTACGACGTACCGTTCGTGAGAACCGTCACGGTGTCGGCGACCAGCTCCCGACCTTCGAAGAAGTCCGTGTCCATGTCGCCGGTCACGCTCACCACGTCTCCGGCCTCGACCTTCTGGTAGCCCTGATCGTCGAGCGGGTTGTAGGCCATCTCCTCGACCTCGACGGTCAGCTCGTCGAACCCGGTGTCGACGACGAACTCCTCGTCGTCCACTTCCTTCACCGTGCCCTGGACGATGGTCTCGGACATGATCACCGGCGTGTGGACAGTGACGAAGTCGTCCTCCTCGTCCACGGCGCTGGCGTAGAAGTAGGTCCCGAGCTTGTCGACGTAGACGCTGCTGGCCTCGATCGTGGTGGTCTCGAAGAAGTCGTCGTCGACGAGGCCGGACACGGTCACGTCGTCACCCGTCATGAGCTTGTAGGCATCGGCGTCGCGGTCACCGTCGTCCATCTCGACGATCACACTGCCATCGCCGTAGTCCAGCACGAACTCGTCGGGATCCACCGACTCGACCTCGCCGCTGATGCTGATCCAGGCGTTGTCGGCCATCGCGTAGGGGTTCTCCTCGGCGGCGGCCGGGACGGCGAGGAATGCGCCGATCAGGAACGTGGAAACGATCGTCGTGATCGCTCTCATGGGGGTCTCCCTTCGTTTCTCGCTGTCTGTCGGCGCTTCCCGCACTCCACGTGGCATCGCTCGTCGAGCGGGGACCGCCGGAGGATACCGTCTCAATCTGCGGGGACCGAGGTCCGGTGCCCATCCGTCGATCACGAGTCCGGGCCCCGGGGTGGGCTCGGATGCAGGCGGGGAGCGCCCCCACCCGGACCTCAACCCTCGTGGGATTCGACGTCCTGCTGGTGCTCCGCGGCCTGCTGACGTCGCTGCTCGTGGACCGCTCGCCGGTGTGATTCCTCGCCCTCGGCGTTGTGGCGACGTTGCTGAAGGTCCTCGAGTTGTTCCTCGCGACCGTAGAGGATCAACACGTTCCCGCCGTTGATCCTCGTGTCACGGCGCGGGGCGCCGACGTAACGTCCGTCGTTGCGCTGGACACCGAGCACCAGGATCCCCTCTTCCGAGAGCTGGCACTCCTCGAGGGTCTGCCCCGCGACCCAGGCGTCGTCCTCGACCTGGAACTCGGTCACGGCGTAGCCCGATGACAGGGCGAGCAGTTCCTCGTAGTCGCGGGTGTCGAGGTCGGACCAGCGGGTCAGGGCCTTTCGGACCCATCGCTGCAGGTACCGATCGAGCCACTTCGAGTTGGCCAGCGCCCACAACACGACCACCCCACCGATCATCCAGAGCAGACGATCGAGACGATCGCTCGTACCGCCGCTGCCCACGAAGGACAGGATCAGCGACAGAATGATCGAGATCAGGCCGGCACTGCGTACGATCATGAGCCACATGATCACGCGTCGCCGCACCGGGTGTTCGACGACACTCTCGGCCTCGCCGGTCGTGAACCCCGTGCCGGTGAAGGCACTGCGGGCCTGGAAGCGCGCGGCCTGGTGCGACAGACCGGTCATGCTGAGCGCGGTCGCCGCCACCCGGGTGATGAGCAGGGAGATCCCGAGAACGATCAAGAGCGCAGCAACACCGAGAAGACCGAGCACGGAGCACCTCGCAGGACGATTCCGGATCCTGCTCCAGGGTGGGGTGGACCCAGAAGGGTGACCATCGGGGAACGACCGGTGCAGCACGCCGAGGCCCACCCGGGTTCGGACCGACGGCTGTCGTGTCGGGGCGCTCGTGTCGACACGACCTGGGGATCACTCGTCCACTCTTGCGCGCCGGACCGGTGCGCCCTTCGGTGTGCGCATCGGGCGCGAACCCCTTCGCGCTCCGGAGCCCGTGCCGGGGGAACCCCATGGTCGAGACGCTCAAGCCGGCCCTGCTGCTGTTCATGCTGCTGAACCCATTCCTCCTGGTCGTCTACCTGATCGACCTCTTCGAGAAGGTTCCCGCGCAGCTCTTCGACCGGATCATGTTCCGGGCCACGGTGATCAGCACCGCGGTCTTCGTGGTCTTCGCCCTGGTCGGAGACGTGATCTTCCGGGATCTGTTGCAGGCGCGCTTCGCCTCGTTCCAGGTGTTCGGCGGCGTGGTCTTCCTGATCATCGGGCTCCGCTTCGTCTTCGAGGGCAACGAGGCCATCCCCGGCCTGCGCGGCGAGGGCGCCCACGTGGCGGGGGCCATCGCCATGCCGGTGATGATCGGGCCCGGAACGATCGGCGCGAGCGTCCTTGCCGGCGAGAACCTGGGCCCGATCATGGCCCCGCTCGTGATCGTGGTCGTGGTCATGATGAGCACGCTGGTGGTGCTCGCGCTGAAGCGTCTGCACGACTGGGTCCGGCCGCGCAACGAGCCCCTGGTGGAACGCTACATCGAGGCGACGGGGCGCATCACCGCGCTGGTGGTGGGCACGTTCGCCGTGGAGATGATCCTGACCGGCCTGAACGGTTGGTGGACCACCCGCTGAACCGATTCAGAGCGTCTCACGCCAGACGAGCGCGAGCAGCAGGACGGTTCGACCGGACCACACCGCCGTCCGCAACCAGTTGCTCCCGACCAGACGTCGATGGGCAACGGGATCGAAGCCCCGCGACAGGCGCGCGTGCTGGGGAACCTGCAGCCACGCCGTGCTGGCCCAGATCACGACCACGAGCCCTCCGTTGATCGCCGTCCACAGCAGGGGCTCGCCCGCACGCCAGGTCGCGAGCAGCCACCACCCCGCCGTCGTTGCCTCGATCACCATGGCCGGCATGACGACCCGGGAGATCCGGCGCTGGTGCGCCGCCTCGAAGGCGGCGAAGGCCCCTCGTTCCACGCGGTCGAAGAGCGGGTAGTGCACCACCTGGACGACCCAGATCAGACCGCACAGGAACACGGTCACCGTGAGGTGCAGGAGCAGCACCTGGGTGGCGCTCAGCGCGACAGCGGTATCGGACACGTCGCCAGATCCTCGTAGTCGGGGACTTCGCTCGCCTCGCGATGGCGGAACTCCCGCACGATCTCACCGCCGTCGATCAGGAACACGCCCGGCAACTGGAAGCCGTCGCCGACGAGACGGCCCACTCCGTGACCGCGAACCAGGCCGGCCACGAGCCCACGGGTCCACGACCGCAGACCGAAGAGTTGCCGGAAGGTGCCGCGTCGCAGACGGAAGGCACGGTAGAGCGTGGCCGACGGATCGCTCACCTGCGCGGCGTCGTCCAGCCCGTGGGCGGCGAGGTACGAGACCGCGTCGCGGTCCGGAGCCATGTGCACGAGCACCAGACGAGTTCCACGGCCCTCGATCGTCGCCCGCTCGCGCGCCAGGTCGGCCAGGGCCTCGCGGCAGAAGGTGCAGCCGAAGTGCCGAAGGAACACCACCAGGTGCGGCGCATCGTGGGAATGTTGCTCGAGCGTCCTGCCGTGCGAAGTCCGGACCGTTCGCAGCGCGGCCCGTGCATCGAGTTCCCGGACGCTGGGGTCGGGGTCCGGACGGCCGGACCGTTCGAAGGCCCGCCAGAGGATGATGGCGAAGGGGATCCACCACACGAAGTCGTTGGTGAGCAACGTCGCGCCGAAGGACACCGGCAGCGAACCCTTCACGATGGCCTGCAGGAACCCGATCGGGCCGAGGATCTTGCCCAACAGCCCCACGAGCACGATCGGCCAGTGACGCAGGGGATCACGCGACGCGGCCCAATAGCCCAGACCGTACACACCGACGATCATGCCCACGCACTGCCACAACTCCGGGTAACGTGGCGCGTCCATGCCCACCAGTTCGAAGTAGTGGCCCGGCCACGACACGACCCAAGCGCCCCAGATCACGTTGTAGATCGCCGCCGCCTGCAGCCATCGGCGCATCCAGAGTGGTGCGTTCATCGTTCCACGTCCTCTCGGCGACGGACGGCACGCAGGTCGTCCGGGGTGACGGCCACTCCGTCGAGCAGGCGCGAGCGCACGAACCCGAACACACGCGCGTCCTCCGCGCGCTTGTCGGGTTCACGTTTCGCGGCCGAGCGCAGGGGCATGGCCATGCGGTGGTTGCCTTCGAAGTGCGCACGGTGCCGGTCGAGGAAGGCCCAGTACAGATTGCTGATCGGACAATCCTTCTTCGGGTCGAAGGCGCACCCCGCGCAGTAGTCGCTCATCCGATGGATGTACGGCGTACCGCTCACGTAGGGCTTGGTCGTCATCAGACCGCCGACCGCGTACGTGGCCATCCCCAGCACGTTCGGCTCGACCACCCAGTCCCAGGCATCGGTGTAGGCGACCCAGAACCAATCGGTGAGCGCACGGGGATCGAAATCGAGAAGCGTCGCCAGATTGCCCAGGACCATCAACCGGGTGATGTGGTGGCTCCATCCCTCGCGCCAGACGTCGTCCACCACGTGGTCGAGGCAGGCCAGGCCCGACTGGACGCCCCAGTACGCCGGGGCGAATGCCCCCTCGCCCACTCCGAAGAGATCGGGCCGCGCACCTCCGTCGGGCACGGTGTCGGCGTCGGGCCCGGTGTCGGCGTCGGGCCCGGGCCAGTCGGCACCCGACCACACCGACCATCCTCCGTCGCCCGGACGCGTCGCGACGCCGGGCTCGCCCGACGGCAGGGTACGGAAGCCATCGGTCTCACGGTGGACGTGGCGCACGAACTCGCGCCAGCCGAGGACCTGTCGGACGAAGCCCTCCTGACTGGCCAAGGGCAGGTCCAGAGCGACGACGTCGTCGAGCACCTCACGTGGGAGCAGCCGATGCAGGTTCATCAGGGTGCTCGATCGCGTGTGGAAGAGGGTCGAACTGCGCGTGCTCATCGCGTCCTCGTAGGGACCGAACACGGGCAGTGCGTTCCGGCGTGCCCACTCCCATGCGTGCCGCGCGTCGGCGGCGGTCGCCGGCACGGCATCGGGATCGAGGTCGCCGGGGTGGTCGCCGAACTCGCGGTCGATCCACACCGCGAGTTCGTCCTTGACCACGTCGTCGGAAAAGGTCGGAGGATCGGGCGCGGGGGGATCCCCCTTCCACGGCAACCGGTTCTCGGCATCGTGGCTGTACTTCTCTCCCACGGGCCCGCCGTCCTGCATCAGGATCCCGGTCTTCCGGCGCAGGTAGCGGTAGAACCGATCCATTCGCCACGGCGGAGTCGCGCCCACGGCGTCGCGGAAGTCCTCGGGCGAGCTCAACCAGCCCTCGTGCTCGACCACTTCCAACGCACCGGCATCGACCAGCGGCTGTACGTCGGCGCGCAGTTCGCGCTCGGCGGGCTCCATCAAGGTCAGACGACCGAGATCTTCCACCAGCGACCCGAGGGTCGCGGCGTAGGGCCGATCGGACTCGACATGGCGTACGGCCACCCCGCGTTCCGCCTGCTCCAGCGCGAAGTGCCTCTGGTTCGCCCACACCGTCAGCAGACGCTGCCGGTGGTACGGGCGTCGGCGCGCCTTCCAATGGCTCTCGACCAGGACCACCCCGAGCGTGGACGGTTCGTCGCGCGAGAGCGGTCCGATGCGATCGCTCAACTGGTCCTCGTTCACGAAGAGCCAACGCCGACCGCGCGGATCGGGTGCGATCGACGCGAGCTGTTCGCGGAAAGAACTCACGGGCTGCGGTCCCGGGTCGGGGGTCCTGTTCGTCTTCGCCGGAATCGTCGGCCCGGATGCTCGTCTCGGCTCTGGTGCCCTCCGGGCCGAGCCGCTAGACTGCGCCGGCGCGCCGCGGGACCCGTCCGGTCCCGGCCCCGCGATGGACGACCGTGCCGACCGAAGTCACCCCGAGCCCACTCCTCGTCCTCGCCGTCGTCGTGGTGGCCGGCGTCCTCGTCGGCAGCCTCGCGCGCCGGGTGCGTCTGCCCGCCGTCACCGGGCAGATCCTCGTCGGCGTGTTGATCGGTCCGTCGGTGCTCGGCCTGTTCGACCGGCACACGGTCCACGAACTCGCGCCCGTGACCAACTTCGCGCTCGCGATCATCGCGGTGGCCGTGGGATCGCACCTGCACCTGCCGCGGCTGCACAACGCGCGCCGGCGCCTCTTCGCCCTGCTCGTCGCCGAGGCCGTGATCACGCCGGCGGCGGTGTTCTTCGCGGTGATCCTCCTGCCCGACGTGCGCTGGCACCTCGGCGTGCTGCTCGCCGCTCTGGCCATCTCGACGGCTCCGGCCACGGTGCTCGCCATCGTGAAGGAGGAACGCGCCCAGGGTGTGTTCGTGAAGACGCTGGTCGCTGCCGTGGCGCTGAACAACCTGGCCTGCATCAGCGCCTTCGAGCTCGCCCACCTCGCCGTGGCCGCCGATCTCGATCCCTCGAGCGGTCACGGCCTGGCGAAGATCCTGATCGCGCCGGTCCAGCAACTGGCGCTGGCGATCCTACTGGGGGGTGGGGCCGCGTTCGTGCTCAACCTCCTGACGCGCTCGGTCGTCCGGAGCGACCTGCTCACCACCTACAGCTTCGCCGCGATCCTGCTGGTGTCCGGCGTCGCCGATCTGTTCGGGATCTCGTCGCTGCTGAGCTGCCTGGTGCTCGGCGTGGCGCTGGCGAACATCGCGCCCGAGAAGGAGGACATCGGCCACGCCGTCTTCGACAACTTCGAGGTCGCGATCTACGCCGCCTTCTTCACGCTGGCCGGCATGGAACTCGACCTGGGCGTGGCCGCGCAGGGCGGACTGCTGGCGTTCACGGTGTTCGTGGCCCGGATCGCCGGCAAGTGGGGCGCGGCGACGGTGGCCATGCGCTTCGCACGGGCACCCCGGGAGGTCCGCCAGTTCCTGGGCTTCGCCCTCGTGCCGCAGGCGGGAGTGGCCGTGGGGCTGGTGCTGGTGGCCCAGGAGGACGCCGCCCTGGAGCCGGTCCGCGACCTTCTGCTGGCCGTGGGACTGACCGTGGTCACGCTCAACGAGATCGTCGGTCCGGTGCTCGCGCGCTGGGCCCTGGAGCGATCCGGCGACGCCGGACGCGATCGCCGCCGGCTGATCGACTTCGTCCACGAAGAACACGTGACGACGACTCTCCGCGGCCAGACCAAGGAAGAAGCGATCACACAGTTGACCGAGCTCCTCGTGCGCACGCACAACGTGCACATCGACCGTGACTCGCTGCTGCACTCGGTGCTCGAACGCGAGAACCAGATCTCGACCTGTGTGGGCGAGGGTCTGGCGATCCCCCACGGCGAGCTCCCCGAGGGCGACGCCATCGCCGGGGTGATCGGGATCAGCCACGAGGGGCTCCACTTCGACACGCCCGACGGCCGGCCCGTGCACTGCATGGTCCTCTTGGCCACCCCTCATTCGATGCGCGACCGCCACCTCGAAGTGCTCGCCACCCTGGCACGCACGATCGGCTTCGACCACAACCTGCAGAACCAGCTCTTCAACGCGAGGACACCCGCTCACGTGTGCCAGGTCTTGCGTCACGAGACCTTCGAGGACCTGAACGTCACGATCGACGACGACTAGGCGAGGCACTTGCCGCCGGCACGGGGTCGTGTCAGACTCCTGTTCAGTCTCCCCTCTCGCGCCCGGGTCCTCTGCATGATCGACGAAATCCGCCGCCGCCGGATTCCGCAGACGCTGATCGGCTACGTCGTCGGTCTGTGGGGCGGAGCCCAGGTCATCGACTTCGTCGAGCAGCGCTACGCGCTGTCGCCCTACTGGGTCGAACTCTTCGTCGTCGCCTACCTCGTCCTGCTGCCGTCGGTGGTCGCGATCGCCTGGAACAAGGGCGCTCCGGGGCGTCAACGCTGGTCGAAGGTCGCGCTCGGGACGGTCGGCATCAACGCCGCGCTGGCCGTGGTCGTGCTCGTCGTCGGCTTCCACGGACGCGATCTCGGACGCGTGACCGAGACCGTGGTCGTCGAGACCGAGGAGGGAGAGACGGTCGAGCGCGAGGTGCCGCGCGAGGCCTTTCGCCGCACCGTCATGCTCGCCATTCCACGGGTGGAGGATCTCAGCGGCGACGACCGCTGGTCGGCCGTGGAGTTCGAGCAGCTGCTCGAGATCGATCTCATGCAGAATCCCTTCCTCGAGCTGCGCTCCCCGTGGCTCGAGAACCAGCGCGCCCAGCGCGCCGGACTGGAGGACGCCAGCCGCATGCCGCGCGCCCTGGTCCACGAGGCGGCACGGCAGCGCGGGGCCGACGTGTTCCTCATGTCGTCGCTGCAGCCCGCCGAGGTCGGCTTCGAGCTCGAGATCGAACTCGTGTCCACCGACGACGGCCGATCGGTCGCCGCGACCATGCTCACGGGTGCCGACGTGTTCGAACTGGCCGACCGCGCGAGCGTCTGGATCCACCGCGGTCTCGAGGTCCCCGAGGTCGAATTCGAGGACCGTCCGGTGACCGATCTCATGACCGAGTCACCGGAGGCGCTCCGGGCCAGCGCGAAGGGCGCCGTGGCCTTCCATCTGGAGTCGGACTTCGAGGCGGCGGCCGCGTTCCTGGCCCGCGCCACCGAGATCGACCCCACCTTCGCCATGGCGCACCTGTCGGAGTACAGCGTGAACGTCGTGCTCGGGCGCATGGGGGCGGCCCTGCCGGCGATCGAGGCCGCGATGCAGCACTCCTACCGCTTGACCGAGCGCACGGAATTCCTGGTGCGCGCGACCTACCACGGTGCCCGCAGCGACGTCGAGAAGACGATGGCCGTGCTCGAGATGTGGGCACGTCTGCACCCGGACGACCCCATGCCCCGCAAGCTCCTGGCGCAGAACCAGCGCGTGACCGGAGACGCCGAGCAGGCCCTGGCGTCGTTGCGCGACGCCCTCGAACTCGTCCCGGGAGACGTCGAGGTGCTCGAGTGGATGGTGAACGTCGCCAGCAGCGTCGGGGAACTCGACACCGCCGCCGACGCTGCGCGGCGCTGGGCCGAGCTGTTGCCGAACGAGGTCGCCCCGGTGCTGGCCCTGGCCGACGTGCAGAAGGACCGCGGCGATCTCGCGGCGGCGAGCGCCACTCTCGAGCGGGCCACGCTGCTCGACCCCACGCACGTCGACGCCCGCATGTCCCTGGCCGATCTGGCGACGCGTCAGGGCGACCTCGGGAAGGCGGCGTCGGTCTACGCGGACCTGGCCGATGGAGCCGGCACGATGCAGGACCGCTTCGAGGCGATCGACGAACTCGTCACGCTGCGCCATCGCCAGGGGAGGATCGACGCCGCCCTCGCGGAGTTCGCGCGCTGGGAGGAGCTGGCCCGCGACGTCTTCCCGGCCGGCCAGCTCGCCGTCCGCACCTCGACGCGGATGTACCTGTTCGCCCTCGACGGCCGCCCCGACGCGGCCCGTGCACGGCTCGACGAACTCCGGGCGGCCCTCACGGAACCGTTCTCGGGCTTCATCGCGCTGGGCGACGCCCAGGTCGCCCTCGCGGTCGAGGACACCGCGGCGGCCGGTACAGCCATCGATGCCCTCCAGCGAGCGGTCGACGCGACGGGCGTGGGGAGCCTCCAGCCGATCATCGAGCTCCTGCGCGCCCGGGAGCGCCTGCTGTCCGGCGACCCCGAGGCGGCGCTCGCCGCCTGTGATCGTGCGCACGCCCTGGACCCATCGGCCGGGAGCGTGGACGTCCACCGCTCGCGCGCGCTGCTGCGGTCGGGCCGGATCGACGACGCGCTCGGAGCGATCGAGCGTGCCCTCGAGGTCGACCCCAGCGATCCTCGCGCCCTGCACCAGCGGGGACGGGTGCTCGCCGAGGCGGGGCGCGTGGACGAGGCGATCACCGCGTACGAGCGTGCATTGGTGACCTGGAAGGACGCCGACGACGACTACCGTCTGGCCCGCCGCGCACGCTCCGAACTCGAGGCCCTGCGCCAGGGATCCTGACCCCGTCGGGGGCATCCCCTCTTGTCGGGGGATCCGCACGCCCCTACCGTCGGGTGCGAGCCGCCCCCGAAGTCTCCGGATCCGGAGAGCCTTGCCATGAACGAACCCGCGCTCGCTCCCGTCGACCCGTCCACGCTCGCCCGTCGCTTCGAAGCCGTGCGCGCGGCCACCCTGGCCCTGATCGCGCCGCTCGAGCCCGAGGACATGCAGGTCCAGTCGATGGCCGACGTCAGTCCGACGAAGTGGCACCTGGGCCACACCACGTGGTTCTTCGAGACCTTCGTGCTGGAGCCGCGGCCGGAGCACCGGCCGTTCCATCCTCGCTTCCGCGAGATCTTCAACTCCTACTACCAGCAGGTGGGCGACCGGCACCCGCGGCCCGATCGTGGCCTGCTCACGCGGCCGAGACTGCGCGAGGTGCTCGAGTACCGCGAGCACGTGGAATCGCAGCTCGCCGGGATCCTGCACCGCGATCCCGAGTCGCTGGGCGAGCGCGCGCTGTCGCTGGTGGAACTGGGCCTGCACCACGAGCAGCAGCACCAGGAACTGATGCTCATGGACATCAAGCACGTGCTCGGCAGCAATCCGCTCGATCCGCGCTACCGTCCCGAGCGCGCGCCCGATCCCAGCACTCCGGCTCCTCTTCACTGGCACCGCGTCGACGGCGGTCTGGTCGAGATCGGCCACGACGGAAGGGGCTTCGGCTACGACAACGAATTCCCCCGCCACCGGGCCTGGGTCGAAGACGTCGAGATCGCGTCGCGACCGGTGACCAACCGCGAACTGCTGGAGTTCGTCGAGGACGGCGGCTATCTCGAGCCCACACTGTGGCTGGCCGACGCCTGGGACCACATGCAGAACCACGACCCCTGGTCGGCGCCCATGTACTGGGAACGCCGGGACGGCCGGTGGATGCAGTTCACGCTGCACGGTCTCGAGCCCCTGCGACTCGACGAGCCCGCGACGCATCTCTCGTACTACGAGGCCGACGCCTTCGCCCGGTGGACCGGCTACCGCCTGCCGACCGAGGACGAGTGGGAGAACATCGCGCACGATCTGCCCGTGGAAGGCAACTTCGCCGACGACGGCCGGTGGCATCCGCGCGCCTACACGGGCGATTCTGCCGACTCGGAGAACCGTCCCGTCCAGATGTTCGGCGACGTGTGGGAGTGGACGCAGAGCCACTACTCGCCCTACCCGGGCTTCCGGGCTCCGGCGGGCGCCGTGGGCGAGTACAACGGCAAGTTCATGGCCAACCAGTTCGTCCTGCGGGGCGGATGCTGGGCGACCCCGAAGGACCATGTGCGGGCGACCTACCGCAATTTCTTCCATCCGTGGACACGCTGGCACTTCGGCGGCGTGCGTCTCGTCCGCGACGTCTGACCGGCTCCACGGTGAACTCCGGGAGTCCGTGGCGAGGAGAGATCGGTGCCCATTCGAGTTCTGATCCTGGCGTTCTGCGTTCTCACGAGCCTGCCGGCACTCGCGAGCGAAGTGCACCTGTCGGTCGCGACGAGTCTGACCGACGCCGTCCGCGACATCCTCGCTCTCTACGGCGAGCGCCACGACGACGTGGTCCTGCGACCCAACTTCGCATCGTCGGGGGCACTGGCCCGGCAGATCGACCAGGGAGCACCGGCGCACGTCTACGCGTCGGCGAACGCGGCGTGGATGCAGTACCTGGTGGGCGAGGGCCGGGTCGTCAAGGGCAGCGTCCACACGTTGGCCCGCAACCGGTTGGTATTCGTCGGAGCCCCCGGCTCCGGAACCACGACGATGGCCGACCTCGCGGCGAGCGGGAGCATCGCCCTCGGAAGTCCGCGTAGTGTCCCGGCGGGGACCTACGCGCGGCAGGCCCTCGAGGCCATGGGACTCTACGAAGAGCTCCGGCCCCGTATGGTGCTCACCCGAGACGTTCGGCAGGCGTTGCTCTACGCCGACCGCGGCGAAACGGACGGCGCATTCGTCTACCGCACCGACGCCCGGCTCGCCCGGAACGCCGTCGTCCTCTTCGAGGTGCCCACGGACCTGCACGAGCCGATCGTCTGCCCCGTCGGCCTGACCCCGGAGGGAAGCGAGAATCCGGCTGCCGTGTCGTTCTTCGCCTTCCTGGTCTCGGCCGAGGCGCGTGCGATCCTCGAGGAGTACGGATTCGACGTCGGTGTCGACGGGTCCTGATGTTCGACTTCGCGCCCACGGACTGGCAGGCCATGGTCCTCTCGGCGCGGGTGGCCGTCACCGCCACCGTCGTCTCGCTGCCCTTCGGCATCGCGGTCGCCTACCTCATGGTCTTCACCCGGATGCGGGCGAAGGCCCTCTTCGACGGGATCGTGAACCTTCCTCTGGTCCTGCCACCGGTCGTGGTCGGGTACCTGCTGCTGCTCCTGCTCGGCCGTCGCAGCTGGCTCGGGCAGTGGCTCGAGAACGCCGGCATCGAGATCGTGTTCACCTGGAAGGCCGCGGTGATCGCATCGATGGTCGTGGGATTCCCTCTGCTCGTGCGCTCGGTGCGTATCGGCATGGAAGAGATCGACCCCCACCTGATCCAGGCCTCGCGGACACTGGGCGCTCGCTGGTACGACACCCTCATCACCGTGGTCCTGCCCCTCTCGCTGCGAGCCATCCTGGCCGGATCCACCCTCATGTTCGCGCGCAGCCTGGGCGAGTTCGGCGCCACCATCATCATCGCCGGCAACATCCCCGGCGTGACCCAGACCATCCCGCTGGCGATCTACGACTACACCAGTATGCCCGGTGGCGAGCGCATGGCCCTGGGACTGTGCGTGGTTTCGATCGTCCTGGCCCTGGCCGTGCTCATGGTGAACGAGGGGCTGGTGCAGCGCTTCGGCCGGGAGCGGCGGCGATGAGACTCGAGGTCTCGCTGCACCGGCACCTGCCCGGCTTCCGGTTCGACGCCGAGTTCGTCGCCGAGGGATCACGCGTGGGGATCTTCGGCCCCTCGGGCAGCGGGAAGTCCACGCTGGTCAGCATGCTCGCCGGCCTCGTCCCCCCCGATCGAGGTCACGTCCGACTCGACGGCGACACCCTCTTCGACGCGGGTCGCGGGATCGACCTGCCACCGGAACGGCGCCGGATCGGCGTGGTCTTCCAGCGCGCGCACCTCTTCCCGCACATGAACGTGCGCCGCAACCTGTTCTACGGACACGCGCGGGTGCCGGCCGCAGAGCGCAGGATCGACCCCGCCACCCTGATCGAGGTCCTCGGTCTCGGTGGTCTGCTAGAGCGGGGCGTGTCGCGACTGTCGGGCGGCGAGCGTCAGCGGGTGGCCATCGGACGCGCAGTGCTGTCGAACCCGCGACTCATCCTGCTCGACGAGCCCCTGACCGGCCTCGACGACCACCTGAAGTACCAGATCGTTCCGCACCTGAGAGAGGTGTTCGACCGCTTCGACGTTCCCCTGATGTTCATCAGCCACTCACTCGAGGAGATGCAGATGCTCACCGAGCGGGTGCTGGAGTTCGACGAAGGACGGCTCTGTGCGCAGACGACGACGGCCGACCTTGCTCGGCGCCGCATGGGAACCGGCCAGAACGGCTACGTGAACCTGCTGAGCGCGGACCGCGTCGGAGAACACGACGGCTTGACGATCTACCGCTGGGGTCATCAGGAGATCCGCGTCACCGACGGAGCGGCGAGTCCCACGTCGACGTTCGAGCTCGAGTCGAAGGACATCACGCTGTTCGAGCGTCGGCCCGAGGCCACGAGTGCCCGCAATACTCTGCAATGCCACGTCCGCGAGCTCTTCGGAGCCGGAAACCGCGTGGGCGTGGACCTCGCCTGCGGCAACGAGCGACTCGTCGTGCAGATCACGCGGGACTCCGCCCGAGAGCTCCGTCTGGCCCCGGATCGTCCCATCGTCGCCGTCTTCAAGGCCTCGGCCCTGCGCCGTCTGTGGTGAGCCCGGCGCCGGCCCCGACCACGGCCGGCGTGGTCGCGATCCTCGGAATGTGGTCGGGGAGGCGCGTGAGCAGCTCGTAGTTCATGCTGTTGTTCATGTCGCTGAACGAACTCACCGTCATGACCTGATCGCCCTGCCGTCCGATGAGCACGACCTCGTCGTGCACCTCGACCCCTTCGATTTCGGTGACGTCGATCACCAGCATGTTCATGTTCACGGTCCCCACCACCGGTGCCCGCTGCCCACCCACCAGGACGTGCCCATTGTTGCTCAGATCGCGGCCGAAACCGTAGCCGTAGCCCACGGGAACGGTCGCGATCCGGCTCGGCCGGGTGGTGAGATAGGTCTTCCCGTAGCTGACATAGGCACCCTCGGGCACATGGTTCACGCTGAGGATCTTGCTCTTCCACGTGAGAATGCGCTCGAGAGGATCCTCGCGCAGGCCGTGTTGGCGCAGGAAGGCCGATCGCGTCTCCTGGTTCGGCCAGAATCCGTAGCTGGCGATCCCGATCCGGACGAGATCCATGATCGAATCCGGATAGTTGAACAGCGCACCCGAACACGCGGTGTGGCGGTAGCGCGGCTCGATTCCCTGATCTCGGAGTTCACCGCACAGACGGCGGAAGGTGGCGATCTGCTCCTCGATGCGATCGACGCTCTGCAGATCCTCCGCGCCGGCGTAGTGGGTACACAGGCCTTCGACCTCGAGCACGGCAGCGTCGTTTTGGAGCAACTCCACCACCTCGGGCAACTGGTCCTCGCAGAAGCCCGTGCGATGCATTCCCGTCTCGAGTTCTACGTGGATGCGTGCGGGGCGTCCGAGGTCACGGGCCGCCGCGATCGCTGCCCGCAGGCGCTCGAGCGTGAACACGAAGAACGAGACGTCGCGCTCTATCGCCCACGACAGGTGATCGTCGTCGACGAAGCCGAGGATCATCAGGTCGCTGTTCGCGCCCATGGTCCGTTGCACACGCATGGCCTCGGCCACACTGAAGACCGAGAAGTGATTCACCCCGCAGTCTTCGATCAACGGGAGCAGGGACTCGATCCCGTGACCGTAGGCATTGGCCTTCACTACCATCGAGAAGCTCGTACCGTCGGGCACGAGCGACCGCAGGAAGGCAATGTTCCGGTTGAGGGCCGCACCGTCGAGCTCGATGTAGGAGGTGTGCAGCACGTCGATTCTCCGTGTACTCGAGGAAGGGCTGTATACGACGCCGGCGCAGGCTGCCACGGCACCCCCGGCGGTGTCGAGCGACGACACGACAACTTCACAAAGGCACCGGTCACGAGGCCCGGCGGCGGAGCGTAGAAGCCCGCGAGAACGATCCACGAGGAGACCGAGGACCCCGCCACTCGTGCGCGCCCGCTCCTTCACCCGATTCCGATGACGAGGAGACGACCATGCGTTCCCGGAAGCCCTTCTCCCTGCTGGCCTTCGCCTTGATCGCGACGCTCGGCCTTGCCGTGGGCACCCCGCACGCCCAGCACTCCGGCGACGAACCGACGCGCATCCACCTGACGGAGAAGAACGGGTACTTCCAGGCGAAGGAGACCCTCATGAACCTCGAACCCGGCACCTACGTGTTCGAGGTGAAGAACGAGGCCGGCAAAATGGTCGGTTTCCAGTTGCAGGACCTCAAGACCGGCGAGCAGCTCGCCATGGGGCCCATCAAACCCGGTAAGACCAAGGAGTACGAGGTCGAGATCAGCTCCAATGGGTTCCGTTACCGCTGCCCGATCAATCCGACTCCCTGGTACGAGGTGAACGTGGGCGGCATGTAGACCGTGCTCCCGCCACGTCACCCGGCGCCGGTCGTCCGAGGACGGCCGGCGTTTTGCGTTTCCTTTCGCCACGATCTCGTGCGAGACGGTTGGTGGGAAGACTTCGGCGTGCTACCATCGAACGCGCTTCGCAGGAATGCGGAGCGATTCGCTCGACTCCTTCCTGCCCCTCACGCACGGGACGGAAGGGTCGCCCATCGCGATCGGGCCCTCCGCCACTGGACGCGCCGGATCGAAACTCCCAGGTTCGAGAGCGACACCATCGCGCCAGCACCCACTCTCCACCGAGCCATTCGACTCGCGCGTTCGTCGCCACGAGCGTGTGTGTGGACGCTGTCCACGGTGGTGCCGTGTCCGGACCGTTCTCACAGAGGACGTGTTCCATGCAACGACGGACAACGCAATTCCTGACCTTCCTCCTCGCCATCGCCGTGGCCTCTCCGGCGCTCGCCGACAAGACCCAGCCCTTCGAGGCCCTGGGTGACCTGTCCGACCGCGTGCCGACCGAGGAGACCGCCGAGAACAAGGGCCTGCTCGACTGCTCCAACGCCACTCCCGTGATGCTCGACCAGACCTACACGGGCGACACGAACAACGGCGTGAACAACGTGTCGACGTACAGCTGCAGCTTCTTCGACGAGTCGGGCCCCGAGCTCGTGTACGAGCTGACCCTCGCCGAGCCGGCCAACTTCACCGTGAACCTCATTCCCGAGGCCGGTGTCGACCTGGACCTCGCCGTGCTCGACCAGTGCGACGAGGACCTGGGCTGCCTGATCGTGGCCGACACGGGCGTGTCGACGAACACCCCGCAGTCGGGCACGATCTACTTCGTGGTCGACGGCTTCCAGGGCGCGGCCGGGACCTTCACGCTCGAGTTCATCCGCGATCCCGATCCCGAGCCGATCGACGCCTGCGATCGCGTCGAGCAGCCGCTGCCCGGCGAAGAGGGCGACGTGCTGACCGGCGTGTTCCCGATTTCGGGCAACACCTGCGGCTCGCCGAACACGGTCGAGTTCCTCGACTGCGCCGACTTCGCCGAGGCCGGCAGCGACAACTGGTACGAGATCGTCCTGCTCCCGGACGCCTCGATCGACGCCGCGGTCACCAGCTCGGCCGACGGAGCACTCTGGATCCTCGACGCCTGCAGCGAGCCGCTGAACTGCCTCGCCTACGGCGACGCCACGCTCACGGGTGAGACCGAGGTCGTGTCGTACACCAACAACACCGGTGAGACGCAGGCCGTGTACCTCGTCGTGGACTCCTTCGGCACCGACTCCTGCGGCGACTACACCGGTGAGATCACCATCAACCCGCCCGGAGTCGTGGACACCGAGCCCGCGAGCTGGGGCGGCATCAAGTCGAAGTTCTAGTCGACGAGCCGTCGACGACGACGTCTCGGAACGGGGCCCTGTCGCGGAAGCGGTGGGGCCCTTTTCTATGGCCCGGCGCGGATTTCGTCCTCGCTTCCACGCCTTGACCACCGCGCTCGAGCATTTCTACCTGCAGGACCGGCTGGACGCGATCTCCGAAAGTCCGAGCCCCTCGAGGCCCGGCCCCCATCTCTCGAGGACGGACGAGACCCCAGACTGCATGACCACGCTAATTGTCCTGCCGGAACCTCCCCTTGAATCCGCCGAATGATTGGTCTTCATTCGATACTGGGAGCA
>Ga0102943_1000255_pt1 | contig 37417 bp, 34 predicted proteins | sample SalPonC_black_MG_FD_78174 | JGI IMG/M metagenome (GOLD analysis project Ga0102943, IMG submission 78174) | Salt pond soil microbial communities from South San Francisco under conditions of wetland restoration - Salt Pond MetaG... | ecosystem: Environmental > Aquatic > Marine > Intertidal zone >...
TCAGGTTTATCAGCAGTGGCTGCAGGAATCGTACAGCCCGTCACCTGATTCTGTGAGGTTAGAACAACTTTGGACTCAGTTTACTGAGCTTCAGGAAGAGGCGGAAGAATATGTGGTCAATAATGAATATTCGCAAATAATTGATCGAAATGGTGGAACCGGGATGAATGCCGGAACCGGTGCAGATCTCACAATCTATTATTATAGCCTGCCGGAAAACCGTATGGAATTATGGTTTTCCCTTGAATCAGATCGGTTTAAAAACCCTGTATTCCGGGAGTTTTATAAAGAAAAACAGGTGGTACGTGAAGAGCGAAGGTCACGTGTTGAATCGCAACCCTTTGGAAGGCTTCTTGAAGAATTTCTTGCTGTAGCTTACACAGCTCATCCCTATGGCAGTCCGGTTATCGGATGGAATTCTGATATTACGGCAACGACTATAGAGGATGCCCGGGAGTTCTATAATACTTATTACGTACCCAGTAACATTACGATTGCTATTGCAGGCGATGTAAATGCTAATGAAGTACGAGAAATGGCAGAAACATATTTTGGTGATTTAAAAGAAGGTCCGGAAGCTCCACCGGTTTATACTAAGGAGCCGGAGCAAAGAGGTGAACGACGTTTTAACATTCAAGATCAATCTCAACCAATTTTATTGATTGGCTATCATACAGTTGCACAGGAGCATCCGGATGCAAAAGCCCTTGAAATTTTAGGATCCATTATTTCAAGCGGTCGTACTTCACGACTCTATAAAAGATTGGTTGAAGAAGAGCAGCTTGCGTTGACGGTACAAGCCTTCAATGGATATCCGGGGACAAAATTTGAAACCATGTTTTTAACTTATGCATTACCGAACCAAGGTGTGGAAGTAGATTCACTTGAAAGTGCAATTCACGAAGAGATTCAAAAAGTTAAAAATGGAGAATTAACCCAAGAGGAACTTCAACGGGCAAAAACAAACGCCAGGGCTAATTTAGTGCGGTCCCTTGATTCAAATAGTGGATTGGCACAGGCTTTTGCTATTACAGATGGGCAGCAGGGTGATTGGCGAAAAGTATTCACAGATATTGAGGAACTAAATGAAGTTACCCTGGATGATTTACAGCGAGTAGCAAATACCTACTTCACAAAAGAAAATCGTACTGTCGGAAGCATTGTAAACCAAGATAATGAGGAGGTTGCAGATGCGAACTGATAAACAATTATTACCTGATTCTTTAATTAAAAATATCTCTGGCCTTATGAAAAGAGTTGTTCTTCTGTGCTTGTTTTTTATTCTGATAAACTCAGTACTCCATGCACAAAAAACATATGATGAACTGGAATTTCCCGAACTCAATGACTTCCAGGTACCTGAAGTAGAAACGTTTACCTCTGATAATGGAATTACATTTTTTCTGCTTGAAGATAGTGAACTGCCACTGATTGATCTTAGTGTAATCATTAAGACCGGCGGTGTTTTGGATCCGGCTGATAAAGAGGGATTGGCATCAATAACCGGAACGGTTATTCGCTCCGGAGGAACGGAACTACATTCTGCAGATTCCTTGAATGTAATGCTCGAAAACAGGGCTGCCAGTATGGAAACGGGAATCGGTTTTTCTTCGGGAAGTGCAAGCATGAACGTTCTGAAGGAAGATTTTGATGAACTTTTGCCCGTTTTTATCGATCTGTTGAAAAACCCTGTATTTCCGGAGGATAAAATTGAACTCGCAAAAACTCAGACGAAGTCTGGTATCTCCAGGAGAAATGATGATGCCCAGCAAATTGCTTTTCGCGAGTTTCGTCGTTTAATATATGGCAAAGATTCGGTTTATGGACGAAATGTTGAATACGAAACAGTTAATAATGTTACACGTGACGATATTATTAATTTTCATAACAAACATTTCGTTGCCGAAAACATGATGGTTGGTATTGTTGGAGACTTTAACGCATCTGATATGCGTGAAAAGCTGGAGGATGCTTTTAGTAACATTCCTTCAGGTGAAGAAACACCTCTTGATTTTCCTGATCTGAATGATGAGCCGGGGAGTTCAATCAACTTTGCAAATAAGTCCGATGTAAATCAAAGTGTTGTTCTTATGGGGCATCTTGGTGGCTTAAGGGATAATCCTGACTACGCTGAGATCCAGGTTATGAATAATGTGCTCAGCGGTGGTACATTCTCCGGCCGGTTGATGCAGGTTGTTCGTACTGAAATGGGATTGGCATACTCAGCGTTTGGCCAGTACAGTATGAACACATTTTATCCGGGAATTTTCTATGCCGGTGTAATGACAAAGAGTGAAACTACTGCAGAAGCGATTGATGCAATTATCGAACAAATTGAGCGATTGCAAAATGAACTGATATCGGAGGAGGAATTACAAAGTACAAAAGACTTGATTCTGAATTCGGCTATATTTGAGTATGACAGTTACGAGGAGATTTTAAGCCAGCAGATCTCGAACGAATACCGGGGACTTTCTGATGATGCTTTTCAGCAATATCTCAACGAAGTTCGTGAAACTACAATTGAAGATGTGCAGAGAGTAGCTCAAGAATATTTGAATCCCGATCAGCTAAAAATCCTGGTTGTTGGTAATGAAGAACAAATTGGTGAACAACTACAAAAATACGGGGAAGTAAATCAAGTGGATATTTCCATCCCTGAACCAGGTGCCGAGGAGGAAAGCGTAGCCGGTGATGCCGCAGCAGGCCGGGAATGGATGAATAGAATGGCAAACGCTGTTCTTCCGAACGGACCGATAGACGGAGAGTTGGTTTTTGAAGCTCAGAATATTGTACAAACTCCCCAGGGTGAAATGAATTTGGACCTGGTTCAAACGATCAACTTCAATACGGATAAATTAGTAGCTGATGTCACCATGCCAATGGGCCAGGTAACCATGCAGATTGAGGATGGAGAAGGGTCAATGCAGATGGGCGGAAATGAAATGCCAATGCAGCCTGCACAGAAGCAACAGTTAATGGCTGAGTACCATCGACACCCTATCTATCTAGCACTCAACAAAGATCAATTAAATGTTGAATATTTAGGGATGGAAGAGATGGAAGGACAGGAGTTAGCTCATATCCGTGTTGAAGCCGAGCCTACATTACACCTGTACCTCGACCCTGAAACGTCGTACCCGGTTGTTCGGACTTATCGTCAGTTTGATCCTCAGGCGGGCGAGCAGGTAGAAGTTAAAGTAGTATCGAGCGATTGGAGAGAATCCAATGGTGTTTTGATACCATATGAAACGATCTCGTACGCTGGCGGCGAGCAAAATGCATTAACGAATGTTTCAACACATTCTGTTGAATAATTATTAACTGAATTATTATGATTAAAGGCTCTGTTTATCAGGGCCTTTTTTATTTTATCTTCAAAACAGCATCAGTCATCAGATGAGTAAATTTACCTTAGTTATAGTTTTATTCTTAAAACACTCATACGATGATTTCTGTGATTCTAATATTCATGAATCAAGAAAAAATAATGAAAATTGAAAAAAACGAATACGGCGAATTTTATGAGCGCTATATAAAACTCAGTAATAATGTACCGCTTGAAGATCAGCTTCTTTCTAATGCTGAAGAAATGAAAGATCTGTTTTTAGGATTGTCTGATGAGTATGCAATGTATCGGTACCAAGAGGGTAAATGGACGCTGAAACAGATATTTAGCCACATTATCGATACAGAAAGAATTTTCAACTACCGGGCACTATGCCTTGCAAGGGGAGAGCCGAAACCACTGCCCGGATATGACCAGGATCTCTACATGGAAGATACAAATTTCAACGAGCAGTCATTAGATCAGTTACAAGATCAGTATGACGCTACCCGACAAGCAACCATTGCTCTCTTCTCAAACTTTACAGAAGAGGAGCTTCTCAAAAGAGGTACTATTAGTGATTTCTCATTTACGGTGAGGGCTACCGGATATGTTATCGCCGGCCATGAGCTCCATCACCTGAATATTATTAATGAAAAATATCTGCCGGGGATTGGTGAGTGAAGTGATAAAAAGTTAGAATGGCAACTGATAATGATATTGTTGTTATGGGATTTAAACTCTAAAAATTATTAGACATGACGATTGCCACGAAGATTAGATGGATAATTAATATCATCGCCTTTTTTACAGTGGGTCTTTATGGATTTCTAAAGATCAAAGAGATACCATTTGGCATAATGACATCAAGTGATTATTCAGAAATACTTATAAAAATAAGTTTAATAATATTATTTACCTCTTGGACAACTGGGTCTAGATTTGATACTAGCTTACAAGAAAAATATTTAGATAAGTCATTACAAAGTAGTGACTTTCCTGTAGTAGGTGCAATTTTCATATTTATTCTTGTTATTGTCTTTTTAGTGATTCTCTATATTAGTGATATCTATCAACTAATTCTTTTTTTAACAGCATTTTGGACCATTGATCTTCTGGCCTGGCTTTATTTTAGTAAAGTATTTATTGCCAAGAAATTTTCTTTTAAAGTAAAAGAGCTTGATAGAGAAATTCATTTTTTAATAAATGAACTTCAAGAGTATAATGATGCAATTTTAAAAGGTTGTGAAGATCATATGAAGTCTCAAGTATTCGAAGAAAAAAAGTCGATGCTTGAATCTGATCTTGAAAAAAAAGGAGCTGAATATTTTCAATTAGAATTGGTGGATAATCATGCCAGAGGTAATTGGAGACTAAAAAGACATTTGTTTGGTTTTTTTATTCTCATATCAATCATAATTGCTTATTTCTTAATAGACCAAGAAATAATTCAGCGAATTAATAGTATTAAAACAAAAAAAGGTTTAATGGTATCATTAATTTTTATGTTTGTTTTATACAATACAATTTGGATATGGATGAAGAGGTATGAAGTGTATATAAAAATAAATTTTATAAATGATTTTTGGGATACTAGTAGATAATTTTCCTTTTAATTTTTTTTTGATTTACGTGTTTATATAAATTCCACTCTTTGTAAGCGTACTCTAGTGATGTCATATTTTTATTCCAATCTCCCGAATTCATGTAAATAACCGACCCTTTTTCATTTTCATAACCCCTGATTTTGGGTTGATGGATATGCCCACAGATCACATAGTCATATCCCTGGTCGATAGCGAGTTCAATTGACGTAGTTTCAAAATACTCAATAAACCGGACTGCCTTTTTTACAATGTTTTTAATTTTTTTGGAGAGCGACAATTTCCCACGCCCAAACTTTTCAGTGGTTCTGTTGATGATCCTGTTGAACAGAATGAGTAAATCGTAGCCTTTGCCACCAATTTTGGCTACCCACTTGCTGTGTTTCATAGTGATATCAAAAATATCTCCGTGGAAAATCCAAACTTTTTCCCCGTTCAATTCAAGATTCAGCTTATCCCGAATAAAAAGCGGCCCCAGTTGCAGGCTGGATACTTTTCTGAGAACTTCATCGTGGTTTCCGGTCAGGTAGTATATGTCGGTACCGTTGGTCATCATGGTTAGCATCGTCCGAAGAACCATTATGTGAGATTCCGGCCAGTAATACTTTCTGAAATTCCAGACATCCACAAAATCACCGTTTAAAATCATGATTTTTGGATCGATGGAGTTCAGGTATTGAAGCAGTTGAAGTGCATTGCAACCCACGGTTCCCAAGTGGATGTCTGATAAGACAACAATGTCGATCGGTCTTTTTATCATGGTAGATAATGTTTATTTAGAATAAAACCATCGAATGTTATTTGAGGATGTTCCAATTGTTAGCTTTTGATGACCAGATTGTTAAGAAATCGTTTCTTGTGATATCTTAACCGGTATTTTAAGTCCAGATAGTAATAGCGACTACTGAGCAATATCCTGAACTAGGTTCGTAATCAATCGTTATCATATTCGGGGAATTACGCGGTCTCCATCTGTTTATTGATTCTTCAAATCGGTATAAGTCTTAAATCCGGTATTTGAAAGCATTTATTGGAAAAATGTAGAGTTTGGCTTTCCGGAAGAATTATTCCGCCATCTACAAGTCAAGCCAGTCTTCTCTACATAATTTTGGCATTGGGAAAGGAGCACTATTGATGCTTCACTTCACACTTCCCACGGTTGGGAATGGGCTCATTTATTGAAAGCTTTAGCGAAAAGCGATCCCGAAAGCTATTGTGCGACAATGGAGATGGCCTGGTGAACATTGATTGGTTCGGATATCTGGAAAAATTCTCAATATCACGTTCTAATCATGCCCCATCCCCCCTTCCCCCTAGGGATCCCGATGGGAGAAGAAGGAAGCTCCCTGGATAGATCTTAACCGAAGAGACTTCATTAAGTATAAATACTGTGCATGATTTGAATCTATTGTTATATCCTATTCAAAATTTAATTGTATTATTGCCAATCGACATCAACAGTAATAAACAAAATTTAATATGTCAGATTCAGACAAGAAGAAAATTGTTCATTTTCATTTAGGAGAAGAGAACTATAAAACAGTTATGACAGCCGGTAAGCATGAGTTAATTGCCGACGAACCGGAGCATGTTGGCGGGAAAGATGAGGGGCCGGATCCGTATGACTATCTTTTAATGTCGCTTGGTTCTTGTACTGTCATAACGTTAAAGATGTATGCCGACAGAAAAGATTGGCCGGTTGAAGATATTTATGTTGAAATGCGGCACCATAAAGCTCATGCTGAGGATTGTGAAGATTGTGATGACCCCAAAGCCCGCATTGATAAAATTGAAAAAGACTTGATAGTGAAGGGGGATTTAAGCGAAGAGCAATTGAACCGGCTTCTTGAAATCTCTAAAAAATGCCCGGTTCATAAAACCATGTTGAATGATGTGGAGATCATTTCAACAGTTGAGAAAAAATAATCAGGTTATTCGGTAGATACGTTTGTCGGGTGAATGCCAATCAATGACTGGATATATTTGCTTTCGGGAATCTTCAGATTTGGAAATTCATCAAACTTAGAATCACAAAAATCGAGAAAGCAGGATTTTTTTGATGCCGGCAGACTGGAAAACTCTTTTCGAAGAGATTCTTTAAAATAGCCAATATTCAACCATGTAAATGGATTATTGAAGGTGGAATAAATTGCTATCCATGTTGGATAGTTTTCAGTCGAAATTTCCCTCAAATTCAATTGTGAAGTAGCTTCAATCTCTTGAACTTCAAGTTTATACTTCTTTGCAATTGTTTGAATCAACGAATTAACATCTTCAATTGAATCTTGGCTTTTTTCTTTCAACTTGGAATTACCGGTAAATTCATTTTTTTCATCCGTTCGAATTGTCGCTACAATTTCAGGGTTTTCAAGGTTTGAAAAACTTTGAATATGAAAATTTAAATTCTCTTTTTCGATCTTTTTCGATAGAGCTTTTAGTACCTGGCCTACAAAAATCACGGAACATCGATAGGTTTTCTTCTGTTTCATGTAATCTGGCAAAATGGAAAGTTCAATTACATTTCCCGATATGTGATATTTCCAACAGTCTGACTTATAGAGATCCGATTGTATACGAATCTCATCGATCCATTTTTTTAACATCTCTCTTATTTCTTACTAAATATTTCTGGGTTTGGCAATCAGATCAAAATTAACGGTGAGTTCCTCGTTAGCCCGAATTAATCCCATCAAAGCAGTGGGAGGTTCAACGCCAAAGTCAGTCATATTAATTGTAGTACCACCCCGTGCACGTACACTTCCCGAATTGATATAGTACGCTTCCGTCGTAAATTTAATTTCCTTTGTGGTACCTGCTATGGTTAACAATCCTTGAACCTCAAGTTGAAATCCATCATCCGGGTTATCCGGTTCGCTTAACAACTCAGCACTTTGATACAGGAAACTGATCTGAGGATATTTTTCTGCTTGTAATGCTTTTTGCAGATCCTGGTTCATTTTTCGTTTACCGCATTCTATACTGTCAACCTGAATATCGACCTTTATCGACAATATTTGGTTTTGAGCAGGTTCAACATTTGCCAGTGGTTCTTCCTCTTGTGGAATTGTGGCTTCGCCATCATATTCTTCAGCCTGGCATTCAAATTCATTTACATTGGAACTACCCTCAATCCATAACCTGCTTTCACTTAAGGGTACAAACGTCGATTGAAATGAAAAAACTTCCCCCACACCAGCCAGTAAAAAACTGACAAGAAGTAAGTATTTAATTAATGTTATGGATAGGAAGTTTTTCATATTCTAATTATACACCTTCTTGGCCAAAGTTTACGTTAAATTCTACTCTAAATTCGTCTTTAGAACGGATGGTTCCAAATACAGCAGTGGGTGGATCGATATTAAAATTAGTCATCAGCAGCTCCTGAGCCCCTGAAAATTGAATTCCACCATCCGTTAAATCTGCAGTGACTTGCATTTCTACAGGGTTGTCTGAACCTGCAGCATTCACCACTCCGGATGCAGTAATCAATAGTGAGCCGTTCTGTTCAGTTATGTCTGTAACGTTATTCAACTGGAAAGTGATATTCGGATAGTCATCTCCTTTTAAGTATTTATGAATATTACTGGTTAATCCACCTGATTCAGATTCAATCTGCTCAACAGGTACTGTCAGAGATAAACTTTGAAAGTTCTCTGCAGTTAAATTTTCAGCAGTCAAGTTTTCAATATTTTGCAAAGTCAATGAACCACTTACTTGATTTACGGCAGCATCCCATTTTTTAATATTGGAATCACCATAAATGTGCATCTCTTGAGCACCTTGTGTATTAAGGGTCAAACTTTGTCCTAATGCGGGTCCTGCTATAAAAAAGAGGAGTGCTAAAACAGATATTATTCGTTGAGTAAGCATGAGTTTAAAGATTTAAGATAACAGGGCTACTATTAAAGCAGCCCTGTTTGGGGTTAAGTTTATTTAATTCTTTTTCAATTTAGAAACTTACAACAGCTTCAATATTAATTCCACTGAATTCGGCTCCAGCATATGGTCCTGAGAAGTTATCGTAGGATTGAGTTACGTACTCAAGTTTGGTCAATACGTTCTTGGTTAAGAACCATCCACCGCCAATATTCACTCGGGTGATATCGATGTCACCATCGCTAATGTGCTCACCTGATACGGCATTATAACGTCCGCCGATGTAAAAATCTTCTGTGGCTCCAAATCTGTATAGGAGTTCAGCGCCCAGTTGGGTAAAAGATCGTGAACTTGATTCGGTTTCAATCTGTCCGGATACGTTTTCAAAGACACCAAAGAATTCAAGGCCACCAATTTTTACGAATGGGTTAATCATAATCGAGGTCATTTCACCGGCTGCTGGTTCTGAACCACGTCCGGGAGTAAATGTAGGAGAAAATCGTCCTGCTCGGAAGTTGCCAGGAGTAATAACGTTATAATATCTTGACCCTGCACGGTCACCTGAATAGAGATAAATGGATCCATTTTGGGAAACTCTGAATAGAGATCCTGTTAATCGAACACGAACATTGTCATTTACCTGGCTGTCGTAACCAACTTTTGCGAGGAATGAAGGTTTTGCTTTAATTGGGCCTTCAATTGTGCTTTGATTCAATTTACCGTTGGTCAAGCCGATCATACCGAAAATCGGGCCATTATAGAGATACACTTCTCCACCAACTTCTGTTGTGAACGAATCCATAATGTAGTTACCAACAAATGGGTTGTGGATCGTTGCACCGTTGTCGCTTCGTCGGAAGTGAGTGTCGCCGTAGTTGTTTTCCATGTGACCAACTTTAATCCGCACGTGATCGCTTAATCCTGACAAAAATCCTTCTTCAATAAAATCAAAAGTATCGATTTGCAGGTATCCGCCTTTTACCCAGGCTTCAGCATGGTGCTGAGAAGAAAGATAGGTTCTCAGGTGCATTCTCAATCCCGGTGCAAGAGCCACATCAAAATCAAGGTTGGAAGTGGCAAGGTTGAAATTTGATTCCAGTTCGGCGAGGTCACCGGCATCATTGTCGTGGTTGATTCCCTGGAACTGCAAGGTGTTGGAACCACCAAGTCGAATATTAACTCCATCGAAATCAATATCTGTAGTGAAAGGAGCTTCAAATTCATTCAGTCCTGTTTGATCAGGAGCTACATAGTATTGAAGATCTCTTGAGTCCTGAGCCTGTAGGCCCATGTTCACAAATAGTAAAGCGAAAATAAATGTTGTTATGGTTGTTGTTAAAGCTTTCATAATTTTTTTAGTCATTATTATTGTTGAAGATGATCTTTTTCATCTGTTTAACCGTTACTTGGTTGCCACCCTTTGTTTGTTGATGACGAGACAAATATGGTTAGAAAGAGAATTAAGAGTTAAGGGACTTAATCTGATTGGGTAGTAAGGGTATCCCCCATAACGGTAGGGGTTTCCCCTAAAAGATGTGGAAAGCAGGGAGTACTTGTGTTGGCAAATATTTGGTAATTGAAAGCATATCACTACTATTTGGCTGTTTCTTCAACCCATTTAACAGCGTGACGCATCAATTCGTTTGCTGTATCAACCTGCAGTTTATCTTTAATATTGGCACGGTGAGATTCTACTGTTTTTACAGAGATATGCAGTTTTTTTCCAATCTCTTTGGTAGACAATCCCTTACCGGTTAGTTCAAAAACTTCCAGTTCACGGTCACTGAGCAGATCAAGTGGATTATCACTTTTAGCGGAGTTTCCAGAAGCCATTTTCATAATCAATTTTGTGCCGATATTATCACTCAGATAGATGCCGCCTTTCAGGATTTGGCGAATTGCAGAGATCATAACCTCGGCAGCTTCAAGTTTCATCAGGTAACCTTTGGCACCTGCTCGAATAGCACGTTCTGCATATAACTCTTCATCATGCCGGGATACAACCAGTATTTTTAATTCGGGTGCTTGGTGCAGAACATTTTTGATCAGTTCAATACCGTTCATACCGGGAAGAGAGATATCCACCACTGCTACATCGGGCTTTAAATCAATAATCTCCGTTAAAGCTTTTTCCGCGCTTTCTGACTGGCCGCAGACTTCAAATCCCATCTCTTTATCAATGGTCATTGCTAGTCCTTTTCTCATTAACGGGTGATCGTCGACTATATAAATCTGTTTATTCTCGGCCATAGTTTATTCAGTTTGATTCATTAGGAAGATAATATTTTATATGATGATCCCACGGATAAAAGTGTCACAATAATGGCGGCTCCGCCGAGGCTGCTGTCTGAAATTTCGAGGTTGGCCCCGATCAATCGTGACCGAAACTTCATAATCCGGACGCCAAGTCCTTTGTTTTGATCCCAGTCGGGGCCAAAACCGGTTCCGTTGTCCTCTATTTTTACTGTTAATTGGGTGTCATTTGCCTGCATATCGACTTGAACCTTAGAGGCATTCCCATGTTTTACTGCATTGCTGGTTGCCTCCTGTACAATCCTGAAAAGGTGTGTAAGGCTAGTTGGGTCATCAAATTGGATATTTAGCGTGTTTTTAAGTTCACATTCTATATTGAACAATCGCTCTGCATTCGTTGCAAGCCGCTGCAGTGCCGCAACAAGTCCACTGCTATCGAGTTCAACCGGAACCAAATTTCTTGATAAACCACGGGCGTATTCGTCTGCCTCTTTTAGTAAATCAGTAATTTCGTCTACTTCATCAGCAAGAGGGTGATCCTCATCCCTTAGAGAAGCTGCAATATTTTTGTTAATCAGGGTGATCCCGGTCAACATCTGGCCCAGTCCATCATGAAGATCCTGCCCTATTCTGTGACGTTCATGTTCACTTACACGCAGAACTTCCTGCTCCAGCCTCCGTTGTTCAGAAATATCGCGAATGATACCTGTATAGAGCCGATGATTATTAACATTTACCTCACTTACGGCCAAATACATCGGGAATGTTGACCCATCTTTACGCTTTCCGGTAACTTCCCTGCCGATCCCGATAATTTTCCTGTCCCCGGTTCTATGGTAATTATCTATATAATCGTCATGCTCCCGGCGATAGGGTTGAGGCATCAACATTTTTACATTTTCACCAATCACTTCAGAGCTTTTATACTGAAATAGATCTTCAGCCGCCTTATTGAATGTTCGTACTGACCCGCGGTTGTCAATTGTGATAATTGCATCTACAGTAGTTCTTAAAATACTTCGGGCACGTGCTTCACTCTCACGTAATTTTTGTTCGATAAGAAACTGTCCCTCTTTATTACGGGCCATTTTTTCAGCAAAAGCAAGGCGTACATCCAGTCGTTGTTCATCAAACAGTGATTCAATGATATATTGGTCAATATCCGCATCAATTAATTTATCCAAGAAATCAGTTTGATCCTGGGTTATGACTGCAAAAATCGTGTATTTACGACCATACTCGCGGGCACGGATCAGTTTACAGAATTGAATAGCTTCGTTAGAATAATCACTGATGATAATCAGAGAGATACTATTTTCATCAATCTTTTTTAAAGCTTCATCCGTAGGTTCCGACACAAACACATCATGATGACGTTGACTCAGGGCATTAACCAACAGGTTTCGAACCTCTTTATTAAAACCCGTTACAAGTGTATTCATATAATAAACTTCAAATTTGAATAATTATTTGAATCTAATAAATATCTGACTCTTTATAAGTTTTTATACTTTTTCAGCTTACTTTGGAACCTTTAGTACACCATCTCTCCATTCGATGTGCAGATCTCTTTCTGTTTCAAAATCTGAACGGCTTCGTATCCATTTTCCATCTTGCAGAATCCGGGAAAAACCACGCTCCAGGGGTGCTTTTGGGTTGATCTCCCGTAGTTTAGCAAATACTTCCTTATACCCGGATTCTTTTTTGGACTGAACTGTTACGACCCTGTTGTGAAGCTTCTCCCGAAGTGATTCTACTGTTCCTATATGCTGCTGAACTGCATGCTTTGGATTCTTCTGTTCTACTTGGATCGCCATGTACTGAATTTTGGCCTGACGTTCCGTTACTTTTTGCCTGAAGCGACTCCGGAGTTTTTCAGATAGATTTTCAACGTTGTTCCGGTGGATCTTCAGTTTTTCCTGGACAACGAGCAGAGCATGCGAATGAGCCAACCGGTCCACATAATCCCGGTAATATTGAAATTTCTGTTTGATGAGCGATTCAAGCTTGTGCAGATCATCTTCAATCTGGAACCGCAATTCGTTGATATCCGGGGTTGAAATAGTGACTGCCTGAGTGGGAGTTGCTGCCCGCGCATCTGCTACAAAATCAGAAATGCTAAAATCCACTTCATGTCCAACCGCGCTTACAGTAGGGATGGAACAGTTGAAAATTGCCCGCGCAACTGATTCCTCATTAAATGGCCAGAGATCTTCAAGTGAACCTCCTCCTCGTCCGATGATGATGATATCCACGGGGTTGTCCTGGTTATCAAAAAATTCAATGGCTTTCACCAGTTCGCCGGCCGCCTGCAATCCTTGTACGCTGGCATGATGTAGATACAACTCTGCCACCGGCCAACGCTGTTGGAAGGTGGATTGAATGTCGTGAAAGGCGGCCCCGGTAGAGGAGGTGATCACGCCAAACCGAAATGGAAACGGGGGGAGGGACTTTTTAACGGCATCATCAAATAATCCCTCTTCTTCGAGTTTGCGTTTGAGCTCTTCAAACTTCTTCTGCAGGCGACCCACCCCGGCTTGCTGTACCAGTGATACAATCAATTGATAACGCCCGTGCGGGGGATAGACCTGGAGATCGCCCCCCAAAACTACCTGCTGACCATCCTGCAGTTCTACATCCAACCGACCGGCTGTACTTCGCCAGATTACACAAGGGAGCTGTGCATCATCATCTTTCACCGTAAAATAGAAATGACCGTTACGACTTTGGTTTACATTACTGATTTCACCCTCAACCAAAATATCCCGGAAATTATTTTCCAGAAGAGTTTTAATTTTGTCAGTCAGCTCCGATACGGTTGGTACGTCAAACGCAAATGGAATTTGATTACTCATGGCTCAAAATCACTGTTTCAGAGTTCAATGTCCAACGGAGAATCAAGCCGGAACAAGAAAAAAATTATCACAGTTACTTGATATATGTGTAAAACATGTGTAACCTGTATATGCATTAAATTTTACGCTTATGGAAGACAACAAATTTCCGCCTATCAATGTATTGAATATTATGCGTGGATTTAAGAATCCCGATATCCCTCATCATGTAACGCCATATCGGTTTGAAACGAGACAGGGTGCTAAACACAAGATCACACAGATTCGAAAAGTTCACCGGGAACGGGTGGGAAAGGGGTATCAATATCACTATGTGGTGCGAACCGACGAACAGCGTTATTTCCACCTGGTGATGGATACCCAAACCTTTACCTGGCGAATGGTACAGGAAGTAAACGACGAACTGTTCTTCACTTGAAACCCGGAAATTGGAACTTGAAACCTGAGTTGTCAGGCTCGTGGGTGAAACTGCTTGTGAACCTGGTGTAGCAGGGATCGGTCTACGTGTGTGTAGATCTCAGTTGTTATGATGGAGGTGTGCCCAAGCATCTCCTGGACCGCCCGGAGGTCGGCGCCACCCTCAAGTAGGTGAGTGGCAAAGGAGTGGCGGAAAATGTGGGGATACACATTTTTTTTAATCTCTGCCTTGTCGGCATATTTGTTCACGATATTCCAGATACTCATACGGCTCAACGGACCGCCGCGCTGATTCAGGAATAGTTTGTTCTCACTTTTTTCGGGGTTCTTATCATTCATGAACTCCTGCCGCGCCGTTTCGATGTAATGCTCAATTGCCTGTTGAGCCACTTCGCCAATCGGTACGAGACGTTCCTTGTTTCCCTTACCAATCACCCGGATAAACCCGATTTCAAAGAAAAGGCGGTTCATTTCAAGATCGGTAAGTTCGCTCACGCGCATACCGCTGGCGTAGAGAGTTTCAAGGATCGCTGCATCCCGAATACCTGCGGAAGTGGTCCGGTCGGCGGCATCAATAATTCGTTCAATTTCGTGTGTATCCAGAACTTCGGGAAGTTTTTGAGCCTTTTTGGGGAGATCAATCAGTTCAGCGGGATTTGCTTCAGCCAGTTTTTCAACCAGTGCAAATTCGTGGAAACTGCGAATACTGGAGATGTTCCGAGCTATGGTACTTACGGCCAAACCCATATCTGTAAGTAGATCCAGGTATTGTTCAATGTGAGAGTGGGTAACCCCGCCCAGGTCCCGAATCTTCAACTCATCCACGAGAAACTCTATATATCGATTCAGATCATTTTGATAGGAGACAACGGAATTTTTGGACAGGCCTTTTTCAAGTTTTATGAACTGAAGATACTGTTTAAGCTCTCGTTTAAAGCCCTTCATTGCAGGATGGTTTACTCTTCAGAAGTATTTGAGGGTTCAGGCTGTTGTTTGGGTTCGTTACTTGGAGCCTTACCCTTTTTTTGTTTCTCATCTTCGGGATATTCAATACGTGAATGATAGACACCTTTCAAGATACTGAGAAATGAATCTTTTATAATCTGAATCTGCCTGAATGTAAGCGGACAATTACTCAACTGGCCGTCGTGAATGTGGTTATCAACAACTTGATGAATCCGATTTTCAAGCTTATTGTAGCTCGGTTCTTTCATCGACCGGCATGCGGCTTCTACGCTGTCGGCCAGCATTAAAATTCCCTGTTCTTTGGTGTATGGAATCGGGCCGTCGTATCGAAAATCCTCATCTTGAACTCCCTGCTCTTCATCAGATGCTTTTTTATGAAAATATTTGATGAGGGAGGTTCCATGATGCGTTTTGATAAATTCAATGATCACTTTCGGTAAATTGTGCTCTTCAGCAATTTTTACTCCCTCACTCACGTGGGCTTTTATAACCAGAGTACTCATTCGTGGTTTCAGCTTCTCATGTTCATTGGTTTTATTCTGATTTTCAATGAAATAACTTGGTTTCACCATTTTACCAATATCGTGATACATGGCACCGACACGACATTGAAGGGCGTTTGCACCAATTTGTGAAGCGGCCGAATCGGCAAGATTGGCAACCTGCAGGCTGTGATGAAACGTACCAGGTGCTTTCCCCATCAACTCCTTCATCAATGGGAGGTTGGTATCTGCCAGTTCAAGAAGAGTAAAATCTGTTGTGATTTTAAACAATTTTTCGAACAGAAGAATAAGGGGATAGGTAAAGAGAATAAAAACAGAGTTAATGGCGATGTATAGAAGGTCCGGCCAAAAATTTTCCCATCCGCTTAGTCTCGTCAGGCTAAACCCGGAAATAATTATGAAATACGTGATAAAAACAATGCCGGGTGTAATAAAGAAAAATTGTGATCTCTTTTTAATATCGCGAACGGAAAATACTCCCAGTGTACATGCTGCTGTTGTGGCGACCAGGTACTCGAAATTGTTGTCATGAACTAACCCGGTAATGATAGCAAGCGTAATCGTTGCCATCAGCCCAACACGCGAATCAAAGATAATGGTAAGAATAATCGGAGCAATGGAAAGCGGAATAATATAACTGTTAACGACATCAATTGGGTAGATGAGAATACTGGCTAAAGACACAACCCCCATCACCAGAAAAACCAAAAGGAGCATAGAAGGTTGATCGAAAATGTTTCTGCGATATAGAAATATGTAGAAAAGGAACATGAGTGTGGCCATCACAATTACAATCGACTCGCCCAAAAATCGAAGCCATCGTTCAAGGGTCGAAGCTGTTTGTGCACGCGCTTCGGCCAGACTTCGAAGTATATTCGCTGTTTCAGGGGTGATGATGTCCCCGGTTCGGATAATAATTTGTCCCTGATCGACCGCTCCTTTAGTAGGGGAGATATCAGATAGTTTTTCGGAGAGTAATTCGTTTGTAGCGGCTTCGCTATAAATCCAGTTGGGTTTAATCACCTGGTCAAATATCTGTATTGCAGCCTGGGCCACTTCAGGTATAAAAATCCTGTTTAGATGTCGTTGAGCAAATTCATCGATTTCAGATGGATCTCTTACGCTTTCAATACTTACCGTGCGCTCTGTCCGGTCCTCTAAATCTCTGATTGTAATCTCATCACTCTCCAGGTTTTCCTTGCCCCGGTTAATAATTCCGTCTGACATCAGTGAGTTTGTAAGGTTCTGAACCTGGTTTCTTATTTGGGCAACGATAGTCCGTTCCTGAGGTTGATTGTTAAGTGTTACTGCAGAGTAATTTTCAAGAATGGTATTCCAGGAAGAAGAGTCGAGTTCAACATTCGAGAAAGTACGCTCCTGTACATAGCGGATACTGTCGCTTGCAGCTGAACCGTCCTGTTGTTCTTTGGATTGCTGCCACTGAATAAAGCTGTCGAGAACGGGTTGAAGATTACGGTATAAAGAGTCGATCGCTGCTTCTGCATCAGCACGTGCTTCCGCGTCGATATGAAAGATGGGTGCTGTTTGTCGACGGATCTGCTGTCGTTCTTGTTGGATTTCCTCGGATGTCTTTTGGATGGCAAATGTAAAAGGTGCCGTTAAATCATCCGATCTCCAGGGTTCTCCAACTGAATAATTTGAAACACTTTGGAATGTTGACCCCGGAAGTGTGATCAATATCACAAGCAAGAAACAGACAACAATCAGGGCCCGCAGGTACCTGTTTTTCTTTTCTGCAGTCTCTATCTGTTCCTTAATTTTATTGGCGCCGATATTAGGGGCTGCTTCCCGTTTTTTTTGCCCAAGGCCGAGTTTTTTGAGAATACTCATGTGGATTCAGTTATAGTTTCCACGCGATTATTACGCTATTGTGGAAAACAAAAGTATAAGAAGGGTTTCTGATTAATAAAAGAGAACCAAACGTTGAATTATTTGCTGAAGGTGGTCGAGACTATCCTTCTCCGATTATTTTTTTGAAATTTTCTTCGTCTAAAATATCTATGCCGAGATTCTGGGCTTTTGAAAATTTACTTCCCGGTGATTCACCCGCAAGCACAAAATCGGTGTTTTTACTTACAGAAGAAGTTGTGCTTCCGCCATGTTTCTCGATCAGTTCTTTGGCTTCTTTTCTTGTATATGTAGGTAATGTACCCGTTAAAACGATCTTTTTGCCTTCCAATTTTTGGGAAAGCAATTCTGTTTGCTCCTGTTCCATCGACAGGCCTGCATTTTTTAATTGCTCAATCAAGTTACGATTTTTTTCCTTATCAAAGAATGCAGCTACACTTTCGGCAATTTTCGGGCCGATGGAGTCGATTGCAGTCATAATTTCAATATCTGTGTCTATTAACGCATCAAGCGACTGAAAATGATTTGCCAAATCGCGCGCAACAGTTTTTCCCACAAATCGAATTCCAAGCGCATAAATCAACCGATCTAACGATTGAGTTTTACTTTTTTCAATCGAATCAACCAGGTTTTGAGCACTTTTTTCACCCATTCGCTCCAATGGAATAATCTGATCTTTGCTGAGATCGTAAAGGTCAGCATAGGTTTTGATCAAATCATGTTCAATCAGAAGTTCTACAACCGCTTCACCAAGCCCGTCTATATCCATCGCATCACGAGATGCAAAATGTGTGACCCGTTCTCGTACTTGTGGCGGACACTGAGGATTGATACATCTCCAGGCCACTTCATCATCCAATTTTACTAACTCTTCGCCACATGCAGGGCAGTTTTCCGGCATTTTAAAAGGCTCACTTCGGCCTTCTGCATCAGGGTTCACAACGCTTACCACTTGTGGAATAATCTCTCCGGCTTTTTCAACAATCACAGTGTCGCCCGGCCGAATATCTTTTCGCTGAATCTCATCCTCGTTATGAAGAGAGGCCCGTTTAACCGTGGTTCCGGCAAGTAAAACGGCCTGCAATTCAGCTACAGGCGTAATTTTACCTAAGCGCCCAACCTGTAATGTGATGGAGTCAATAACGGTAGTAGCTTGTTCGGCCTCAAATTTATAAGCGATAGCCCAACGCGGAAATTTTGATGTGGATCCCAATTCCGGGTAGAATTTTTCTTCATTCACTTTAAAAACCACGCCATCAGTTTCGTACGGTAATTTGTGTCGAAGTTCCCCCCAATACTCAATCAGTTGAAAAACCTCATCAATGGATTGTCGGACCTCAAAATACTCACAAACTTCAAATCCAAACTCTTTCAGAAGGTCCATCTTTTTTTGATGTGTTCGTTCTGAATCGGGTGATTCCATCAATAGGTCAAACGCAAAAAATTTGATCGGCCGCCTGGCTACTTCCCTGGAATCCTGCATTTTCAGTGAACCTGCAGTTGAGTTTCTTGGGTTTGCAAATGGCTGGAGCCCCTCCTCTTCTCGCTTCTCATTCATTCGCACGAATGCTTCCTTCTCCATATACGCTTCACCGCGAATTTCGAGTACAGCGGGTGTATCGCTATTAACGGTGAGAGGAATATCACGGATGGTTTTTATGTTTTGAGTAATATCATCGCCGCGTTCACCATCACCTCGGGTAGCCCCAAGCACCAGATCTCCATTTTCATATCGTAGTCGAATCGATGCACCGTCAAATTTCAACTCACATGCATAAGTAAATTCATCATGTCCCAGGATATCTTGTACGCGTCTGTCGAAGTCCCTCAACTCGTCTTCATTGTATGTATTGTCGAGACTCAGCATTCTTGTGGAGTGCTCAACCGTTTGAAAATCGCTGGTGGGCTCTCCACCCACTCGTTGCGTAGGTGAATCTTCAGTGACGAGATCGAACTTTTTCTCAAGCTTATCGAGTTCATCCAGAGCCTCGTCAAATTCACGGTCGCTGATAAAAGGCCGGGCTTGTTCGTAATAAGCGCGATTAGCGCGATGCAGAAGATCCCGAAGCTCTTCTGCGCGTTTTTTTGCAGAATCCTTGTCCATGCTCAAGTTGATTTAAAAAGTGGGCCGGATAGCGATTGAATCAGGTGGTGAAACTCCTTCTGGAAGTTGGTACTCTATGGAAGTTGACCATTTTTGATCGGAACTGAAAAAATCTCGAGTGAGTTCAATGTAATCTTCCTCCTCCGAGAAAAACTCCTGGGCTGCATTCTCAACAAGATGCCCGTCTTTCAACAAAAGAAGATTGGAGTATGAACCCCGTACCCGAATAGTATCTTCAAATTCAAAATTCATGGCGGTACCCTGTTCCAGCCAATATGGATCCATCCTTGGCTTCAGATCGCTCCAGACCCGAACCGGACCTAAAGCATCGTATGCGGCATACACAGTCAGTTCAAGAACATCATCCAGTTCGGTAGACGGTTCCTGTTCATTTGTAGTTTCAGGTTGAGGTGTTGGCCCAGTTTCTGATGATGAGAGTGAATCAGACAGATCAAGTGATAAATTTCTTTGAGACATTTCACTTCCGGAAGATACCTGTTCCTGCTGATCGTTTTGCATCAGTCTGTCAAAACTGAGAAAACCATTTTGATAGAGAAAATAACTGACAAAAGCTGCAATAAGCAGGATAATAATCAGGCCAATAATCCAGATTGGTGTATGTTTCTTTTGCTGGTTGAATTTTCTGCCAACGTCTGCCCAGTCAACACTTTTGACTGATTTTTCCGTATCGTTGATTTTAGGTTTTGTACTATGGGTTGAAGGAGTTTCCTTATTGGTTGTAGATTCTTTTTGTGGAGAATCATCAACAGGTTCGTCTGAAATCTCTATCTGTTTTATTTCCGTCTTTTCCTCATCATGGTCTTTCTCGAAACCCTGTATATCAATAAGTTTCTCTTCTGGTTCATCGTCAGACTCTTTTTTGTCTGGATCCTGCTCAGATTTCTTATCGTCTTCAGGCTGCGGACCTGCCGATATTTCCGGGTCGAGCTCCGGGTAGTTCTCCAACAGTAAGTTGTTGTAGTTCCCGATTTCATGTTGATCGAGTGCATTAATCATCACCTCGTCATCAATCTTTAAAGCTCGCCCGTAGCTGCGTACAAAACTCCTGATGTAGGTTTGGTTTTCTTCAGGATGATCGAAAATAGAGCCATTTTCTATACTTCTGAGTGTAGAGACTGGAATTTTTGTTTCATGCTGAATATCCTGGATCGACAAGCCAAGATGAGAACGAATTTTAGAGAGGTCTTTACCTATAGCCGGCATACAAGCAATTTTTTTATCAAATTGTTTTTAATAAATCTAACGAATTGTAACACATTCATAAAGAACCAAAACACAATAAGCTTAAAAGAATGTAAGGATTTTCAAGTTTTCGGTTCATACAGATGTGGAGATATTTAAAAAAATATATAAATCATACACTGAAGTTGTTTTTCCGCCCACTTGTGTGTGTTGCGGTTCATCTACAAATAGTGATGAGAACTCGATTTGTTCCCTGTGCCGCGGGAAAAGATTTGAAAGTGCTGGTTCGGCAAGAAAAGAAATTCTTCCTCAATCAGTGGCATTTGTCCATACTATGTGGTTTTTCGACAAAGGCGGTTACCTGCAGGATCTGCTGCACAAACTCAAATATCACTTTATGAGAGGTGTTGGGATTGAACTTGGCTATTTGCTGGGAAAAGATTCTTTACATCAACATTCCACAGAAGAGCTAAAATATATAGACGATTTGAATCCAGTCATCATTCCGGTTCCACTGCATGTAAAGAAAAGAAGAAAGAGAGGATACAACCAGGCAAGAGCGTTGGCAGAAGGAGTGAGCAGGTCCACCGGGTGGAATATTATAAGGAAGGGAGCGATTAAGCGGACCAGGAAGACCAAAACCCAAACAGGTTTAACATTGGAAGAGCGCTCAAAAAATTTAAAAGGTGCTTTTCAAGTTACAGAACCTAAATTAGTTCAAAATCGAAAGTGTGTTGTAGTAGATGATGTCTTCACAACCGGTGCTACCACGTTTGAGTTGGCAAAAACGTTATATGAAGTGAACGAGGTTTCTTCCGGAATTTTGACTGTAGCACGGGCGTAATTAATATATTCCTCATAGGAGAAATTTAGAGTCATTACGAATCTCAGCGATTACTACACAGTATGTTGATAAGTGAATAAATTTTCATTTAATACCCGTTTATTTTTTTAATAAATGAGAGTTGTACGATTAGTATCATTTTAGTCCAATAGAGCCTATCTTTTGACCTTATGAAATCACGTCGATCTCACTCCCAAAATATCCTTGAAACCCCCTTTTCCACGGTTACATCCGGAGGACATTGGTTCCATGCCACCCGCGAAACGATTAAAGAATATGTGCCGGGTTTACTTGATAAGTATAACTTTGAAACCCTTATCAAAAAAGCAGTCAGCTGGATTGACAGTGCCGATTCGCTGGCATTAATACTATATTTCGTTTTGGCCTTTATTGTCAATCCCTGGATAGCGGCAGGTATTGCACTTGGGTTTCATGCACTATGGTATCATAAGAAAAGTGCGTTTGTTAATATTGTGATGACTCCGCTTCTGTCCTTTTTCAATATGGATTTTTTCCAACTTTTGTTGGCGGCGCTTGTTCTGAGTTATATGGGCATGAGCGGTATGTATACAGCGGTTGTGCTTGGTATAATTTTCTTTTTCCTGTTTAAAGTTGGCCTGCTGCGAAGGGGTTGGGACAAGTTGCAGGATAAAAAATCAGATGATAAACTGCCTTTGAATGACAGAGTCTTAAAAATGGTTCTAATCAGGTACTCAATTTACCAAAATATACCTCCAAAAGAGGTTGAAAAGTTAGATCATCACGTGCAGGAAGCAGTATTAAAGTTCAACAAAAAGAAGTAATGAGTCTGATTCATTTATTTGTGGCCCGCCATGGCGAGACGGAATTTAACCGAAAAGGATTGTTGCAGGGGCGGGGTATTGATGCGCCGCTGAATGATTTGGGAAGAACTCAGGCAAAATATCTTGCCGAGTATCTTACAAATTATCATTCGACATCAATAATAAGCAGTAGCTTAACACGTGCATGGCAAACAGCATCTGCTTATGAAAAAAAGACCGCCCTGACTGTCCAAAAAAACAGAGATCTCGATGAAATGGACTTCGGGGACTTTGAAGGAGTTTATATGGAGGAGATCTCAGATGAGCTGAATGATTTGCAAAATGGATGGAAGAATGGAGATGTTTCACTCAAAATTCCAGGAGGAGAATCACCGGAAGAGGTATTTGAAAGGGCTGATACAGCTGCCAGATCGTATATCAACGGTGCTGATTCACAGACAATCATGTTATTCATCCACGGCCGTTTAATACGGATTTTGCTTTCGGAGTGGCTGGGAATTGGACTAAAAAATATGGATAAAGTTGAACATGGAAACGGTGCTGTAAATCACTTGATTTTTAAAAATGGTTCGTTTGAACCTGTTTACCTGAATAAGACCGATCATCTTGAAATGCTTACAACGAACTGACGATTATGAGTGAAAAAGTAAAAAACATGTTTGCCGACATTGCGGACGATTACGACCGCATCAACAGTATTCTTTCATTTGGCATACATAATGCATGGCGAAAAAAAACAGTGCTGGAAAGTGGTGCTAAACCCGGCGATAAGGTGTTGGATTGCGCTACCGGAACAGGTGATCTCGCGATTGAATTCAAAAAGGCTGTAGGGCATGAAGGTGAGGTAACCGGCACTGATTTTTGCCAGGAGATGATTGAACACGCTCCGGCCAAAGCAGACAAGGAAAATCTTGTGGTGACTTTTGAAGTGGCTGATGCAATGGACCTGCCATATGAAGACAACACATTCGATATCGCCAGTATTGCGTTTGGAATTCGAAATGTGGACGATCCACTGGTTTGCCTGAAGGAGATGGCGCGTGTTGTAAAACCGGGGGGTCGGGTTGTTGTACTGGAATTTGGTCAACCCAAAGGCGCTGTTCGAGTTCCTTATGAAATCTACAGCAAACATGTGATGCCGGCAATAGGCGGATTCATCAGTGGAAATCGCGAAGCATATACCTACCTGCCCGAAACAAGCGCTAAATTTCCCGCCGGTGAGAAATTCATCAACCTGATGGACGATGCAGATGTTTTCAGTGAAAAGAGAGCTGTAAAACTAACAGGCGGAATATCTTACATATATGTGGGTACGGTGGGAGAGAATTAGTATATTCAGATCTTGCTTTAAAAAGATTATCAGTTGAAATGATGTTCAGGTTTCTTCTTAACTGGAAAACCAACATCTTACATCAAACCTGATTATCTCCCTAAAAAGAAAGATAGGAGTTTAAAATCATTAAACATACTAATTCATGGACATTGAAGAAATAAGAAATTACCTGCCCCACCGATATCCCTTTTTACTCGTCGATAGAGTTCTGGAACTTGAAGAGGAAAGGATACTCACCATCAAGAACGTTACTGTTAATGAAGAGTTTTTTAACGGCCACTTTCCGGGCAGGCCAATCATGCCTGCTGTATTGCAAGTTGAAGCGATGGCTCAAAGTGGTTGTATTCTTATGTTGAAAAACAAAGTGGATGATCCGGATAAGTCGCTGATTGTATTTACCGGAATTCAAAATGCAAAATTCAGGAAACAGGTAGTACCCGGAGATCAGCTAAAAATGGAAGTAATACTGACGAACATGCGCAGAAATTTTGCAACAATGGAGGGCACAGCTACCGTCGACGGAAATAAAGTTTGTGAACTGGTTGCATCCGCCGCGATTGTTCCACGGGATAAAGTATGAGTACGCAAAAGAAATCAGAACGACCCGAAAAGATTACGACCCAGACCGTTGTAGAAATGAAGCGGAACGGGGAGAAGATCAGCATGCTCACCGCGTATGACTATACCATGGCAGGAATTATCGATGAAGCAGGTGTTGAAGTAATCTTAGTGGGTGATTCCGCCAGCAACGTGATGGCCGGACATGACACTACCATACCAATGACAATGGATCACATGATCTACCACACATCCTGCGTTGTACGAGGGGTGGAACGGGCATTAGTGATTGCCGATCTGCCTTTCATGAGTTACCAGGTTACAGCAAAAGAAGCACTGATAAGTGCCGGAAGAATGATGAAAGAAGCCGGTGCACATGCCGTTAAACTGGAGGGTGGCAAGTCGATCTGTTCGACCGTACGAAGAATCGTAGATGCTGGAATTCCGGTTATGGGACATTTGGGACTCACCCCGCAAAGTATTTATAAATTTGGCACGTATAAAGTTCGTGCAAAAGAGGAACAGGAGGCAGATCAACTTCTTGAGGATGCAAAAGCTCTTGAGGAAGCGGGCGTTTTTTCCATCGTTCTCGAAAAAATTCCTGCTGATCTTGCAAAAAAAGTGACCGATTCCGTTTCTGTTCCAACGATTGGAATTGGTGCAGGTCCGCAATGTGATGGCCAGGTTTTGGTAATTCATGACATGTTGGGCCTCAACAAGGATTTCTCACCGCGTTTCCTCCGCCGATACGAAGATCTTCACAGCAAGATGACAGATGCCGTAACCCACTACATTAAAGACGTAAAAAGCGGCGATTTTCCAAACGTAGATGAGCAGTATAATTAGAGAAGAGTTAAGCGAGGAGAAGATTCAACAGTAGAGACATTGTATGTCTGAGAAAGCTTTTAAATCAGAATGTGTTGAATTTTTTAATTATGAATTTTTTCGTAATTAACAAAGAAGACATACAATGTATAAGTGAGTGTGGTAATCTAAATTTCTCCTGTATCCCTGTCTCAATAATCCATATTTTTGCATTCTATTTTATTTGATGTATACCCCAAATCAGTTAGGATTTTATGAGTGATTACCAAAAACCGTTGATTTTAGTTTGCAACGATGATGGTATCTTTTCGAACGGTATAAAAGCACTTGCGGATGTTGCAGATGAGTTTGGTGATGTAGAGATCATTGCGCCTGACCGTCAACAAAGTGCAGTGGGGCACTCCATTACGATTTCAACACCGCTTCGTGCTCGAGCTTTCCGAATTGACAACCGATTTAACGGCCAGGCGGTTTCCGGAACTCCGGCTGATTCAGTAAAATTGGCACATAACCAACTTCTAAAGAGGAAACCGGATTTGGTGGTGAGTGGTATTAATCACGGGAGTAATGCGGGGATTAACATTCTGTATTCGGGAACCGTTAGTGCCGCCACGGAGGGAACTATTCTTGGATATCCATCTATTGCCGTTTCGTGTACGGATTTTGATGAAGATGCTGATTTAAGTGGTTGCAAGGATGCGGCCAGAAAAGTAATTGGATATGTTCTGAATCACGGACTTCCAAAAGGTGTGACATTGAATTTAAATGCACCCTCAGGACCCCTAAAAGGCATTAAGTGGGTTCGGCAGGCCAATAGCCGTTACGTGGAGGAGTTCGAAGGCAGAATCGATCCTCATAACCGTTCCTACTACTGGATGACCGGCAAGTTCCAGCTCCTCGATGAAGACGAAAACAACGATATCTCTGCCATCGAAAAAGGATTTGCTTCACTCACCCCCATCCAATATGATTTGACTGCCTACTCTCTTTTAGATGATTTAAGGGATATCGAGTTTTAAGAATTGTTTTGTCATTGTTCTGATTGAAACAAATACTACAATTCACTCTTCTTCAGATTCTTTGCCAGTTCAAGCCAAAAATTCTCAACCAGGGGTTTACGATCTTTATTAACTTGTATTTCGATCTGTTCAAGATGACTGATTGGAAGCGTCCCTAGGTGCTTGCCCCATTTTGCACTCTCATCCGTTACAAATGAATCATTAATGCCTTCATTCTGAAAAATGAGCTGATTTTGAAGACGATAAATTGGATGGAGTGGTTGCTCTGTTCCTTTGCCAACCGCAGCACTGTAAGAGAAGTATTGAACACCATCAGTATTAAGAATGGATGGATTAAACTTTTCAGTAACATATTCCCGCGTCAACTGCTGAACGGCGGCTACGGCATCACTTTTTGTTGTTGGATAAATACTCTCGCCAAACCAGTCCACAAACTCTGCCAGTTTTTCCCGGATGGTATCCGGCGAGTTGAGTACAAGTTCCGCAAGGCTCGTTCCTCTGTGTGGAGTGGCAATTGTGGTCAGGGATGCAACGGATTCATCTGCACCAAGTTTTGCAATGGCGTACCGCATATCAAGCCCGCCCATACTGTGCGCAACTACATTCAGCTTCTCATATCCGTACTTCTCTTGAAGTATGCCCATAATTCGTACCCACTGCTCAGCTCGAGTTGAGATCGTGCCATAAGGTACAATGTTTGGTGCGAATGCATGAATACCAAAGCTACGGAGCCTCATGCAAGGTTTATGCATTGGGGCAGGAGAGAGTAACGTAGAAAACCCACCATAGCCATGGCATAACAACACCGGGTATTTTAACTGGATGATATCTGCCTGGGGAAACTCAGAGAGCTCCAACTTTTTCAGGTATTTCTTCGGCTCAATCCACTTCATATCATTTTAAGATAAAAGGTTTTAGAGTTGGAAGGAAACATCTACTTCTCTTAAGATTGGTTTACCTGATAAAATTCTTTTTAAATGGTTCTCATCTGATTTCTATATTGATAATAAATGCTTTTTAAGAAAATCATAAAAGGACTCATCAACAAATATCTCTTATAATGAAAAAAATACTGCTAACCATTTTAATTATTGGAATGACTGCTATAGATAGTTTGGCCCAATTAACGGAAGAACAGATCTCCCAAAAAGTTGATTCTGTGATGCAAACAATGACCCTCACGGACAAAGTGGGAGAGATGACGCAACTGGCTATCGACATGGTCTCAAAACCGGGTGCAGAACCGGATGAGCTGAATGAAGAGAGCCTGCGAAATGTGCTGTTAAATTACCGGGTTGGTTCCATTTTGAATGTAGTCGGTCACGCCTATACCCTTGATGAATGGCATAGTGTGATCCGTAAAATCCAAGAGATGGCAATCGATGAAAAACCGACCGGAATTCCTGTCATTTATGGCATTGATTCCGTTCATGGAGCGAACTATACAATGGGGTCAACACTTTTTCCACAACAGATCGGGATGGCGGCAACCTGGAATACGGATTTGATCCGGGAAGGATCACGAATTTCTGCTTATGAAACACGTGCATCATGGATTCCATGGAATTTTGCACCTGTACTTGATATAGGAAGGAACCCTGAATGGCCGCGATTTTGGGAGACATTTGGTGAGGATGTACACCTTGCATCAAAAATGGGAGAGGCCATGGTAAAAGGTTTCCAGGGAGATGACGTAAGCAGTCCATATAGGCTAGCCGCAACGGCAAAACATTTTCTTGGATACAGTCTTCCGGCTTCCGGGCATGACCGAACGGTGGCTTGGATTCCTGACATTCAACTCCGCGAATATATTCTACCCCCATTTGAAGCTGTATTTGATGCAGGAGTACATACGGTAATGATCAATTCGGGTGAAATGAATGGAATTCCGGTTCACGCAAATGAAGAGATTTTGACTGGTTTATTACGCGATGAACTTGGTTTTAAAGGAATTGCTGTGAGTGACTGGGCAGATATTATCTATTTGCACGATCGACATAAAATCACAAATGATTACAAAGAATCGATCAAAGTTGCGATTAATGCCGGTGTGGACATGAGCATGGTTCCGCTGGACCTGGAGTTTCCCCGATTGCTGAAAGAGCTGGTTGAAGAAGGTGAAGTACCGATGAGCCGGATTAATGAATCCGTCGAAAGAATTTTAAGAGTGAAATTCCTGCTCGGATTGTTTGATCAAGCCTATCATCCGGATATTGATTATTCGAAATTCGCTTCAAATGAACATCAACAGGCGAGTTATCAAACAGCTGTTGAATCGGTTACGCTCCTGAAAAATGAAGGCGATATTCTTCCTTTAAGTAAAGAGGCCAATGTGTTAGTTACCGGCCCGACCGCCCATTCATTGATCTATTTGAATGGGGGATGGAGCCGAACCTGGCAGGGAGATGATCCGCAGTATAATACTCCCGGGAAGAAAACAATCCTGGATGCCATACGCGATGAGATTGGAGAAAAAAATGTGAATTATGCGGAGGGAACATCCATCGATGAAGAAATTGATATTGACGCTGCAGTTCAGGTGGCTCGCGAATCAGATGTTGCTGTCATAGCTATTGGTGAGGCTACATATACAGAAATGCCGGGGGATCTTTCTGATATGCATCTACCGGAAGCTCAGCGTGAACTCGTAAAACAGGTAGCGGCAACCGGAACACCTGTTGTATTGGTGATGGTTGAGGGACGTCCGAGAATTGTTAACGATATTGTTCCAGAAGCGGATGGTATTGTGATGGCATACCTGCCGGCGCATGAAGGAGGGCGAGCCATTGCTGATATTCTGTTTGGAGATCAGAACCCAAGCGGACATCTGCCATTTACCTATCCAAGTGATTCAAATGATATCGTGCCGTACGATCATAACTATACGGATGAAGTGGGGCCTCTTGGATTTAACCCTGAGTGGGAATTCGGAACCGGCTTAAGCTACACAAGTTTCGCCTACGGCAATCTGACAGTGAGTAAAACCACATTTGGTGCTGATGATGAACTGGAGATCTCCTTGGATATCAGGAATTCGGGTGAAATGGCTGGAAAAGATGTGGTTCAGCTCTACGTGAGTGATCTCGTGGCAAGTATTACACCCCCGGTTCGGCGTCTTCGGGGATTTAAAAAAGTTGATTTAAAACCCGGCGAAACTCAAACCGTTAGTTTCTCAATCACTGCCGATGATCTCGCTTTTGTAGGAAGAAACAATGAGTGGATCTCCGAACAGGGCGAGTTTAAAATTCAGATTGAGGATCTTGAACAGACTATAATCTATCAAAAATAGAAATTAATCATAGGATAGAAGTGGCCTGAAAGGGCGAAATATTAATAGCCCCGGACAAGGTCAAAAAGTTCGCAGTCCGGGGTTAGCAAAGTCAATCAAAGAAAACCCGAGCTGATGAGTTTTGAAGGGGGTTATGATTGTTTGTCCGTCAGGACATTCGTAGATATCTGTAGTTTCTATAGTGATGTTTCGTACTACCTATTTTCAGAAAAACTAACGATCCATTTGATGCCGAATTTATCCGTTAGCGTTCCGAAGTAATCACCCCAAAAAATATCCTGCATCTCCATCTCGATTTCGGCTTCGTCAGAAAGGCCGTTGAAATATTGATCGGCTTGCTCTTTGTTGTCGGGCTGGATAGAAATAAAAAAATTATTTCCTTGTTCGACAGTTTGGTTCATTGATTCAAGAGCGTCTGTTCCCATTATCACATTCCGATCGCCGATTGGCAGGGCGATATGCATAACTTTGTCACGTTCATTTTCAGGCAAGTTATCGCCTTCAGGGGTATCACTGAATCGTGTAATTCTCCCGATAAACTCACCGCTGAATATGGATTGATAGAATATGAATGCTTCTTTGGCGTTTCCCTGGAAATTCAGGTATGGATTGATAGTAGGCATAAAAGGTCATTAACTTTGATGTGAAATTAGATCGATAAAAATAGATGTAGGAAAATTCAATGAATAAATCACTAAATAGAGAAAACAGATATCAATATGTATATTGCCAAGGCTAAAACTCAAACTTTAACTAATTCAGGGATATGAAACGGACTCTTTTTGTTCTTACGTTCGCTCTTGCATTTTTTGCAACTGCATGCCAGCAGAGCCAGGATAATTCAATGGAGATGCAAAGCGAATCATCAAACGATATATCAACCTCAACCATAGAAAACACTATCGGTATGCTGCAGCACACGGTTTATTTTTATCTGAATGAAGATGTAACAGAAGAAGAACGACAGCAATTTGAGGAGGGACTTGAGGCACTACTGTCTATCGAAGAGATCTATAGATCTGAAATGGGAATCCCGGCCGGTACTCCGGATCGAGAGGTAACCGATCACTCATTTGGCTATTCGATCTTTACCTGGTTTGAAACGATGGATGATTATGAAGTTTATGCCGAACACCCTGACCATATGGAGTTCATCGATCAATACGGAAATCTTTGGGCGGATGTAAAAGTGTACGATACGCAAGTCACACAGGCGATGGACTAATCAATATATACGCAAATAAAAAAACCCTGCCCGGTTTGATCCTGAGCAGGGTTTTTGTTTATAGGGTTTAATTAAGAGGGAATTCTCATATTCTCTGGATCCCAACGAACAACACGTTGCTCCTTCAAACTTGTATTTGTTAAAAGGGCAGGGGCTGCAGCTCTGAATCCAAAAGTGGAATCTTCAAATACAGGGGTGCCGTTCCTTATGGAATCAAAGAAATTGACGAAGTGGTCCAGCCTTGAATCGTATCCGTCTGGAGTTCGGAATTCTTCAGTCTGATTCATTTCAGGTTGGTATTCAACCTCATCAGCATGTTGTTCCCTGTAGTTCTGCTTGAACTCTTCCTGTACTTCTTCTGAAAATGTCAGAAGCGAGTTATATCCCTGGAGATCATCCATAGAAGGTTCTCTTCTTGGGATTCGAGTCAGTTTAACAGAATTTCCGGGTGCAATTTCCATAGCACCTTCATCCCCGATAAACTGGAATCGTGTACCCGTTCCTCCGCCATCGGCAAGGTTACTTTGAAGGGTCAGCGTAAAATCCGGATGATTGTCAGTTTCAGGATAGTGGTATTGGCCATTAATTACATCCGGAGCTTCTCGTCCGTCAAACCAGGATCGTAGACCGCCTGTACCGGAAACATGTGTGGGGCCAACAGCACCGAGAACCGTATGAATACCGGTAAAGAGATGTACAAAAAGATCGCCGGGAACACCTGTTCCGTAATCGTCGTAGCATCTCCATCTGAAAAATCGTTTAGGATCCCATGGACGGTCCGGTGCATCACCGAGGAATGTATCCCAGTCAACTGTATCCGGTGTAGCATCCTCAGGCATAGAATATTGCCATGCCCCAAGTGAAGAGTTGCGATTGTAAACGGCAACCACCTGGTTCAAAGTCCCAATCGCACCGGATTCATAAAGTTCCTTAGCTTTTTGGAAAATCATGTCGCTGGTAAACTGGCTTCCTACCTGTAAAACTGCATCACTATTCTGATCGGCATTGATCACGTCGAGTCCTTCATCAATTCTTTGTACCATCGGTTTTTCGCAGTACACATGCTTGTCGGCACCTAAAAAGTCGATGGAGTGTTTTGCATGCCAGTGGTCTGGTGTACAGAGCAGCACGGCATCAACATCATCTCGTTCAAGGATCTCTCTATAGTCTTTTGTGGTAAAGATATCATCGCCAAACACTTCTTTAGTTCGAACCAGTCTTGAGTCGTAGCAGTCTGCCGCAGCAACCATTTTTACACCGGGCACCTCTAAAGCAGTTGGCGTATCAAAATGGGCGATAATACCCATTCCGATGGTAGCAATTTGAATTTGATCATTTGCCTGAAATTTTTTCTTCCAGTCACGGTCTTTCAGTTCTTCAAATCGTTCAGCAGCTTTTCCGCTGTTTGGGGCAATAGCAAAACCGGCCAAACCGAGGGCACTGTTTCGCAGAAAATTTTTACGAGAAATATTAGACATATTCACTCCATTTAGATTAATCAATAGATAGTTCGTTCTCGGGATAAATTGACCTCTGAAATTAGACTCCCGAATATTTTTATGATATAGACTTTGAGCAAAGCATATATAAAATAGGTTATTTAAAAGCAGTCACTAAATCAATAATAAACTATTCAAATATGTAGATTTGATAAATTATAATTTCAGTAATGTCAATTTAGGATGAACAGGTTTCGAAAGCGGAAAAGATTATGTACAAATTCATCACCTACAAATGGGCAGAGGATCCAGTAGATAACAAAATTTTTTAATCGTCCTTAGTACCTCACCAGTATCTACCCTTTTTTGGGGGAAATCCCTACTATTGTAGGGAATGCCCTTATTACCCAATCAGATTAAGTACCCTTCCTCTTAATTACAATTATAACCATATTTATCGCATCATTAACAAATAAACAAAAAACATTCTAGGCGCAATCAAACGGATGAAATGAATCATCTTCATTAATTAATTTGACCAATTTAACGATAGAAATTTTAACAAATATTTTTTATCAAATTTAAATTAGGTTAAAGAAAAAAGTGATTCTTCACTATACAACTACAGGAGGGAACAATCATGAAAGATATCCTCATATTGGGAGCAGGGACTGCGGGAACAATGATGGCCAACAAGCTCAGTAAAGCCCCGAAGTCAGACGAATTTAGACTCACGATAGTCGATAAAGACGAAACTCACTATTATCAACCAGGGTTTTTGTTTATACCATTCGGAATTTATTCAAAGGAAGATGTTATCAAACCCAAGAAAAATTTCTTTCCTAAGGACACGAATGTTATCGTTTCTGAGATAGATTTGATCAAACCGGAGGAAAACAAGGTACACTTGTCGAATGGTGATGTTCTTTCCTACGATTATTTGATTATTGCAACGGGGACAGAGATACGACCTGACGAAATCGAGGGGATGACCGATGAGCTCTGGAAGAAATCAATATTTGATTTTTATACCATAGAAGGAGCTTTGGCATTGGCAGAGTTTTTGGATGATTGGGAAGGTGGAAAGCTGGTCTTGAATATTGCCGAAATGCCGATCAAATGCCCGGTAGCTCCTTTGGAATTTCTATTTCTTGCCGATGATTATTTCAAGAAAAAAGAAATGCGAGACAAGGTGGAAATCATATTCGTCACCCCTCTGGATGCCGCATTTACGAAACCGATTGCCGCAAGAGAATTAGGTAACTTTCTAGAAGAGAAAAATATTAACCTTGTTACAGAATTCAATATTGGGCGGGTTGATAATGAAGAGAAGAAAATTATCTCCTGGGATGAAAGAGAAGTTGAGTTCGATCTTTTAGTAACGATTCCAACAAATATGGGAATAGAGGCTATTGAGAAGAGTGAAATGGGAGATGAACTGAATTTTATTCCGACTGATAATCATACCCTGCAGTCAGAAAACTGGGAGAATATATTTGTAATTGGTGATGCAACAAATCTTCCTTCATCAAAAGCGGGATCGGTTGCCCATTTTGAATCAGATGTGCTTTTCGAAAATCTTTTGAGTCATATTAATGGTGAACCACTCACTGCATCGTTTGACGGGCATGCGAACTGCTTTATCGAATCGGGAGATGGCAAGGGGCTTCTTATAGACTTTAATTACGATACAGAACCACTCCCCGGAAAATTCCCAATACCTGGCATTGGGCCATTTTCTCTCCTAAAAGAAACCAAAATGAATCATATCGGGAAAATGGGATTCAAGTGGCTTTATTGGAACATGCTAATCAAAGGGAGAGACCTTCCGTTAGAATCGCAAATGTCGATGGCAGGAAAGATTGTACCGGAAAAAGACGAACAGGAGACAAAGACTTTACAACTATAAAATAAAATCGAGGTAAAAAGATGACTTCAGAAACCAAACAAGAAAAAACAGTTCTACTTGATCAAGACGGACACCTGGCGAATCGCGAGGATTGGTCGGAAGAACTAGCCCAGGAGTTGGCCAATATGGAAGATGTGGGTGAACTAACTGACCGCCACTGGTTAGTAATCAAATATATTCAAAAAGAATTTGATGAGAATGGTGATGCTCCGTCTATCAGAAAATTGACGAAAGAGAGCGGTGTTTCTACGAAAGAACTTTACCAGTTATTTCCAAAAGGGCCGGCTAAAAAAGCTGCAAAAATTGCCGGATTACCAAAACCAAAAGGTTGTATTTAAAAGGAGGGAATTACTATGACACAATTTGTAACTAAAGAAAAAACGAAAGGATCGGATGAGATAAAATCATCAAATGAGCAAATTAAAAAAGTATCGCTCATCATCTCAAAAGGATCATTGGATGGTGTGTATCCGGGTTTGATTATGGGAAACGGAGCCCGGATGGAGGGAATAGAAGCAACGCTATTCTTTACATTTTTTGGACTCGAAGCAATCATCGATGATAAGATGGATAATCTAAAAGTACCTACCGTTGGGAATCCAGCTATGCATATACCAACAATGCTGGGAGGCTTACCGGGGATGTCATCTTTTGCAACTAAGAAGATGAAAGACGAAATGGAAAAATTAGATATTCCTCCTGTCAGAGAGTTTATAGAGATGATACACGATACTGGAGCCGAAATTTATGCATGTAAAGCTACAGTAGACATGTTTCATTTAGATGAATCTGATTTCTGTGAGCAGGTAGATGGCATAATCACAGTCGGAGAGTTCTATGAGAAATCTGCTGGTTCTGAAATTATATTCACATAATAGTTTAAATGGCATAAAAAGCCAGAAATTCATCAGATCGACCTGTTAAAACAAAAAAATCCCGGATCTTTTTGAAAGGCCCGGGATTTCTTATGTACCGCGTACGGGATTCGAACCCGTGTTACCGCCGTGAAAGGGCGGCGTCCTAAACCCCTAGACGAACGCGGCAGAACAGCTTTACAATAAAACAGTGATCAGTTAACAGAGATAAAGGCTATTCCTTCTGATAACTGATCACTGTGAAATGTTTACTGAAATGGGGAGCCTGATGGGATTTGAACCCACGGCCTCCAGGGCCACAACCTGGCGCTCTAACCAACTGAGCTACAAGCTCCATAATGTACCGCGTACGGGATTCGAACCCGTGTTACCGCCGTGAAAGGGCGGCGTCCTAAACCCCTAGACGAACGCGGCAAAATATATCAATAAAAAAAGAGGCGACAGGCGGATTCGAACCGCCGTACGAGGTTTTGCAGACCTCTGCCTAACCACTCGGCCATGTCGCCTTTGTTAAAAATCACCTCTGAATGACGTATAAATACAAATTAATGATTGTCAATCATTCAAATCAAGAAACCTTCGTACGCCCAACAGGAGTCGAACCTGTAACCTACGGCTTAGAAGGCCGTTGCTCTATCCAGTTGAGCTATGGGCGCTAATTGGAATGAAGATTGTTGAGTGTTGAATGGCGAATTACAATCGCGCCCGCAATGAATCCAACATTCACAATTCAACCTTCCTTAAAGTCGGGGAGATCCCGAGGAGTCGGGAAACCTGCGACCCTCCCGACAAGCCTGTCGGAATATGTTGCCAGCCTGGGGCATTTCCCAAACTATGCAAAGCAATATGTCAAAACTAAATATTATGTCGGGGAGACAGGATTTGAACCTGCGACCCTTCGCTCCCAAAGCGAATGCGCTACCGGCCTGCGCCACTCCCCGTAACTCCATTCAAAAATCAATGAATGGGTTTGTTTGTATCAGATTGTCAAAAGAATCATAAGATAAAAGTTTTTGAATCTGATTGCAATTTCAAACCGGGTTAAATTTCCGTTTTTTTCAATAAATCTTTTGATAATTCTGAAAGGAATCCAATGGAATACGCAGAGAGTTGAGTAAAAGCGGTTACGATAGAAAGTAATGCAATCTTGAAGTTTTTCTCTTTTATCAACGCACTTGAAAAAAGTAATATGGCATATAGAATGTAGAGGAGATAAAACTGTTTAAGCATTCCAATATTGAGTACTAAGAACGCTACTGAAATAATTAAACCGATAAAAAAGAAAGTGGGGAAGAGGTGAACGAGTTTCACCTCTTCGGGATAAAATCGCCTGATGTTTATACGAGCCCGGCCAAAAAAGTGTAACTGCCAAAAAAATTGACGAAGATTTGTTCGACGTTTGTGATATACATAGGCATCTGCAATCAATGCTGACTTAAATCCACTTTTAATGATGCGCATGCTAAACTCAAGATCTTCTCCCATTCGGGTAATTTTATATCCGCCGATCTTTTCGTACACCTCGCGGCTGATTCCCATATTGAAACTCCTTGGATGAAATTTATCCAGTTTTCTCTTTAATCCACGGATGCCACCGGTTGTAAAAAAGGAGGTCATACTAAAATTAATCGCTTTTTGTAGTGGAGTGAAAGAGGGATGAGCTCGATCTGCCCCCCCCCAAGCATCAACAGGATTTTGTGATAGAAATGCATTTACAGTTTCAAAATAGTGCTCCGGTATGATACAGTCTGAATCAAACATCACATAATAGTCACCATTTGAACGCTCAAAACCGTAGTTTCTCGAGAATCCCTGTCCGCTGTTTTCTTTGAAATAGTAACTGATGTTGAGCCGGTTTGAGAATTCATCAACAACATCTTTAGAAGTTTTTTCGGAACCATCTTCTACAATTAGCACTTCAAAGTTTGTGTAGGTCTGTTTGGTCAGGCTCTCTAGCAACTCGTAGATTTCATCCGGTCGGTTGTATACCGGTATGATAATGGAGTAGAACATCAATGCATTTCATTACAAAATTCTCGTTCTTTAAGTGAATTTGAATATAACAACATTAACCTATCATTCGATGAAGTTTCTTTTTACCGTACTTATTTTCATCAGTTACACACCATTCCTTTTTTCTCAGTCGATAGAGATAGAATCTGACCCGGCTCAGAGTTCCTTTTCTGACAATACATTTTCAGCCGGTGATGGTACTGTGACTTTATCCGGCAACCGGTTTGTTTTAGGATCTGCTCAAATAGCGAATCCTGAAGCTTGGTCGTTCTCATCATCAAACCGCAGAGTTTCATTTTTACAGAGA
>Ga0102943_1000256_pt1 | contig 37191 bp, 28 predicted proteins | sample SalPonC_black_MG_FD_78174 | JGI IMG/M metagenome (GOLD analysis project Ga0102943, IMG submission 78174) | Salt pond soil microbial communities from South San Francisco under conditions of wetland restoration - Salt Pond MetaG... | ecosystem: Environmental > Aquatic > Marine > Intertidal zone >...
GTACTCCCGGTAATTCAGGTCTTTTTCATCAGCAGTATCCTCCACATGTATTTCCAATAAAACAATCCCGGCATAAGCTTGCCCATCGTAAGCCCAAAGATTTCCAATAAAATTTTCGGGTACACTAACCTGTAAATTAGTACAACTGTTAAAATAATCGCTGGTTCCTTTGTTGGGTAAATACCAGTGAGGAATTAATTTTTTTTTAGGATATATAGTCATATCGTATGGACACTCTTCATAGGCTTCAAAACTTGGATTGGGTACAAGATTTTGCGCAAACAGAAAACCCGAAAACAACATGAAGAACAATAAAAGTAAAAATTCTTTCATCCTAAAAACCTATTTTGGGTGCTTTACGCCACAAAATATTTACACCAACACAAGCTCTGGTGTCATAAGCATCTTCTGGTTCAACATCTTCGGCTAATACGGTTATTTCTATGATAACACTTTGCGTGAAATCATTGGTAAAACCCACCGATTCGATATAATCGTCATTCATATTATCATATAAGAGTTCTTTGGTCCGTGCATTCATAATTTTAAAATGAACAGGGCCAAAACCATCTTCTGTACAAATACCAATTTTAAAATCTTTTTCACCATATAAAACCAGTTTATACTCAAAGGTCTTTTTTATCTCAACCATAGCACTTTTCGACTGCCCATAGGGGTTAAAGCTGCCATCATTAGCCAAGCGGCAGGCCGATGTTTCGTGAAATCCATCGCAATATTGAGCCTGTATATGTTTTTGCGGCACTAAAAAGAATAAAAAAGCAAAAACGGTAAATACGAATAATATATTATTTTTCATTGTATTATTATTTAATTAATTTCTACAGATGATAAAAGTACTGTTAATTGTCAGGGGTAATAATCTCATTTCGTATAGAAATAATATTGGTTTTGAATCGGTTAAAATTTTCATTATTTACAACAAATTGTGTTCCTCCTGTAAATCTCATTTTTCCCTCTTCTTCAACAACCTTTTGTTTCTTCTCCTCTTTTTTTAGTTGATCAAATGTCTGTTTTAACACTTCAAGTTGGTCAATAATCAATTTTACATAAGGATCATCAGCATAAACCTGTGCATATTGGTAAAAATTATCGAAAACAAATTTCTGCTCATACATCTTTGTAATTATTTCTTTATAATCATCAAAGTCATCGACAAGCATTACGGACAAGTATAATGATTCAACAATTGCACCGGTAGAAATCAGAGTAAAAATATTTTCACGGTCAGAGTTTTCCAAATTATTAGAAATTTTATAATACAATTCCTGTGATATCTTATTTAACGTATCTTTTTGGTCAAGATTACTTTGTATGCGCTCAATGGTTTTATTTTCCATTAATCCATAAATATTTACCTCCTCGGATAATTTTTTAATTACTTTAAGGTATTCCAATTCGGTGGTAGTTTCTTTAGAGTAGCTCAGGTAAGCAAAATCGGCAATATAAACACCCAAATTTACCGCCTGGCTTCGTGTATTCAGGTAGTTCTTTGCATTGGAATACGGGTTGACTAATGAGGGATCTATATTTACCTCATCTATAAATATTTCAGCCAAAATTTCGTTGGGCGAAGGTAAAACATAAATTACCTCTTTTAAAGTATCCTTCATTTGGATATTTTCTGTTGTTTCTTTATTCTCTATTGTATCCGGGCTTTCTTTTTTACACGAATTACATCCGGTAAGGAATACTAAAGAAACCAACGTTGTTAATAAAATATAATGGTGTTTCATAAACGGTTTATTTTATGATTAAATTTTTATTCTCAAACGTAATAACTAAAATAAGAAATAATAATAAAGTAAAAAGCCAAATAGCAAAAATATTAAAATACAAAGTATCAATCTCCCAATGGCCTACTATTTTTACGGGTGAAAAAAAGTGCGCCCTCCCGTAGTTTGATAATGGTTTTTGGTAAACAGGCTCAATTTTTCGTATAAGTTCATTTGAACGAGTACTTTTTTTAACAGGTTCGAAATTATTCCGGTTTAAAACCATATTGGCCAAACTGTTGTTATAATATGTATTTTTAAAATGATTGTACTGATCAATATCTCCTAATTGACTTACTAATGTATTGGTAATAGTATCTTTCAGATACATATATTTATTAATATCATTATTAATGGCTTGTTTTAAGCGACTTAACTCAGTCTCTATAGTGATTCTTGCTTTTTCTTCAGGCAATTTCTGTAAAATTTGGTTTGTTATATTGATTCTATTTTTTCTTTTCAGTTGATTTACTAAGGATTGAATAAAATCAACTTTTTGTTCCAGCCCATCATCAACTTCATATTTTATCGCGTCTAAAGCCCCTTCAGCTTCAGATATTACAAATAACAAATCATATTTTAAATTACTGATTTTTTGTTCGACAGGAAAATAGTGCTTTTGAAATTTATTCTCTTTAAACTGTGTAACAACCAGCGCTTCGTAAGCCCATCTCGAAACCATCATATCGCCAATAAAAGGCACAAATTTCTCAGAGACTACTTTTTCGTTTAATTCATCATATTGCACAATGGTACCGCTTAACAATATTTGCGGAACAATAAGCAGCGGAACAAGAATATAAATCACAACTACTGAATTAAACAAAGCTGAGATTAATAATCCCAACGTATTGGCAAAACAAAACGTGGTAAACAATATCAATGTATATTGCCAGAACATTCCTTCAATCTCAAGCAGAGTGTTGCCAATAAAAACATATAAAACAGTTTGCACAAAACTTACTAAAAAAAGAAGAAGTAATTTAGACAATAAATAAGCTGTTTTATCCAGATTCAGAAACTGCTCTCTTTTCAGTATTTTTCGGTCACGAAAAATTTCTTCGGCACTAATAACCAAACCTACAAAAAGGGCAACAATAACACACATAAAAAGGTAAGCCGGGATATTATCATTAAAAATAAAAGCATATTTCCCGGTAGATTTATCTATTCCCGAACGGGTTAACAATGCTAAGATAGAGGCAAGTATGGGTGTTATTAACAAAGAAAAAATAATATATTGATGATTTGAAATTTTACTTAAAACATTACGCTTAAAAAATACTCCAAACTGTTTAAAGGCAGTTGGTTTGTTAAACCTTGTTTTGGGCAGCTCCCTCTTTTCATCACTTTTTGATTTTAACCTTTCAGGGAGATTCTCCAGATAAAAGCTGTGCCACTGTTTAACTGATATTTTTCTTTCATTGAGCAATAATCCTTTGCTGTCGACTTTTTTCTCGGATAAAATGTTAAAAACAGCTTCGTGATTTACATTTCCACAAAGCCGGCACTTATCCGAAAGTTTCACAAATTTGTTGGCAGTTTCGTTAAAGTAATGGATGGAGTCTACCGGGTTTCCAAAATAAACAGGATAGCCGTTTTTATCAAGTACCAGTATTTTATCAAAAAGCTTGAAATGTTCAGATGACGGTTGGTGGATATTGGCAAATACAATTTTTCCTTTAGCTGACTGATAGTTCAACAACTCCATAATTTCGTCAGCATCAGAGATCGCCAGTCCTGAGGTTGGCTCATCGGCAAACAAAATCCATGGCTCCCGAATCAACTCAAGAGCTATATTTAATCGTTTACGCTGCCCTCCACTAATATATTTATTTAACGGGGTACCTACTTTTAAATCTTTTACCTCAAAAAGATTCAGGTTTTTTAATAACAGACCTACCCGCTTTACAATCTCATCTTTACTAAGATTACCAAAACACAATTGGGCACTTAAATACAAATTTTCAAACACTGTCAGCTCTTCTACAAGCAAATCGTCCTGAGGGATGTATCCTATTAATCCTTCAATATTTTTATGGTCTTTAAAAATATCATAATTATTAATTCTTATTTCTCCCTGTTCAGGTTTTAGCGAGCCGGTTAATAAATTGATTAATGTTGATTTTCCTACTCCGCTTTTTCCAATAACTCCAATCATTTGACCAGATTCTGCCCTGAACGATAATTGATGTATGCCGTTCCTGCTTCGAGGAAAACTAAATTCTAGCTCCTGAGCTTTTAACTCAATCGAAAGATTCTCTTCTGATTCAAATTCACGAGCTACCTGATTATAATAGACAGGTTCAATAGACTCTCCGTCAATTTTTGAACCCGGATAAAAAATGTAAATATTTTCAGGAAAAACATTAAAATCATCAATAGTAATTGTTCCGGAACCTTTATAATAAAAAAGGATAAGATCAGGCCCTGATATCTTCAGAAAAAAAATATTTCCCTGTAGTTTTTTTCGTTCTATAAAATGGATGCCAACGTTAGAAAGATTTTGACTTCCAACAACCAGCAAATTATCCCGGTTTTTAATATCATACAATCGTTCAAAAATAAAAGATCTGCAATGTTCGTAATCGGCTTTTTGAATATTTAAAACGTCCGCAACTTCCCGTGAAATAGAATCGATGCTTTTTTGTTCTTCACCTTTAGACAGTTTTTGGTATTTGAATAAAAATTTATGGAAAAACAGCAATCTGAATAACAATAAAAAACGATCAGAAATAGTCAGCTCATTAACCAGTCTGGCTATATATTCATAAATAAATTGTTGGAAAGTATTTACTTCAAAGGATTCATCTTTCGAAAGATATTCATTATAATAATCATTAAATAATTCGAGATAATCGTTTAAAATATCTGCCGAAAATTCTTTTCGCAAAAAAGATTGAATAAATAATTTTACATTATCGACAAATAGGGATGGATGCTGCGCAGTAATAAACGCAAACAATCGAATTAAGCTTTCAAGTAATAATTTATTCATGCTAGATGTTATAGTTAAATATTAATTCAACACAGGCTCCGGCATTTTCTTTGTTATACACCTCCATTTTACCATGGTGGTAATCCATTATTAGTTTTACAAGATACATACTTAATTCGTTATTTTCATTAAATTCCTCTTCTTTAAATCGATAAGGAGAGAAAATGTTAGCGATTGCTTCTTCACTAAATCCTTTTCCATAGTCAACCATCGAGAAAACAATTCCTTTATCCTCTTTTTTTAATGATAAATCTATTGTTGAATGCTCTTTAGAATGTTCGGCTGCATTGCGAATCAAAAACAGTAACGCTTTAAACAGAAGATCTTTATCGCCATTTATATTTATTTCTTCAAAATCTTCATTAATTTCAACCTGCTGTTGAGTTAAAACTTCATTCAATTCTAATAGGGCAAAACGAGCCATCTCTGCTAAATCAAATTCTTCGGGATTAAACTCATAGCTTCTTGCACTAAGTTCTGTTGTTAAAATCGCTTTAGTGGCAAAATTCTCCAATCGTGCAACTGATTTTTCCAGCAAATCAATCAGGTTTTTCAGAGCAAAGGAAGCTTCCTGGTTTTTTAACACATGTAAAGTACCAATAATACCTGTTAAGGGAGTTCGTATTTCGGTGCTGGTCATGTTCAAGAAATACGATTTCATTTTATCGAGATTTTGCAATTCGGTTAGTGCTTCTTCCAGTTTTTTATTGGATTCCTGCAGCGCCTTAGTTTTTTCATCTACTTTTTGTTCTAACCACTGATTAACATCCTTCAGCTTATCGCGGCTGTCTTTTAGTTCAAGATGAGTATTTATACGGGCTAACAATTCTGCGGTATCAAAAGGTTTACTTACATAATCCTGTGCATTAAGCTCAAAACCTTTTACAATACTTTCCTTATCGGTTTTTGCTGTTAAGAAGATAATCGGGATATCGCTGTACTGCTCATCTTTTCTTATGTTTTCACAAACCTCATATCCATCCATTCCGGGCATCATAATATCAAGTAATAGTAAATCAAATTTTTCTGATTTCAACCATTCTAAAGCCTCTCTGCCCCCTAATGCATATTCAACATTATATCCATTTTTCTCCAGTAAATTCCCTAATACCTGGAGATTTTTCGGATTATCATCAACAATTAATATTTTAAATTTTTGTGTTTCCATTCAGGTTATTTTTTAACAAAATCTATTATGGTAATAGTTCTTTTAATTTCTCAACAAATGAATCAAACTGTTTGATCAGCATTTTTTCTTTTTCTACATTAAATGCTTTAGAAGCATTCAGTATCTCATTTCCATAATCTTCTACCGGTTTATTATCAAATTTCCGACCCAAATCAATTAACATCTGAGCAAATGATGCAACAACTTTTTTGGGCAAAATATGTTGCATTTTTTTTAGATATGGAGTAGACTGTATTTCCAGTTGATTAATCACTTCGGGTAAATTTTCCACTGCTTTGCCGGATAATTCAAAAGCAGATTCATATGATTTTTCCAACGTATCATCTTCTACCAATTCATATTGAATATATTTTTTCAGAATATTATAAATCTTATTAAAATCAACAGGTTTGCTAACATATTCATCAAATCCGGACTGTAAGACTTTAACTTTATCATTATCTAAAGTATATGCAGTAACAGCAATGGTTGGAATATTTTTTAACGCATCATTTTTACATATTTTCTCATATAGCTCATAACCACTCACTTCAGGCATATACAAATCAATAAACATAATATCAGGCATAAACTTTTTTAACAAAACTAAAGCTTCGTTTGCATTGGCAGCCTCAAAAACTTCAAAATTATATTGCCCGAACCTTAATTTTAAAACTTCCCGGTTGCTTTCAATATCATCAACAAGTAATATTTTGGCAGGTTGAAAAATTACTTTTTCCGATTTAGTCTTAGATTTTATTTCTACCTCATCAGTATTATCAGCAATTTTTACATTATTTAGTTTTAGTGTAAATATGCTGCCTTTGTTTGTTTCACTTTCAATCATTATTTCACCGTTCATTAAAGCGGCTAATTTATTCGAAATAGCCAACCCCAAACCTGTACCTCCATATCTTTTACTATCTTGCCCTTCCATTTGTTCAAAAACTCTGAATACATTCTGCTGATGTTTTTCAGCTATTCCAATACCGGTATCTTCAACGCTTATCAATAGCTGCATAGAATCATCGGACAAACCAACTGTATTGGCTTTTATTTTAACGTACCCCTGTTCGGTAAACTTTACAGCATTACTTACCAGATTAAGTAATATTTGTTTTATGCGCAATTCATCAAGCATTAAATGGTCCGGTATAACATCATCTATTTCGGTTATCAGATCTAAATTTTTCTCTTTAGCACTAAATCTAAAAACCTCTGAGATATCGTGTATTAAATCACGTACATCAATAGATTCATATTTTATCTCGGTTTTACCGGCTTCAATTTTAGAAAAATCAAGGATATCATTTATCAGGCTAAGCAATGTTTTTCCACTGGACTGTATTGAGTGAATATAATCGATCATCACATAATCATCGAGTTCTTGTTCCAAAACATCAGCAAATCCTAAAATAGAATTCATAGGGGTACGAATTTCATGGCTCATACTGGCAATAAATTCACTTTTTGATTTGCTGGCTTCATCGGCCTTATTCTTTGCTTTACGAAGTTCTTCTTCCATTTTTATACGATAAGAAATATCTTTCTCCAGATTTTTTATCCTGGTAAGGTCATTAACCATGGTAACAATATTTTCACCTATAGTGGATGATTGTATCTGCACCACTTTTTTTTCACCTTTTTTACATCTGACAATGGTTTCAATCGGATCCATTACCGTATTTTTTTCAGAAGCTTCTTTAATTAATCTTTCCCAAAGTTGTTTCTGATTTTGCCGATACTCAACATCGGGGTAAGCTAACTGATACCATTTGTCAGTATTTGGAATGTCTTTAATTGTGTATCCAAAAACTTTCTCGAACTGTTCATTTAATATATTAATATTACCCTTTATATCCTCCACAACAATAGGTATTGGAGACAAATCAATAATTCTTTGTAAACGATTCTCGCTTTTCTCTAATGCTGTATTTGATTCTTCAAGCCGTGTTAAGAGTTCTGTTTTAGCTTTAAGCAGTTGCTGCAATTCATTGGTTTGTTTTTTTAATCTTTCGGTAAGTTCAATATTTTGTTCTCTTAATTTATATTCCTGGATGGCATGATCGATGATCGTTTTTAATTTCTCGTAATCCCAGGGTTTATTAATATACTGATAAATTTTAGCTTTATTTATTGCATCGGCTAGTGCTTTAATATCACTATAGGCCGTTAAAAGAATCCGGTTTGGGGCAGGATTAATTTTTAAAACTTCTTCAAAAAACTCAACACCATTCATCCCGGGCATCGCCTGATCAGAAATAATAATATCAGGATTATCCTCCTTAACGAACGTTAATCCTTCCTCCCCCGATAGAGCTGTTAATACCCGGTAATCATCCTGAAAACTTTCCTTAAAAAGAAAAATATTAGCTTCGGAGTCATCTACATAAAGTATGGTATTTTTCTTTCTATTTAAATTCCCCATCAATATTTTTTTATAAATTTACTAATATTTAAACGAAAAAAAATGCAACGGTTGTTTCAATTATTCGTAACTATTGAACAAAACAACAGTTAAATAGTTATCATTAAAAAGAAAAAATTGCTTATGTTTTAAAACAAAAAATAGGATATTGTTTTAAAACACCTATTAGAATAATCCAAAAATTGATGGCATGAATAGATCGGCCTGGTTTATCACCTTTACTTACTTTATTTTAAGTTTTTTATGGATCATGTTCTCGGACAAAATCCTGTTATCTTTTGAATCTGATCCTATCGTATTATCTAAATTACAATCGTATAAAGGGTGGCTTTTTGTATTACTCTCATCTATTCTGATTTATTTCTTAACCTCCAAATCAATCAATAAGTTTATCGCTTTAAATCTTCAAAAAACAAAACAAATAGAATATCTTGAGGAGTTAAAAGAGAAGGAAAAACAATTATCCATTTTAATCGGCAATTTAAAGGGGATTGTTTACCGCTGCCAAAACGATTCTAACTGGACCATGAGCTATTTAAGTAACGGTATAGAAGAAATCACAGGATATAAACCCGAAGAACTTATTAATAATAAAAAAATTGCTTATGCCCAACTAATTGTCCCTGAAGACCGGGAAAAAGTACAAAGCAAAATACAACAAGCACTTAACCAAAACAAACAATTCAGGATTACTTACCGCGTAAAAACCAAAACCAATGCAACAAAATGGGTATGGGAACAGGGTGTTGGTATTTATAACGAAAATAAGCAATTAAAATGGATCGAGGGATATATTGCTGATATTACGGAACAAAAATTAGCGGAGATTGCTTTACAAAAATCAGAACAAAAATATAAAAACCTGGTAGAAAATTCATTAGTAGGTATATATACTACAAAAATTAACGGGGAATTAATTTATGCCAATCAAGCATTTTGTAATATACTGGGATACAAAGGTTCTGATGATATTAGCGTAAAAAATTTATACCCTTCAAAAGAACAAAGAGAAAAACTGATTAACGAAATTAAACAAAATCAACTGGTATCCAATTACGAAACACTATTATTAACCAAACAAGGAGAAATCAAGAATATAACCTTAAATGCATCCTTAAACGGAGATGAGATATCCGGAATGATGATGGATATTACTCACATAAAGGAATATGAAAAGCAATTGCTAATGGCCAAAGAGGAAGCTGAAAAAGCAAGTAAAATCAAAGATGCATTTATTGGCAACATTTCACACGAAATCAGAACACCACTGAATGCTATTAATGGTTTTACAAACATTTTGAAAAGTAACTTTAAAGAACATATCGATGACCGGAGTAATGAATTTTTCCAGATTATATTTAATGCCTCCAGCCGCTTAGAACGTACCGTTGATATGATGCTGGATTACTCAAAGCTTAATGCTGACGACATGAAGATGAAACCTTTAAAGATTGATTTTAAACAAATTATTAAAAAGATCCTGGAAGAACATCAGGTGGAGATAAAAAAGAAAAATCTCGAAATTATTATTGAACAAAATACGGAAAACACACAAATTATTGCTGATGAATATGCTGTTGAAAATGCATTTTCTAATATTATTCAAAATGCCATTAAATATACAGAGAAAGGGCATATTAAAATCAGCTGCTCACACAATGAAAAAAATGATTTAATTATTCACGTGGAAGATACCGGTATTGGGATGACCATTGATTATCTTAAAAATATTTTCACTCCCTATTCGCAGGAAGATACAGGCTATACCAGACAATACGAGGGTATTGGCCTGGGATTATCGATAACAAAGAAACTACTGGAACTTAACGGTGCCGAAATAAGTGTACAAAGCAAAAAAGGAAAAGGTTCGGTATTCAGCGTTATCTTTAAAAATGAATTTCAGAAAAAAGTTAAAGAATTTTCTAAACCAGATTTATACATTTCCAATAAATAAACCCAATATCTTTATTCCTTACAACGGAAGTAAAAAATAGAAATTTGAACCTTTACCCTGCTCACTTTCCACATCTATTTCGCCACCATGTTCGGCAATAATTTTCTTGGTTATTGCAAGACCCAGCCCTGTACTTTTTTCTCCGGCTGTAGATTTAACATTTGTTGTTTGAAACGGATTAAATATTCTCGGCAGATCATTTTCAGGGATTCCCTGTCCCTGGTCAATTACTTCGGTTTTAAAGAAGTTGTCACTTACACTAAGTTTTAATAAAACAGCTGTGCCGGTTTCTGAATATTTAATTGAATTACTTAACAAATTATTCAGCACCTGTTCAATTTTTTGTACATCTATTCGTGCAATAAAATCATTGGTTTCCTGCTGAAAAGAAATGGTTATATCCTTTTGCCTGGCAATAATCTGATTCTGGTCTATAATATTTTTTACAAAATCAATATAATTTATTCTCGTATAATTTAAATGCACCTTCCCCGACTCTATTTTAGATATATCCAACAGATCATCTAAAAGATTCAAAGAGAAATTGCTGGAATTAATAATTACGGACAGGAATTTATTCATATCGTCGGTTGAAATTTTATGAAACCGCTGAGATAATAATTGAGCAAAACCTAAAATGGTACCTATCGGGTTACGTAAATCATGAGCTGCTATCCCTAATATCCTGTTTTTTTCCTCATTTAATAGATTTAACTTTTTATTCGTTTCGGCGAGTTGATTTTTCTCTTTTATCAACTGTCGTTGCAGGTTGTTTACTTCCCTGTTAAGTTCAAGCATGGTATCATTAAGCTTTTTAAGCTCTTCAATTTCTACTTCACCTATAATCAGTAATTCATCATTTTTTTTATAAACCACCGATTGAATGGATTGGTTTTGAGTTATACTGCCAATAGTTAAAAAACCATCAAAAACAATATGCTTATCATCCTTTTTAGTTGCTGTTAATTTCTCAAACGTAGGATTTAACAACGTTTCTTTTTCATCGCCTACAATTAAATGCCTAAAAGCCGGATTTGAATATATCAGCTTTCCATTACAGTTATAAATCGCAATACAAAAGGTTTTACTTTTTTGTATAAAGGGATTTATTTCCGTATTCCATTGTTCTAAAATATCAGGACTATTTTTTTGTTCTTCCATAGTTTAGTGCATCGATTTTCCGGATTCCAAATCCTGGGTCGATAATTTAACAAAAACAGGAATATTAACCTGCATCCATTCATAATAAGGAAAAATTTCCTTAAAAGTTTGATCACTCAATTCCTTTTTTAAAACTTCTATCCAACTATTTAGCTGTGCCGCCCAATAGTTAGAATGGAATCTACGGCTTCGATATGCCCGGAAAACCCATAATACAGTATCTGTTAAAACTTCGGGATCAAAATTTTTAAATAACGAAGCCATAAAGCGAGCATGATTGGCATGGTTATCTTTCATCATATCCAAATTGTTTTCACCCACTAAGTCATTAATATCCGGTCTGCTCAACATTTTATCATTCATTAAAGCAACCAGTTTCTCCTGCATCTTTTGGTACTCATTATATCCTTTTTCTGATACAGGATTTAGATATTTTGCTGTTTTAATTAAATAAAATCGATCCATAGGCTAACTTATTTTTTTAATAAACGATTCTGCTTCATCCAGATTTTTAAAAAATTTAATGGTAGGAAATTTATGAATAACTTCTTTACCGCCATGAACAAATGCCTGTCCTCCGATAATAATAGGTATTTCGGGAAAAGCTTCGGTGATTTTAGTAATCATTTTTTCCAGATCAGGCAAATGAAAATAAATACTTAACGAAAGTGCAAAAATATTGGGTTCAATGGTTTTAGCAAATTTGATTAACTCCTCAACAGGTACATTAGCACCCAGGAAATGGGTATCCCAACCATTCATTTCAAAAATATCTGCTACCATTTTTATGCCTACCTGGTGATACTCATTTTCAACACAGGCAACAATGGCCGTTTTGCCGACCCTGTTTTCAGAGACTATTTTTTCGAACAGACTGTTTAAAATCGATTCGGTAATGGCTGTAGCTAAGTGTTCTGAGGCTACCGAAATTTTATTATGTTCCCATAGTATTCCTACCTGGTATAATGTTTCTTTAATATATTGTTCGTATAATTCTTTTACCGTAATATCATTTTGCAAATACTGCTCAACCATTTGATAACTTTTTCTGCGATCGCCATTAAGTAAGGCTAGCAGAAAATCTTTGTACTTAAAGTCATTTATTAGTTCACAATTTTCCATAACGACAGATTTATAAAAAATAAATACAAATCCCAAGAACAATATTGTTAATACGGCAAATAAATCATAAAGTTTTAGATCTCACTGTTTTCTAATTATTATCTATTCATCTGATATCTCTAATAAAAGATTTCGGTATGCCGAAAAAAGCTTTGATTTGGATACCATCCCTACATATCTTGCATGATCAATAACGGGCAGATTCCATGCATCGGTATTTTCAAACTTTTCGATAACTTCTTTCATTGAATCATTGTATGAAATATAAGCCGGGGGCAATATCATTAAATTACTAACCGGGGTATCATACATTTCACGATCAAACATAATTTCACGAATATTATCCATTAAAATTAATCCGTTTAAGATCCCCTCCTCATCCACTACAGGAAATATATTCCGATTCGATTGCGAAACAGCTTTCACTAAATCACCAAGGGTTGCATCCACATCAATGGTTGTAAAATCTTTTTCAATAACAGACTTTAATTTCATAAAAGTAAGCACCGCTTTATCTTTATGATGTGTGATTAATTCGCCTGACTTAGCCAGCAAGACCGTAAAAATGGAATTAGGCTCAAAAATTTTGACGGTAACAAACGAAATAGTTGATACAAGCATTAAGGGCACAATCAATTCATATCCTTTTGTAGTTTCAGCAATTAAAAAGATGGCAGTAAGCGGAGCATGTAAAACACCGCTTAAAACACCTGCCATACCAACCAATGCAAAATTACTTTCAGAAATATTTAATCCAAAAACATTTAAAGTATGAGCTAATAATATTCCGGTGATAGCTCCGGTAAATAATGAAGGTGCAATAATCCCGCCAATACCACCACTAATTATGGTGATAGAGGTAGCAAAAACTTTTAATAATAATAAAGAAATAAAAAAGAAATAAAAAACCCACAACGAGTGTTCCAGTTGCAATGGAAAATTCGTTTCCATTACCGATTCATAATCTTGAGCAAAAATCGCTTTAATAATTTCGTAACCTTCGCCATAAAGCGGCGGAAATAAATATAACAATACCCCCAGAATTAACCCACCAAACAATAATTTCTGCAAATCGGCTATATTAGCTACTATTTTATCCACTTTAAAAAACACCCGGGTGAAATAAACCGAAGACAAACCGGACAAAATACCAAGAATGATATAAAAACCGGTATGGTTTACATGATAAGGGTCTTGTAAAACAAACTCAAATAAAATTTCGTCCTTAAAAAACACGTTGGTTACAATTGCTCCGCAAACCGAAGAAATCAACAACGGAATTAATGAAAAACGAGTCAAATCAATTAAAAGAACCTCAATAGCGAAAACAATGGCCGCTATGGGCGTGTGAAAAATAGCAGAAATGGCTCCGGCAGCACCACAAGCCAAAAGTAATGTAACTTCTTTATAGCTTAACTTTAACCATCTTCCGGTATTCGATCCAATGGCTGATCCTGAAGAGATAATCGGCGACTCAAGTCCGATAGAACCTCCAAATCCGGCTGTTAATATTCCTCCTATAATGGATGAAAATATTTTATGCGCTTTAACAAGACTATTTCTTTTTGAGATTGCATGTAAGATAGAAGCAATATTATGCTTAATCTTATCACGCAAAATATAACGGGTAAAAATAAAAGTTAATGCAATTCCAATTACAGGATAAATAAAAACTAACAGGTTATATTCATCAAAACTTTTGTTTTCAAGCAATTTCCCGTGCATGTAGAATACTAAGGTTTTTAAGGTAAGAGCAGCCAACCCTCCGCCTAAACCAACCAAAGCACTAAGTATTAAGAAGTAGGTTCGCTGACTAATATGCTGTTCGCGCCAAATTAAAAATCTAAGTAATAGAGATTTCTTTTTTTCCATACTGGAAGAATAAAAATACCTTTCAATAAAAATACATATTTTTTTTAACCTGACGTATACTAAATTTTATATTTTCCTATATTTACATACGTCTGTATTATTCAGGAATTTAATAAATAATACATGTTAAAGAAAAAAAGAAATAAACAGGGAAACATAGATTAATATTCAGAAACCTGAACCAGCAGGTCGCGATAGGTATTAAAAATTTTTGATTTGGAAACAAACCCGACATATTTCCCATCTTTCATAACAGGCAAGTTCCAGGCACCGCAGGAATTAAATTTTTTCATTACCACTTCCATATTATCAGTAACATCAACACTTGCGGGTGGGGAAATCATCACATCCGAAACAAAAGTATCATCATAGCGTTCTCTTTCAAACATAATTTGCCGAATATTATCGAGTAACACAATTCCTACCAGCTCTTGTTTGTCATTCAATACCGGAAAAATGTTACGTTTGGATTGAGAAACAGCCTTAATCAACTCACCTAATGACTGGTCAATATTTACCGTTACAAAATCTTTTTCAATAACACTATCTAATTTCATTAAGGTTAAAACAACCTCATCTTTATGATGAGTTAGTAATTCGCCTCTTTCTGCAAGTCGTTGGGTGTACATCGAATGTTTTGTAAACGACAAAATGGTAATATAAGCAATGGTAGCAGTAATCATCAGTGGAATAAACAAACTGTACCCTCCGGTTATCTCGGCAATTAAAAATATTGCGGTTAACGGTGCATGCATAACACCGGCCATAAGCCCGGCCATTCCAACCAGTGAAAAATTACCCAGTGGTAATTGAATAAAATCAAACGAATTAATTAATCTGGCCAACCAATATCCGGTTACACCACCCACAAAAAGAGTAGGGCCGAAAATACCTCCAATACCACCGCTTCCGTTGGTAACAGCCATGGCAATTACCTTTAATAACAAAAGTACACCCAAATAGATAAGTATAAGCCATTCTGTTCTTGAAAAAAAAGAAAAAATACGACTTTCGGGAATCCCTTCAATGGTTCCGTTTAACAATGATTGAAGCGTTGACGTTCCTTCGCCGTATAAGGATGGAAATAGAAAAATCATTACAGCAAGTGTAAACCCACCGATTAAAATCCTTTGGGTGCTTGATTTAATTTTATGTCCATACGATTCAACACGCATGGCTGTTTTGGTAAAGTAAAAAGATATTAACCCGCATAATAATCCTAACAAGATATAAAATGGGATATTATTTAATGCAAATGGCTGGGTATTAAGAATTGTTAAAACTACTCCTTTGCCCATTAATAAATAGGCAACTGTTGCACCTGTAACTGATGAAATTAATAAAGGAACAATAGAACTTAATGTAAGGTCGAGCATCAAAACCTCAATAGCAAATACCAAGCCTGCAACAGGAGCTTTAAAAATACCACCGATTGCTCCAGCCGTGCCACATGCCAATAACAGAGCAACCGATTTAAAATTTAACCGGAAATAATGGCCCAGATTAGAGCCTATGGATGCTCCTGTTAATACAACCGGGGCCTCTGCTCCAACTGAACCTCCAAATCCGATAGTTAGTGTACTTGCAACTATTGAAGAATAATTATTATGAGATTTTATGCGTCCGTTATTTTTCGAAAGAGCATATAGGATTTTTGATACTCCATGGCTGATATTATCTTTAACAAAAAACTTTATATACAATACAGTTAAAGCAATACCTGCCAGGGGCAAAAAAAGATATAAAAAATTAAATCCACTGTGTAAAAACCGGGTAGATAAAAAATGATGCGTATAATGTACCGTTGATTTTAACAATACAGCTGCCAGACCGCTTAAAATACCAATAACAAAACTTAGTATTAAAACCAGTTTACGCTCACTGACATGCCTGTTCCTCCAAATGAGAATGCGCCTTGAAAATCGTTGTCCTTTTTTAAAACTGAATAACACGTCCTGTCAGATTAATTATAATTGGTGCAAAATTAATCAATTGTTCCTATCGAAATACCTTTAAATAGGATATTTTTTAATCTTCTGAAAATTTACTTAATAAATCACGATAAGCAGAGAACACATTGGCACGGCTGACAAAACCAACATATTTGCCCTCCTCAATCACAGGCAGGTTATAATGGTTGGTTGTCTGAAATTTGCGGGCCACATCTTCCATCGATTCATTGGGGGAAACAGTCGGTGATGGCATATACATCAATTCTTTAACATAGGTCTGGTCATATAACTCCCTGTTAAACATAATCTCCCTTATATCATTAATAAAAACAATCCCCTGCAGGTTATTTTCATTATCAACTACCGGAACTATATTTCGCTTAGATTTTGCAATTACTTTCACCAGGTCGCCCAGTGTAGCTTCTTCATTGATGGTTAAAAAATCTTTTTCGATTAACTGAGTTACCTTAAGCAACGAGAGAACTACTTTATCTTTATCATGGGTAAATAATTCGCCTCTTCTTGCCAGCTGATAGGTATATACCGAATATTTTTCAAAAATACGCGTTGTTGCAAAAGAAGTACTGGCAGCTATCATTAAAGGCAAAAATAATGCATATCCTCCGGTAATTTCTGCTATAAGAAATATTCCTGTAAGCGGAGCGTGTAATACCCCTGCAATTAGGCCTCCCATTCCTATTAAAGCAAAATTGCTCGGGGGTAACTCTGTAATTTTAAAATAGCTTAAAAACTTAGCAAACAAAAGGCCTGTATTGGCGCCTATAAAAAGAGTAGGTGCAAAAATACCTCCTACCCCGCCAGCTCCAAAGGTTATAGATGTTGCAATAACTTTAAAAAAGATAACTAATAAAAATAAGATAAATACAATCAGTATATTATCTTTTAGCCCGTAAAAAATACTGTTATTAAATAAATGACTATTATCTCCGTGCAAACAAGCATTGATAGCGTCATAACCTTCGCCGTATAGCGAAGGAAAAAAGAAAATAATAACTCCTAAAGAAACAGCTCCTACAATCCATTTAGTAAAGCTTTTATTGATAGTATCAAAACGGCTCTGAATAAACTTATAAACCCGGGTAAAATATACTGAAACTAATCCGGCTAATACTCCGAGTAAAATATAATACAGCAAATTATCAATGGTAAATTTATGTACAACAGTGATGGGATACAATACATCCATCCCCAGAAACAAGTAAGAAGTAATAGCTGCAGATACTGAAGCAAACAACAATGGCAATAATGATGATAAAGTTAAATCGAGCATAATCACTTCAAGCACAAAAACGATAGCCGTAATGGGAGCCTTAAAAATGGCCGACATAGATCCGGCGCCGGCACAAGCGAGCAATAAAAGTATTTGGCGGTAGTTTAATCTAAAAAAACGGCCTATATTAGACCCCCAGGCTGCCCCGGTTGCTACCGTTGGTCCCTCCAATCCAACAGAACCACCAAATCCTACCGTAACAGCACTGGTTATTATAGATGAAAACATGTTGTGTGGCCTTATTCGTCCGTTATCCTTAGAAATAGCATATAGTGTGGTAGGTATTCCATGACCCACTTTACGTTTTAACAGATAACGAGTAAATATAATTACCAATAAAATACCAATGGCAGGATAAATAAAATACATGTAGTTTTGATATTGACTAGCAAAACTTTTAGTTAACAGCTCCTGAATAAAATGTACCGAATTTTTAATTATTACCGCTGCAAAACCAGCAACGATGCCAACTAAAATACTCAGGAAAATCATAAACTTTTTGTCATCAATTCTCTTTGCTCTCCAAATTAAAAACCGTCTGATAAAAGATGTTTGTAAAGCCATTTTAGTATTTTAGTCCATTAATTCTAATGTAATTATCATAAGTTGTAAAAAAAACGATTTTTTTTCAATATCCCTTAAAAATTCGAAGTTTATTCAAACCCTTTTAATAAATACGTGTTAATTTCATAAGTTTGCAATCTCATAAAAATCATTCATAATGATAGCATTCGAAAAGTTCACCCTCGAAAACGGGTTAAAAGTAATTGTACATCAAGATCAATCGACTCCACTGGCAGCAGTTAATCTTTTATATAATGTAGGCTCGCGGAATGAACACCCTGACAAAACCGGTTTTGCTCATTTATTTGAACATTTAATGTTTGAAGGGAGTAAAAATATAGCCTCATTTGATACTGCTTTACAATTGGCTGGCGGTGAAAATAACGCCTTTACGAACAATGATATAACCAACTATTATATAACGCTGCCCAAAGAAAATATAGAAACTGCTTTTTGGCTGGAATCTGACAGGATGCTCAGCCTCGATTTTTCAGAGAAAAAACTAAGCATCCAAAAAAATGTGGTTATTGAAGAATATAATCAACGATACTTAAACCAGCCTTACGGCGATGCTTTTTTATTATTAAAACCTTTGGCTTACAAGGTTCATCCATACCAATGGCCCACTATTGGGAAAGATATTTCGCATATTACAAATGCTACTTTACAGGATGTCAAAGACTTTTTCCTCCACCACTATGCTCCCAACAATGCCATACTTTCGGTTGCCGGCAATGTTACCCCGGACGAAATAAAAACACTGGCCAATAAATGGTTTGGAGCTATTGGTAAACGTGAAATATACGCATCCGAAATTCCTAAAGAACCCCAACAAGATACCCCACGTTTTCTGGAGGTTAAGCGTAACGTACCATTCGATTCTATCTACAAGGCCTATCATATGAGTGCTAAAAATCATCCGGATTATTATGTTGCTGATTTGATTTCTGATATCCTGTCCAATGGTAAGTCAGCCAGGTTATATCAAAAACTGGTAAAACAAAGGCAACTTTTTAGTGATATCAATGCTTATATCTCTGGCGATATCGACGAAGGACTTTTTATCGTTTCCGGGAAATTGATGAAAGGAGTTAGCATCCGGGAAGGAGAACAAGCTATTGAACATGAACTGAACGAGTTAAAAAACAGTATGGTTGATGATACCGAAATTGACAAAGTTAAAAACAAATATGAATCCGTTTTTCAATTTGCCCATATCAGCGCCCTGAATAAAGCCATGGATTTAGCCTACCAGGAACTATTAGGAGATGCAGAATGGATAAACCATGACGTTAAAAAATTCAGAGCAGTGACAAAACAAGATGTTCAAAGGGTAGCAACAAACCTTTTTCATAAAAATAACTCTTCAACACTACATTATTTATCCAAAAAATAAATTTAACTCATGGAAATCAATCGAAAGTTACAACCAACCTATCAAAATATCGATCAAATTCATATTATTAATCCAACCCATGTAACCCTGGATAATGATATTTCTGCACATTTTATTCATGCAGGAACACAGGAAATTTTAAAAATTGACATTATATTCGAAGCCGGAAGCTGGCACCAGCCAAAACCTCCCATTGCCAGTTCCACTAACGAAATGCTGTTGGAAGGTTCTAAAAATCTTTCCTCGCAACAAATTGCAGAAAAATTAGATTATTATGGTGCTTTTATTCAACCAAAGCCTACCAAAGATTTTGCAAGCCTCTCGCTTTTTACCCTGAAAAAATATTTACCCGAAACGATTAAGATGCTGGAGGATATCGTTAAGAATCCATCATTTCCTCAACACGAGTTAACCAATTTCATTAATAAAAAGAAACAACAGTTTACCATCGAAATGGAAAAAGTTTCCAATGTAGCCCGCAGAGCTTTTAACGAGCAACTTTTTGGCGCTGAACATCCTTATGGCAAAAATGTACAATTAGAAGATTACGAATCACTTAAACGGCCGGATTTATTAGATTTTTATCAAAATAATTATCACCCAAAAAAAACCAAAATAATTGTTACAGGGAAAACAGATGATAGTGTTATTAAAATCATCAATCAACATTTTGGAAATTTAAACTGGAAGAACAAAAACAATACAGAAACCCGACATGATCTCTCCGGTCATGATATTATCCGTAAAAAAGTGATTAAAAAGTCCAATGCCAAACAATCGGCTGTACGAACAGGTATAAAAATGCCTGTACAATCGCATCCTGACTTTTTAAAACTAAATATCCTGAATACCATCCTTGGTGGTTATTTTGGTTCGCGGTTAATGAAAAATATCCGTGAGGAAAAAGGATACACCTATGGAATCGGCTCGGCATTAATATCGTTACAAAATGCAGGATTACTAATTATTGTATCTGAGGTAGGTGCAGATTATGCCAAAGAAACCCTGTCCGAAATATTTAAAGAAATAAACCGTTTAAAAGAGGAAAAAATAAGTAAAGAAGAATTAACCCTGGTAAAAAATTATATGATGGGTGATTTTTTACGTTCGTTCGACGGGCCTTTTGCACTATCAGAAAGTTACCGTTCTATCATTGATTTCGATCTTACACCCGATTTCTTTAACCAGGGAATAGAAGCAATTAAAACAATTACACCGGAAGGAATTTTACAACTGGCCAACCAATATTTAGTGGAAGAAAATTTTGTAACAACCATTGCCGGGAAATATGAATAAATATGTTTAAATTTCGTATTCATAAAAAATAATAGTGAATAACCTTAAATACATATTATCTTTTTTATTCATTTCTGTAATAGCATTAATGTCTGGTTTTGCCCAGGGCAATTTAACTATGCAAAATATCTCAGTGATTAATGAACAGGGACATGTAAGGTTAAGTTGGGAGTATGATGGTACAGAAAATCTTGTAATTTTCAGAGACAGTCTTGCTATTTCAAGTTTATCACCCATTGATACAATTTATGATCCTTCTATTACAAGTTATATAGATGAATCAGCTCAGGCAAACATTAATCCCAGGTTATACAAAATACAGAGTGCTACTACACCAAACCAGGTATACACTCAAATAATTACTACTTATAAATTAACCTATAAATACGACTCCTGTGCAAGGATTATTCAGCTAGCCTGGACAGGTTTACAACATAATAATTTACCTGAAAATCAATGGAATCCTTCAAATTTTATTATTAATCAATACGAAGACGGTGTATTGAATCAAACAACCATAAACAATTCAGATTTTTCTTATTCTGTTAACAATATCCAGGAAAATACGCAATATACTTTCAAAATAGGCATACAGTGGGAAGAAACCGATTCCACAGGATTTTCTAATCCGGTAAGTAAATTTACCGAAATGCCTCAAAGTCCTGATTATATCCATGCGATTTATGCCAGGGCAAACGGGAATAATACCGACCTAAAATTCGAAATAGCACCCAACTCAGAATTAACCACATACAAACTACTTTATTCAGCAGCACCCACAGGCAGTTACGACACATTAAAAACCATAAATACAACCGATTTGGAGGTTATAACTACCCACGAAAATTCAAATCCCGATAATGAAAAAACCTATTACAAACTGGTTGCTATTAATAACTGTGGTAACATCACTACACAATCGGATATTATTAACAATATTCTCCTTTCGGTAGAAAGGGAGGAAAACATCTATTCGTTAAGCTGGAATTATTTTAAAGAATATGATTTGCCGGATGCTAATTACGAACTTTACCGGTCAAAAAACAGCGGAGAACCTCACCTTATTAGTAGTTTTACTAATCATACTACCTATACAGATGAAATAGAGGCCACAGGAGAAGAAATTGAAACCGGCATGTTTTGCTATGTTGTAAAAGCTGCTGAAGCGGGCTCTACAGAATATAGTCATTCCAATACTGTTTGTATTTATCTTGAACCTGATATATCTGTCCCCGAAGCAATAACCCCTAATGGAGACGGCAAAAATGACCTTTTTAAGATTCCTGAACTTTCGTTATTCCCAGGCGAATATCACTTAATCATTTACAACCGTTGGTCAAATATTATCTTCGAAACCAAAAATCCCGGTAAGGCTTGGGAAGGTTCATATCCAAACGGGAAACCAGTACCTACCGGAGCTTATATTTATTATTTAAAGATAAAAATGCCCGATGGTCAAATAATTGAAAAAAGAGGGAACATTACCGTCTTTTATCCGTAATAATTAGTATACAAGCAATTTAATTCCACATTTTTTTCTTTAAATTTGTATTTTTTATAATTGAAGACGAGTACTAATATGGCTAAAAAAGATGCTCCTGAAAAGCTTATGATAGATGAAGATGCATATGTTGAATCACTCTACAACGACCTTATTGCAAGCTGTTCAAAGCATGTAAAGGTCAACGATATAGAGTTGGTACGAAAAGCGTTTGATTTAGCCAAGGAATCGCATAAAGGAGTCAAAAGGAAATCGGGCGAACCTTATATTATCCATCCATTGGCTGTTGCCAAAATAGTTACTTCCGAAATCGGCCTGGGAGCTATTTCTATTGCCTGCGCATTATTGCATGATGTAGTTGAAGATACCGACTACACGCTGGATGATATCAGACATTTATTTGGCGATAAAATTGCATCAATCATCGACGGATTAACAAAAATAGCAGGAGTTTTTGATAACCGGTCATCATTACAAGCCGAAAATTTCAGAAAGATGCTGTTAACCCTGTCGGATGATGTAAGAGTAATTCTTATAAAACTGGCCGACAGGTTGCATAACATGCGTACCCTCGACTCTATGCCACCCAATAAACAGCTGAAAATTGCCGGCGAGACAATTTATCTTTATGCCCCGCTGGCCCACAGGTTAGGCTTATATGCCATAAAAACCGAGCTCGAAGATTTAAGCTTAAAATATAGACATCCCAAAGTATATGCAGAAATTGTTTCAAAATTACAAGATAATGAAATAAAACGCCAGCAGGAAATTAACCGGTTTGCATTGCCTATTATTGAAAAACTGGAAAAACATAATATTGATTTTGACATTAATGGCAGGCCCAAATCTATCTTTTCGATTTGGAATAAAATGCAATCAAAAAACATCCCCTTTGAGGAGGTCTATGATCTAATGGCCATCCGGATTATTTTTAAAGCGCTTAATCGTGAAACGGAAAAAGCCCAATGCTGGCAAATATATTCATTAATAACCGATATTTATACCCCAAAACCCGATAGAATACGCGACTGGATAAGCTCTCCCAAAGCGAATGGTTATGAAGCATTGCATATCACGGTAATGGGGCCCGGAGGTAAATGGATTGAGGTACAAATACGCTCGGAGCGCATGGACGAAATCGCTGAGCGCGGATTTGCAGCTCATTGGAAGTACAAAGGCGAAAATACAGGCGAAAGTGAATTAGATAAATGGATTAAACGAATACGCAATATGCTCGAGAATCCAAAATCTGATGCTTTGGAGTTTCTCGATGAGTTTAAAATGAACCTCTTTTCGTCTGAAATAATGGCATTTACTCCCAAAGGCGATCTGGTTTCTTTACCCAAATATTCCACAGCGCTTGATTTTGCTTATGAGATACACACTGAAATAGGCAATAAAGCTATAGGAGCAAAAATTAACCATAAACTGGTACCTCTAAATTATATTTTATCGAGTGGCGATCAGGTGGAAATAATTACCTCCAACAAGCAAAGGATTCAAAAAGAGTGGTTATCTCATGTAAGAACAGCCAAAGCAAAATCGAGTATCACAAATAGTCTGAAAGCAGAAACAAAAAATCGGATTGATTTAGGGAAAAAGGTTCTTGAGACTAAATTAAAAGAGCTTAATATTCATCCCAGTTCAAGAGTTTTTCGAAAAATACTTCCCGAATATAGTGTAAAAAATAAAGATGAATTGTACAGTAAAATTGGTAGCGGTATTATTAAATTAGATGATTTAAAAAAAGTATTAAAAAAGAACACCAAAAATAAATTTGTACGTTATTGGGGATTACAAATTGCCAAAACAACTTCATCTTCTAAAAAATCTACCGGAACAAAAGTCCCCAAACAGAAAGAAAAGTTTAATTATAAAGACCCGGTTATTATTCGCGATGATACTGATTTGGAAGAAAACAAATATAAAATTGCCAAGTGTTGCAACCCTATCCCCGGGGATAATGTGATTGGATATAAAAATCCAAAAGAAGATTATATTTTTATCCATAAAGCAAAATGCCCGAATGCTATAAAATTAATGTCCAGTCAGGGTAATTATATTATAAAAGTAAAATGGACCTCGCAAAAATTTTTATCATCACTTGCCAAACTAACCGTTAACGGAATTGACCGTATAGGTATAGTTTCAGACATAACAACCGTAATTTCAGAAGAGCTGGACGTAAATATTCGTAAAATATTTATTGAAACGCACGATGGAATTTTCGAAGGAGAAATTGAGTTATATGTTCATAGTGTAAAAGACTTGAATAACTTAATTATGGACATAAGCAAAATTAAGGGGGTTGAGTCGGTCAAGCGAAAAGAAGAAATCCGCAACTAATTTTTCTTTAAATTAATTCTAAATAACAAAAAAAATATTTATTTTTAACATTCATTTCTTAAATGATTGTTTATGATATGTACAGAAACTAAAGAAACCGTTAAAAAAATTTTTACGGAATTTTTAGAAAAAAAGGGCCATCGAAAGACCCCCGAACGTTATGCTATTCTGGATGAGATATACACAAGGGATAATCATTTCGACATTGAATCATTGTATATTTCAATGAAAAATAAAAATTACAGAGTAAGCCGTGCTACCTTATACAACACCATTGAATTACTTTTAGAAAGCAACCTGGTAATTAAACATCAATTTGGGAAAAATATCGCTCAGTTTGAGAAAGCACATAATTGCAAACAACACGATCATTTAATTTGTCAAAAGTGTGGAAAAGTTTTCGAATTTTGCGATCCCAGAGTCCAGGATATTCAAAATACAGCTGAAAAAATTAACGGTTTCAAAATCAGCTACCACTCGTTATATTTCTATGGTATTTGTAACGAATGCAAAGAAAAAGATAAGCAATAAAATCGTTGATAAAAAAATGATAAATCTTGTTCAAATCTCCATGCTTTCGCTGGAGATTTTATTATTTTTAATACCTACATTTGCAAATAGTAAATAAATTTTTAAAATTATAATTTATATCGAATGAAGTTAGATGTTTTATTAGGCCTTCAATGGGGCGACGAAGGAAAAGGAAAAATTGTTGATGTACTAGCACCAGATTATAATGTAATAGCACGCTTTCAGGGTGGTCCGAATGCCGGCCATTCGTTAGAATTTAATCAAATTAAGCATGTTTTACACACTATTCCTTCAGGTGTATTTAATCCGGATACTATTAATATTATTGGTAACGGAGTGGTTATCGACCCTGTTATTTTTATGGAAGAGATAGAAGAATTAAAACACCTGGATGTTGATATTCAAAAAAATCTTTTTATCTCAAAACGGGCACATCTTATTTTACCCTCGCACCGTGTTTTAGATGCTGCCTCGGAGGCTGCTAAAGGTAAAACAAAAATTGGTTCAACCCTAAAGGGTATTGGTCCTACTTATATGGACAAAACCGGACGAAACGGATTACGTGTCGGCGATATTATTAATCCCTCGTTTAAAGAAAAATATGAGTTCCTAAAAAACAAACATCGCGAAATATTAAATCAATATAACTATCCTTTTAATATATCTGAATATGAAGAAAAGTGGTTCAAAGGAATTGAGTTAATTAAACAATTTAAACTGGTAGAAAGCGAACATTTAATCAACCACTATTTACAGGATAACAAAACTATTTTAGCAGAAGGAGCGCAAGGTACTTTGCTTGATATTGATTTTGGCTCCTATCCTTTTGTTACTTCATCGAATACTATATGCGCAGGGGCATGTACCGGACTGGGTATTGCTCCCAATAAAATTGGAAAAGTAATAGGTATTTTTAAGGCCTACTGTACCAGAGTAGGCAGTGGCCCATTTCCTACCGAGCTGGAAAATAACGAAGGTGAAAAATTGCGCGAACAGGGACACGAATTTGGCGCTACCACCGGCCGCCCCAGAAGGTGCGGATGGCTTGACCTTCCTGCCTTAAAATATGCTATTATGCTTAATGGAGTTACCGAACTGGTAGTTACTAAAGCAGATGTTTTGTCCGGATTTGATACTCTAAAAGTGTGTACCCACTACAAGTTAAAAGGTAAAAAAATTGAATATTTACCCTACGAAATAAACGAACCAATAGAACCGGTATATAAAGAATTTAAAGGGTGGAAAGAGGATATTTCCAACATAAAATCTTTTGCTGAATTACCCGAAACCTTTAAATCTTATATGCAATATATCGAAGATGAGATAAAAGTACCTATAAAAATTATATCTGTAGGTCCTAACCGTAAAGAAACGATACAAAAATAAAACAAGAAAAAGGGATGTTTCTAATACATCCCTTTTTCCTGAAATAATTTCATATATTGCTTATCAGTTCCCATAATATGTTTTAGCAACCAATTTTTTAAAAAAGTTAAAAAATCAATGACCTCCTTTTTGTTTTCTTTTGACAGTGTTTCTTTATAATTTTTTATTTTTTCTACAAAAAGATTATGTTCTGCTTTATGATCTTTATAACCAGCATAATTATACAGCTTCATAAACTTTTCCTCGTAAGAAAAATGATACACCGTATATTTTTCCAGCTCTTTAATAATCTCATTTAGAAATTCATCCGTGATACCTTTACTAAATTCAGAAAACAAATTATTAATCATTTCCACCAATTTCTTATGCTGGTCATCAATTGACGGAATACCAACTGAGAAACTATCTTTCCATGTAATAAAGTTCATCACATAAATTTTTAAAGATTAGTTATTAATATTTATTTGCTGTTTAACGGGTTATCAACACCATATCCATATTTTTTATCGCTGCGTTTTAGCATGTATCCAAAAAACAATCCAAAGAATCCCAGTACGGCAAACATAAGTATGGTATACGTATAATTTAGTGTTTCAGGTTTTCCCGGATTGGTAGCATCTAAAATTACACCTGCTAATATCGGAAATCCCCAAAGCCCCAGGTTCTGAATAGAATACATTAATCCATAGGCTGTACCAATTTGTTTTTCCTTTACCAACTTAACCATTGATGGCCACATAGCCGCAGGTACCAAAGAAAATGCTACCCCAAGCAGAATCATTAAAATATAGGGAGGGAAATGCGTTAAAGCAAAAGTTAAATGAACCATTACTAAAAGTGCCGAACCATACATCATAACGGTAGCACTTTTGCCAATACGATCAACAAACACTCCGATGAAGGGAGTCATTATTGCCGTGGCTGCAGGAAGCAAGGCAGCAATTAATCCGCTTACCTCGAGAGAAAGATCAAACTTATTCAGAAAGAAATCAGGCGCAAAAGCCATAAACGGGAAGGCGGCCGAATAGAAAGTAACACATAGTAATGCAATATACAGATACGCCCTGTTTGTTAGTATGCTGGTAACATCACTAATTTTAAACTTCTCCTTTTCTGCTAATAATTTCTGGTCTTCTTCAGCTTCTTTATCATACTTTAAATCAAATAACATATAAACAATAAAAGCTAAAAAACCAATAAGAACAATAATTGCAGCAAACCAAATGGCTGTATTTAGCTCAGTTCCTCCCTTTGTTAATAAAGGTTGCAGAGTTAAGGCCAATAGCGTTCCTAATCTTCCAAAACCTACTTTTATTCCAAAGGCAAGGGCAAGATCTTTTCCTTTAAACCATTTTACAATAATTTTACTTACAACAACAATGCTGGTTTCGGCCCCCAATCCGAAAAAGAAACGACCGAGCAACATCATTTTCAATTCGGGCGAATAATTGGGTAGAAAACTACTCATCAACCCATATCCTGCTCCTCCATTACTATATGCATCAGATGCTCCATAAGCAGTAAGCATTGCACCAAAAGCCATAAAAAACACAAACGTAAATCCTGTGCGACGAATCCCTAACCGATCGAGGATAATTCCCCCAATCACTGCCATAAACAGGAAAGTGTTTGGTATGCTATAAAAGGAAACAAACAATCCAAAGTGGGTATTGGTAAAACCCAACTCACTTGTTAGTAATGATTTAAGTGAGGAAAAAGCATCGTAAAAATAATAGTTTGCCGAAAGTACAAATCCTACCAGAAATAATATTCCCCAACGAAATAGCTTAGAATTCAGAAGTGTTTTTTTCATTGTCTAAAATTTAAGGTTTAAGTATATATATAATTATTGGTTACTGCTTATATTTTGCTTCAAATTAATACCTGAAACCATCCCTACGAAAGATAAAATTGAAATTTAAAAATAACAATAATACAAATAAAAATAGAAAAAGCTGCCTTTGCAGACAGCTTTCCTTACAAATAAAATATAAAGATATCTCTTAATTGTCTTCTCCGTTTGGAGCTTCAGCACCAGAAGGTAACTCCAGTCCGTATCCTTGTTTTTTGTCTGCTTGTTTAAGCTTGTAAGCAAGAAAGATTGAAATAACACCACAAATTACCAGGATGAAAATCGGAATAGTATAATCGTAAATATATTGCTGTGAATATTCCCCAAATTTTGAAACGATATTCGGATCTTTCATTTTAATAATTTCCTGAGATATTTCAGACTGAGACAACCCGGCTCCTTCAAGTTTGGCGTTCAAAGCCTGCCTATTAGCAACAACTTTTGGATTTACAGCTTGCAGTAATGCTCCGATTCCCCAGAAGAAAGCACCAAGTCCCCAGTTTTGAATTGTAAACATAGTAGAATAAGCTGTTCCTAATCGGTTTTGAGATACAATTTTTGCAACTGAAGGCCACATAGCAGCAGGCACAAGAGAGAACGCTATACCAAGGGAAATCAATCCCAGATAAGCCAATATCACATTGTTAAAAACAGATAATGACAGATGAGCAAAGATCAGGAGTAATGATCCCAGTATCATCAGTGAAGCTGCCTTACCTTTTCGATCAACATAATTCCCGAAAATAGGGGTAAAAATAATTGTCCCAAGTGGTATCAAGCTTGACGTTTTTGATCCGTTTTTAAACCATATTTCCAAGGTATCACGGAGCAAGTAAGCTAATAAAGCAAATGAGCCAACAATCAGAATAACAGACAAGGTCTTTTTACTTGCTGTTTTCATCTTACCAGGCACAATGGCAAACATTAGTGCATATATAAACAATCCAATATAAATAACAGCTGTACCAAAAGAAGTACTTCCGTTTATTTGAAATCCACCTTCAGGCAACACAGAAGTAAAGTTAAATTTATTGATCAACAAGTCAGGGGCATACTGTATAAAAGGGAACACAGCAGCATAGAAAGCTACACAAAGTAATGCGATATAAATAAAGGATTTATTCTGTAGCAGTTTAAATAGGTCGGAAAACTTGAATTCTTCTTCCTCTTCCTGATCACCTTCTTTAATTTCAGCCGCTTTATTGGCTTTTAATTGTTTGTCCAATTTAATATCAAAGAATACATAAATTACAAACATGATCAGTGCAACACCCATTAGGGCAGCAGCAAAGGTAACGGCAGGAGATACCGTTCCAGAAATATCAGGGGAAAGAGCAATACCCATGGCCGAACCTAATCGTCCGAATCCCATATTGATGGCCATAGCCAATGCCAGTTCGTAGCCTTTAAACCATTTTACCATAGTAGTTGTTGCAACTACACAAACCACTTCAAGACCGGAACCAAATAATATACGCCCGATAATCATTGCTGTAAGCTGTGTACTATGGCCCTCACCGAACACCCCGGCGGCTCCCATCGCAGTAATGGCACCTCCCAATACAGCAAGGCCACCAAAAGCAAGACCGGCAATTCTTACGCCCCATTTGTCAAGGATCATACCACCTACGATGATCATACCAAACATGTTGGCAATGGTGGTTAGCCCGATTAGTCGGCCAAATTCCTCACTGGTAAATCCCATCTGAGTTTCCATCATCCCTTTTAAGCCCGAGAAAAAATCCTGAAACCAATAAGTTGCCAGCATTAATCCGCTCACAAGTAGAAGAGCCAGCCATCTCATTGCAACTGAATCTTTTAATGTTTTCTTAGTTGTGTCTGTCATAATTTTCCAATTTAATATTAATTATAATCATTATTCTTTATCATTATTTAGTAATTCAAGTCCATTACCCTCCTGTCTTTAATCTGTATTCTAAGCTTAATGGGAGTAATAAAAGAAAAACCGGTTATTCCCATACCGATTTTATCTAAAATCCCCCCACCTAAAACAGCCATCAATAAAAAAACTAAAGGAACTGAATATGCTGAAATAAAAAGGCCATAATCAGTGAAAAAAAATTCCGGGGTTTGCATCAAATCTTTTAACGGAAATAATGCATTATAAAAATAATAATTAAAAAATAATACAGCACTGGCTAACAATAAAACTGCCCATCGTGCTATAAAAGAGTCTTTGATTGTATTACCTTTTACCATTAATTATTTTTATTTTTTTAAGAATCACCAAATCTATTATTTAATTATCAAAAAAAAAATGTTTTTTCTCACATTTGATAAAAAGTTAAGAAATAAAAAACGACTACAAATTGTAGCCGTTTTTTATTATTATCTATTGTAAACCATTAGTTATCAATATAAATCCACGAGGTCGGTTCGATGGTTTCTCGTGCCATTTCCAAATCTTTAACAGCTTCGCGCCACGATTTATAAGCCCCGATACTAACCATCTGAAACTGATATTCGTTGCGTAACATCTCTGTCTTATATCCTTTCTGCGCAATAAAATTATTATATGCATCGGCATATTTAGGGGTTTTAAAGCTGCCAACAATAACATGAAATTTATATAATTTTTTCCTTTGCTGCTCAGCTTTACGGATAGAATCTTTTTTGGCCTGCTCTGCTTTTTGCCTGGCAATTGCTTTTGCCTTTTTTATAGAGTCAACTTTTCGTAAGCTGTCAACTCTTCGCTGATAGGCAACTAAAGTATCTTCTTTGGAAAACATCTTTTTCTTTTCGAAAAATTCGCATCCGGAAGTTAACAAAATTATAGCTGATAATGCTAAAATTAATTTTCTCATAGAATTAGGATTAGTTGTGATTTTATTTTTAAAACAAATATAAGGAAAATTACCTCAGATTATCAAGATATTGTTTATAAAAAACTGTCTGTAAACATTTTAGTATCATTTACAGTGATTAGCTAAACAGATAAACTCCTAATTGTGAGGGTTGTGAGAAAAAAAATAATCGTCAAAGAATTACAACTATTTATAAGGATTTTTTTAAATTGCCCCTTTCAAAATAAAAGACCTGACCCTATGAAAACAATTATTGATCTTTTTGAACAGAATGTAGAGAAATTTTCAGACAACCCTTTATTATGGGAAAAGAAAACAGAAGAATATAATTCAACCACCTATCAGGAAACCTTAAAGCAAGTTGAAATAATGGCTTCAGGATTGTTAGCGCTCCGTGTTAACAAAGGCGACAGAGTTGCCTTGCTGTCTGAAGGCAGAAACTATTGGGTAATTAGTGAACTTGCTATTTTATATACCGGGGCAGTAAATGTACCCCTGTCTGTTAAGCTGGATGCTGCCAGCGAACTGAAATTCAGACTCGAACATTCGGAAACACGCATGATTATTGTTTCCGGAAATCAGGCATCAAAAATCAAACAGATTAAAAATAATCTTCCCGACCTCGAAAAAATTATCTATCTCGATCCTCAGGAAGAGTATGATTCCAATGAAATATTTATCGAAGATGTTTTAGCGTTGGGTGAAAATTTCTTAAAAACCAATAAAGATCAATTTGTAAAAACTAAAGAATCGGTTCAGGCTAACGATCTGGCTAATATTAGTTATACCTCCGGAACCACTGCCGATCCTAAAGGGATTATGCTTACTCACAGAAATTATACGGCGAATGTAGAACAAGCATGCAGCTTAATGGATATTCCCGAAACGTATAAAACACTGCTTATTCTTCCTTTAGATCACTCTTTTGCACATACTGCCGGTATATATAGCTTTATTGCCAATGGTGCAAGCATGGCTTTTACACAATCCGGACGGTCAACGATGGAAACCCTGAAAAATATACCCCAAAATATAAAAGAGGTAAAGCCCAATTTACTCTTGAGTGTTCCTTCATTAGCCAAAAATTTTAAGAAAAATATTGAAAAAGGGATACAGGAAAAAGGCCCTAAAGCCGAAAAGCTTTTTAACTATGCCATAAAATTAGCCTATAGCTATAATAAAGAAGGTTACAATAAAGGTGGAGTCATCCACGCATGGAAAAAACCGCTGTTAAACCTGTTCGATAAAATTTTATTCAGCAAAATACGCGAAAATTTTGGCGGCGAACTCGACTTTTTTATTGGCGGAGGAGCGCTCCTTGATATTGAGTTGCAACGATTTTTTTATGCGATAGGAATTCCAATGTACCAGGGTTATGGATTATCCGAATCGGCACCCATTATCTCGTCCAATGCTCCCCTTAAGCACAAACTGGGTTCTTCGGGGTTTTTAGTAAAGAATATTGACCTTAAAATTTGTGATGATAAAGGGAATGAACTTCCTCTTGGTGAAAAAGGAGAAATTGTGGTACGTGGCGAAAATATTATGATCGGATACTGGAAAAACGAAAAAGCAACCAACGAAACCTTACAAGACGGCTGGCTATATACCGGCGATATGGGGTATATGGATAAAGACGGATTCCTGTATGTCCTGGGACGCTTTAAAAGTCTGCTTATTGCTAACGATGGAGAAAAATACAGTCCCGAATCGATTGAAGAAACCCTTATTCAGCATTCGAAATATATTGATCAGTGTATGCTCTACAATGATCAGAGTCCTTATACCGTGGGATTAATCATGCCTAATAAAGAAGCTTTACGCAGATATTTACAGGAGCACAATTTATCGTTCGAAAAGGAAGAAGGACAAAAGCTGGCTTTACAAAAAATACAGGAAGAAATTGATCACTATAAAAAAGGAGAAAAGTATGAAGGAATGTTTCCCGAGCGATGGCTGCCATCTGCGGTTGCTATCTTAGGCGAACCTTTCTCCGAAGAAAACAAACTGATAAACAGTACGCTGAAAATGGTTAGAGGAAAAATTGTGGATTATTATAAAGAACGGATTAACTTTTTATTTACTCCCGAAGCCAAAGATATCACCAATCATCAAAATATGAACATCGTGAGTAAATATTAACATTTTCAAAAATTGTTAACCGCCTAAAGCCTTTTGTATTTAGCTTCATAACCGCCAGCTAAAAGAGGCATAAAAACACCGGCTGTTTATTGTTACGTGTTAGGTTTTTCCATCCGTTCAAGAGGATGGGGATAGATCACTAATTCAGATAATTGCTAACATCCGTAAATTAGGCAGGGCATTTTTTTGCAACACAAACCTGTCAGCCACGGCTGGTAACTACAAGGAGGGTTTTACAAAGTAAAATATCATCTAACTTGGTGATACGTTGTGAAACTATAAAAAAGATTAGAATTTCAGGAATTATCCGGACAACCGGTTACTGTTTTACAATTTTTATTTTCCTGCCAGATTGAAAAAAAATCAAAGTTCATTATTCAATAAATCAATGAAAATGAATACCTTTGAATAAACATCAATATTATCATCATGGAAGATTGTACCATCAATTTAAATCAAACAGCCGATAAAGGCAGGCGGTTTAAGCGGTTTATCCTCATCCTTACCCTTATCTTTTTAGCCTCTGCAGCCGCGATAGCCTGGATATTATATCAGAAACATGATATGGAAACCTGGGTTTTTATTAGCCTGGGTATTTACTTCTTGCTTTTTCTGTATTTTGGTTATATCGGATATAATGCTAAAATGTATATTCGCTGCGATGATTTTGCTTTAGAATACCAGTTTGGATTTTTTAAAAAAGTACCCGAGAGAATTATCTGGGAAACCATCGATAAAGTTAAATTAGGATTTACCTATATTGCCTTTTTTAAGAAATCGGGGCGGAATAAAATATTAAAAATTGGCTGGGTACCCTATGAGAAACTAAAAAAAATAAAAAATAACGTACATTCTTTGTGTACTGAAAAAAGTATTCCGGTTGAAGTAGCGAAATATCAGGAGCAGGAAGAAGAAGAGGAGGAGGAACAGGAAAAATAAAAGAAATAATAATTATTTAATGATTGATCTGATTAACTGTTTATTTGTTAGCAAACAAAAATGCTACTTTATATTAAATTGAATAATTTTTAGGGTGTGTGGTCAAAAATAATTTTCCACTGCCCGTCAATTTTTTTCCATATTAGCGAATAATAACCATTGAGCGTGTCCTTTGTCCGGTTCAGTGTCCATTTTCCAACTACCAGCATATGTTCATCTCCCATCGGGTCAAAAGATTTATTTTCAAAAGTAAGCTTCCCCATGGCCTCTTTATCGGGGTAACCCCGTAAGTAGTTATCCAGTTGTTGTTTCCATCCGTAAGTAATACCCTGCTTTCCCATAAAACGAAGGCTGTCAGACTGCCAGTATCCCTGCATATAACCTTCCATATCGCCGGCACTCCAGTCTCTCTCCTGCTGCTCCATAATTGCCTCTATTTCGGCAATATTCATCTCTGGTGCTGTTTTATTAAAAAAGGAGTAACCGAAAATGAAAAATGCCAGAACAGATCCGGCGGCAATCCGGTATATTTTCCGTTGTTTATTCATTTTTTTCATTTCATTAACTGCAATTAATTCATCAATAAGTTACGAAGCCAGCTTTTGTCCAAGTCTGAGCAATTTATTGCGCTGAATCGTATAAAATAGAATGGAAAGGTGCGGTAAGGTAAACATGGTTAACATCCAAAAAGGTTTATTGTAGATTTTATGTTGCACCATATCATTGAAAATAATCACCCATGAGGCAAAGAAAAACATCAGGCTCAGGGTTATAAAAATTTGTTCAACTTCCCATTGGTAAATTGCAGCAAAAAAAGCAATAAACGTAAGCAAAAGAGTACTTGCTACTAAAAACCAAACGGTTTTAAAGGTAAGCGTAAAATATTTATTCTCCATAATTATTCAAGGTTTAACCGGACGGTTTATTTTTTTTGTGAGGTTAAAAGTAATAAAAAGTCCTTTAATTAGATGATTCTCGTGTAAAACTTTCAAGCTACCATTTTTTTAAAAATGGATTATCTCTTATAATAGTATATACATAACGTTTTACAAAGAATATACGGATAGTTTATAAAAACGAAGAAAAAACAGCAACTACTAATAAACAATTAACCGGGTTTCTTTACTTTATATATAGCTGACATATTGGTATAGTATAATGCATCATCAACTTCATCATAGGCTGGTAAATGATAAAAAGGTAAATCTAAATTCCCCCATTGGTCAAAATCAAACCAATAAGGGTTTCCATTTGCAGGATTTAAGGGGCTGCCGCAAATAAAAAACAATCCACCCATAAACCCTAAATTAGCTGATGAGCCCCATTTTATTCCATCATCCCCGTACTCTCTTGACCATACTACATACCCCTTTGCATTATCATAACAATACAATTTTTCAGTTGCACTTAATATTACTTCTTCTGTTACCAGGGGTTCTTCTACATTAAAAGTTACATCCCTACTTTTGGACCAATGATAATCTCCATTAAATTTATTTCTGCATGAGATATAATCATTACTCGATATTATAATATAATCATTTGTTGATGAAATATCGCAAGGAGTAGCTTCACTGTTTTTGAATTCATCCATTTTCACTTCCCAAACAACAGTAGACTTTGTTATATTATAATTAATTAAAATAAAAGCAGAATCTTTTTGAGTTGCAATAACAAGTCTATCTGAAGATCCTTCCCTGTAAAAATAAGGCTTCTGGACTTCAACAAAAAATCCATATTCTACAGGTGGTACATAGTAGACAAAACTTTTTTGCTGTTTTTCTATATCAATTTCATAAATATTCAGTCCGCCATTTGTATATTCCACCGTAAAAACTTTACCATCTAAAGAGTAAAGCCTATTCTGAGAATTAAAAGCATCTATCTTCCACACTGTTTTCATTGTATTAAGATTGACAGCAATAACCTCATCACATTCATTTTTTGAAATTAACAAATTTTTATATAAATATTTTTCCCCTAAATAAAATGAACACCCTATGATATCGGGTACTGTCTCTTCCCATTGTGCGATAAATGAACCATCATCTTTAGAAAATTTATATAACGACGATGTTCTGCTTTCAGGATCCCCAATTGCAACAATTAAAAAATCCTTATAAATAATTGGTGAACTTTTCCAGTTTCCAGAAGGCATTGATGATGGAAATTCCATCCTCCAGATGATTTCCGGCTTCGTTCCACAATCTTCTTTCTGGCAAGCCAATAACAATAAAAAGAATAAAACAACAAAATCTTTCATTCAGCAGACTTTTATCAACCATTCTATCATTATCTATTAAGAAATTGTGAGTCATTAAATATCAATACTCTTATTTAAAGGTATAATTTTTTATTTATACTTACAATAGATGGTTTCTTAATTTACTTGTTAGCCAAAATTTAAAGTCCTACAATAATTTGTTTATTCGTTAAAGAAATAAGCTGTCAATGCTGACTAGTTTATAATAATCATTCGGCTTCCTGATGAATTACTAAAGTATCAAAATAATCCCCGGCCTCAAGAGATATAATCATACTCCTTTCATTACCGATTGTATTCTCATCTAATTGAACAAACAGGGTGTTTTTATCCCGGCGTTCTACTAAAAAGCAATTTTCCTGAATAGAATAATTATCTGATTCAAGATCAATATCCTCCCGGTTGTAGTAA
>Ga0102943_1000257_pt1 | contig 37106 bp, 23 predicted proteins | sample SalPonC_black_MG_FD_78174 | JGI IMG/M metagenome (GOLD analysis project Ga0102943, IMG submission 78174) | Salt pond soil microbial communities from South San Francisco under conditions of wetland restoration - Salt Pond MetaG... | ecosystem: Environmental > Aquatic > Marine > Intertidal zone >...
CGACGTTCTTGAAGCGCCGCTCGCCCGCCGGATCGAAGGAGGGGCGCAGACGGGCGTCGAGGGCGTCGCGCACGGCCTCGGACACGGCGCCGGGCTCGGCGAAGCTCTTCAGCCGGGCGGCGAGGTCGACGCCGTCGCCGAACACGTCCTCGTCCGCCTCGGTCACGTCGCCGATGTGTACGCCGACGCGCAGGCGGATCTCGGGCTCGCCCTCGCGCGGGGGGGTCGGCGAGGCGGTCCTGCACCTGAAGCGCGCAGGTCACCGCGTCTGGGTGCCGGGGAAGAGCACGATCCAGCCGTCGCCGAGGCTCTTGACCGCGCGGCCGCGGCGGGAGGCGGCGACGGCGGGGGAGAACACCTCCGCCCGGAGCCGGCCGAGGGCGGCGAGCGTCGCCTCGGAATCCGAGCCCATCAGCGCCGAGTCGCCGACGACGTCGGCGGCGAGCGATCGGGCCATGCGGAACTCCCCTCTCGGTCCATGGACGGTATCGCGCGGGGCGCGTCGGCGCCACGATCGTCCGCGGCCGGGGGACGGCGCGGCGGGCGCGGGGCGGAGTGGCGGGGGGATGCCGGGGAGACGCGCTCGGGCTTGCTTTCGAGCGTCCGGACCGGGGCGGACCGCGTCAGGGACGCCGCGCGCCGGCTTCGCCGGCCGTCGCGCCGCGGCGATCCTCGACCCGGCCCGCCCCGATCCTTTCCGGCGGATCGAGGGCGCCCGCGGCGCCGTGACGGGTCCGAAGGACCCCCACGGCGCCGCCCGGCCCAACCTCGCGGCGTCTCCCGGCAGGGAGACGTCGGCGGGGCGGGAGCGCCCCCGGGCGCCGGCGAGGCTCGACGGCGGCCCTCGTCGCGCCTCGGCTTCGGCCGGACGGCGGGCGCGGGACGGCGCGGACGACGCCGTCAGGCGTCGGGTTCGGGGGGCTTGCGGAGCGACTTCACCTCGCCGTGCCGGGTCTTGGCCGCCAGACGGCGGCGGATCGAGCCCTTGGTGGGCTTGGTGGGCACGCGGCGCTTCGGTCGGTGGGTCGCCTTCTCGATCAGCTCGGCGAGGCGTTCGCGCGCCTCCTCGCGGTTGCGGGCCTGGCTGCGATGGGCGTCGGCGCGGATGATCACGGCGCCGTCGGCGGTCCAGCGGCGGCCGGCGAGGCGGCGGAGGCGCGCCTTCACGTCGGGGGGGAGATGGGGCGAGCGCTCCGCCTCGAAGCGCAGCTCGACGGCGGTGGCGACCTTGTTGACGTTCTGGCCGCCGGGGCCGCCGGCGCGGACGAAGTGCTCCGTCAGCTCCCAGTCGGCGATGGCGATCTGATCGTCGATCCGGAGCATCGGACCCTCGCGGAAAACGGAAGGGCCGCGGCGTGAACCGCGGCCCCCGTGAGCTTCGGAGCCTCGGGCGGGCGGGGGGTGGCCCCTCGCGCCCGGGCTCGCGGGAGAAGGGGACCGCCCCTTACCCGCGCGCCTCGTACGACGACCCTACCCGCTGCTCCAACATCTCACTCGACATCGGATCACCTCCTTTCGCTTGTTGCACCTCGGGAGAAGATGGGACTTCGGAAGGCCGACGTCCACCGGGAATTCAGGCCGACCTTGCGGAAAGCGCCGTGGCGGCGGCGCGGAAGGGCGCGAGGGCGAGGAGCGCGAGGGCGAGCTTCACGGCGAAGTCGGCGACGGCGAGGCTGATCCAGAGCGGGGCCGCGGGCCCGAGGCCGAGGAGAGGCAGGCTCTCGTTCGCCCAGGCCACGTCGCCGGGGAGGAGCGGGGAGAGGGCGGCCGAGAAGGCGAGCGTGAAGAAGAGCGCCGTGTCGAGCGCCGAGCCGGCGAGGGAGGAGACGAGGGGGGCGCGCCACCAGCGGCCTTCGCGGAGCCGGTCGAACACCGCGACGTCGAGGAGCTGTGCGGCGAGGAAGGCGAGGCCGGAGCCGAGCGCGATGCGCAGCGTGGTGGCGCCGAGGCCGGCGGCGGCGAGCGAGCAGGCGACGCCGGTGGCGAAGCCGGCGAGGACCACGCGGCGCGCGGCGGCGGGGCCGAGCAGGCGGTTCGAGAGATCCGTCACCAGAAACGCGACGGGATAGGTGAGGGCGCCCCAGGTGAGCCAGTCGCCGAGCAGGATCTGCACGAGGACGTTGGAGGCGACGACGATCGCGGCCATGGCGGCGACGCCGAGGATGAGAAGCGAGCGGTCGGACATGGGGAGGGCCCTTCGGGCGACGGCGGGAGCGGCGGCGTGGGGTGGCGCGCGCGGGCGGCGGGGTCAAGGGGCGGCGTGCGCGCGGCGGGCCGCGGTCCGCGCCCGGCGCGGCCTTCGTCGGCGCCGGCCCGCCGGCCCGCGCCGCTCCCGTTCGACGCCGGAGGGCGCGGCGGCCCCGCTCTCGAATCGGCCCTTCGGTCGGGCCGGAGGCGGCCGAGCGGGGCGGCCCGGGATCGGAACGGGCGGGGCCGTGAAGCCCCGCCCGTCAAGTCAGGCGTCACGTCGGCCTGTTTCGCCCGCATCGGCGGCGTCGCCGGGCGGGCGCTCCGGCGAGGTTCAGGGAATTCGGACCACCTCGTAGCCCTGCGCCTGATAGCCGACCACCGACACGAACCCGTTCGGCACGACGGCGACCGCCGGAATCACCGTCTCGGGGTCGACGCCCAGCACCTTCAGGGCATAGGCGCAGACCTCCAGTTCGACGCCGTCGTCGCGCATCTTCGCGAGCCGCTCCTGGAACTTCGCGACTTCGGAAGGATCCTGGCCCTCATGGTGGGCCGCGTCGTTCGAAAGAAGCTTGACGGCCGGTCCGTGGAACACGACCGCGGCCTCCGGCGGCTTCGGGAGCGCGTTGACGGTCTCGTCCTTGTAGACGTTCTCGACCGCCCAGAAGACCGCGTTCGCGAACGTGGCCGACTTCGAGGTGACGTCGAACACGGCCTGGACCTGCTCGACGTCTTTCAGGGCGTTTTCGTACTCCGCCGCGGAGGCATGCTGGGGATACGCGAAAGCCGCCATGAAGAGCATGGCCGAACCGAACGAGACAGCGAGAGTCTTCAGTACGTTCATGATCAGGCCTCCCTGGTCTGCATCGCTTGCTCCGAGGCTCGGAGCGAACGTCAGTGCCGTTGCCATGTCGGCGTCGGCGCAGCCTAGGCTAACGCTGCGGAACCTATCCCGGAAACAATTTGCCGATGCGCGGGACGAATTTCCGAAGGGCGCGGGTGTCGCGCGGTCCGATCAGCCGTTTCCGACGCTGCGGGGTCCCTGCGGCCCGGAAGACCGTCCTCGTCGCGACGCGACGGCCCTTCGCCCTTTCAGGCGCCTGCGAAGCATCTGCGCGGCGGGCGCATGGAGGCCCGCGTCGGGAGGGGCGTCAGATCAGCCCTTCGTCCCGCCAGCGCCGGAAGAGTTCGGCGGAGACCTCGAAATGCATCGAGTCCTCGCGCCCGAAGCCGGCGCCCCAGATCCAGCCGGCCTCGGTGAAGTAGTCGGAGAGCACGATCAGGCCGAACTGGGTCTTTCCGTCTCCCATCGGGTCGATCGAGCCGCCGACGCTGACGTCGACGGCGACGCCGAAGGCGTGGCGGGAGATCTGGTCGGCGGAGCCGCGGATCAGGCGGGCGCAGAATCCGCCGTAGGTGCGGAGTTCGGCGTAAAGGTCCGGGTAGTCCTCGGCCACGCGGGCCAGCACCTGCTCGAGGCTGTCGAGGGCGGGCTTGACGAGGCGGGCGCGGAAGGGGCCGACGTCGCGCGTCTCGAGCGCGCCGGCGAGGCGCTGGCTTGTGGGCTGGGCGCAGGTCTGGCCGAGCTCCGCCGAGGGCTGGCCGAACACCGCCTCGAGATCGCGGATGCCGAGCAGCGTCAGGCCCTTGTTGATCTCCCGACGGGCGGAAAGCAGCATCAGGTCCCCGAAGCCGGAGAAGTCCCCCGCGCCGGAGGGGGCCCCGGGTGCGGGAAGCGGGGCGGCGCCCTGGTCGGCCGGCGGGGCGGGTCGGCTCCGCAGCGTCTCGAGCCGGTCGCGGAGCGTCTCGACCTCGACCTCGAGCATCGCCACCCGCTCGGCCAGCACCACCGTGTCGACGACGGGGCCCGCCGGGCGCGGCGCCGAGACGCGCCAGACCAGCGGCGCGGCGAGGACCGCGAGGGCGAGGGCGAAGAGGGCGAGGCGCATGGACGGGGCTCCGCTCAGACGAGGTCCACGACGAGGACGGTGACGTTGTCCGGCGCGCCGAGGTCGAGCGTGCGCGCCTCCAGCGTCTCGCAGACGCGCGCGGGCGGGGCGCCGCGGTCGGCGGCGGCGGCTTCGATCTCGGCCTCCGGCACGACGCGGGTCAGGCCGTCGGAGCAGAGCAGGAAGCGGTCGCCGCGAAGCAGCGAGAGGGCGCGGAAGTCGAGATCCAGCGCCGGCGCGGCCCCGACGGCGCGGCTCAGGACGTGCGCCTGGGGATGGCGCTCGGCCTCGGCCTCGGAGAGGTGGCCTTCGTCGACGAGGTCCTGGACGTGGGTGTGGTCGCGGGTCAGGCGTTCCATCGGCTCGCCTTCGCGCAGGCGGTAGAGGCGGCTGTCGCCGCACCAGACCGCGAGGCCGTGGGTTCCGACGGCGACGAGGCAGACCACGGTGGCGCCGACGGCGCCGGCGCCCCGCTCGGCCGCGTAGGCGCGGAGCGCGGCGTCCGCCTCCTCGAGGCGCCCGACGACGTCGCGGGCGAGAGCCTCGGCCCCGCCCTCGTGGCCGTCGACGAGGCCGAGGCGGCGCACGATCTCGGCGCTGGCGACGTCCCCGGCCTCGTGCCCCCCCATGCCGTCGGAGACCGCCCAGAGGCCGCGGTCGTCGCGCGCCAGCCAGTCGTCCTCGTTGTGCTCGCGCACGCGGCCGGGATGGCTGCGCCCGGAGGAGCGGCCGTGCGGCCTGCCGCCGAGGGTTTCGGGCACGCGTGTCAGGCTCATGCGCCGGCTTCCTGATCCGGGGGGCCGAAGAGGGCGGCGAAGAGGGCCGCATCGGGCGGTCCGCGATGCACGAGACGGCGCGGCACCGGGCTTGCGGTGCGGACCAGCGCGAGCGGGCCGGCGGGCGGCGGCGCGGCGCCGCCGAGGCGGGGCGGCGGGGCCGGCGCCTGCGGTTCCGCGGACGCGAGGGCGGGGGGGAGGCGGTGCGGGACGCCCGCCTCCGGCTCGGCCGGCGCGGGCCTGGCGGCGACGACCGGGCCCGGGGCGGGCGGCAGGGCGCGGCTCAGCGCCTCGGGCGAGGCGGCGGGGTCGAGCGCGCCGAGGAGGGCGGTCTCCACGATCTCCGCCCAGTCCTCGGCCGCGGCGAGGGCGGCTTCGAGCGCGGCCTCGTCGGCGGCGTCGAGGTCGCGCCGTTCGGCGGCGACGAACAGCGGGAACAGCCGGCCGGCGCGGTCGGCCCCCGGACAGGCCACGCCGAGCGCGCCGTGCGGGCCGAAGACGCCGGCCGAGACCGCGAGGCGCCGGAAGGGCGCCGTGAGGAACGCGTCCTCCGCCGGGCCGCCGCCGCGGGCGACGGCGGCGAGGCCGGGGCGGCACCAGTCGCGCCAGGCGGCGAAGAGCGCCGGCGGCCCGCCGGCGCCGACGAAGTCCCCGCGCGAGGGCAGCTTGCCGAACCACCCGACGCCGGGCGGCGGCGCGGCCCCGGCCTCGCTCAGAGCGACGCCGGGCACCGGAAGCTCCCCATCGCGCGGCGCAGCGCCAGCGGGTTGGTCGGGCTCGACATCGAGAGGATCGCGGTGACGCTGCGCCCGCCGGCGCGAAGCCGCACGCGCACCCGCTCGCCCGAGCCGAGGCGCCCGAAGCCGGAGCGGTCGAGCAGGCGGAAGAGGCCCCAGGCGCCGATCTGCGCCTGCTCCGCCTCGGTCGGCGGCAGGGGGGCGCCCGAGATGTCGCGCCCGCCGCCGAGCACGTTCATGGTGACGACGGCGCCCTGGTCGGGCACCGGGCCGGGCCAGGCGAGCTGGGCGGGTTTCGGGGCGTCGCGCTCGAACGACGCGGCCTCGCCGCCGACGGCCATCGCCATGGCCGAGACCTCGGGGTCGAAGGCCTCGGGCCGGACGCCGAAGGCGAAGCCGGCGACCTGCGCGCCGCCCGGGAAGAAGGCGTCCTTCAGCTCCGCCGCGGTCTGGAAGAAGCGCAGCGTCTCCACCGGGATGCCGAGGGCGAGCCCGAGATCCTGCCAGCGCCATTCGAGGGCCTGCGTGTCGACCATGCCCGCGAGGTTGCGCCGGAAGAAGGCGTCGACGAGCCCGCCGGGGCCGAGCACCTCGGCGACGTCGCCGAGGGCGGCGTCCTGGCCGTCGCCGAAGGGATAGCGCCCGGCGAGGCGCTGCTGGCAGAACGGCGCGACCTCGGCCCGCCAGCGCTCGTTGAGGCTGGCGCGCAGGCCCCCCGCCACGGTGGTCTCGAAGGTCTGGGCCATCTCCGAGGCCATGCGGCGCAGGAACGGCGGGCCGGCGTCGGCGGTGTTCTGCACGCTGGCGACGACGGGGTTTCCGACGAGATCGTCGAGCGAGGCCCGGCGCCCCTCGATGGCGGAGACGACCTCGCGCAGTTCGGCGAGACGGTTCACGAGCTCGGCGAGCGGCGAGCCCTGGTCGGCGGAGCCGACGAAGTCGCGGAGCGACGAGAAGTCTTCCGAGACGCGCTCGGCCACGGTGGGGCCGGCGTCGCCGCCGCCCGCGACGCCGGCGGCCCGCTCCAGCCGGCCTGCGGCGGAGGTGGCGCGCGAGGCGACGCCGGCGGCGCGGGCGGTGTCGAGCACGCCGCCGGCCTGGCCCGTCGCGGTCTCCGGCGGGCGGTCGAGATGGGTCTGGCGGGCGGCTTCGGTCAGAACGTTGCGGAGCGGACTGTCGAGCGAGGAGAGCACGCGCAGGATCTGCGCGGCCTGCGCGGCGTCGGCGAAGGGCGCGATGCGCAGGTCGTCGAGGAAGCCCTGCCAGGCGGCGGCGTAATCGGTGGCGTAGAGGTCCCGGATGCGCGTCTCGGCCTCGCGCCGCTCGATCGCGGTGGGATCGGCGGCGTCCTGGCGGGAGGCGAGGACCCACTTCTCGGCCAGCGCCTCGTCCACGGCGGCGTCGAAGAGGCCGCGCGCGCCCTCCCAGTAGCCGCGATAGGTGTAGAGGGCGGGGATCGGGGCGAACACGTCCTCGCCGGAGGCGCGGATCAGCACGCCTTCGGCCGCGCGGCCGCGGGGGGCGTCGCGGACGGTCCAGTCGGGCAGGCCGATCGCCGCGACGCGGGCCTTGAGGATGCCGTAGGCGCGCTCGGCGGGCCGAGCCTCGGCCGCGATGCCGCGCACCTGCTCGAGCTTGGTCTCGTTGAGGGAACGGCTGCGGATCAGGCCGCGCTCCATGCCCTCCAGCATGCCGTCGAGATGGGGCATGAGGGCGGGGATCAGGCGCCCGGCCTCCTCCTCCGTCATGCGGGCGCGCCAGAGGTCGCGCACCTGGGCGCGCACGAAGACCGGGTCGACGTCGGCGCGGGAGGCGCGTCCGCCGACCATGAGATAGGTCTTGAGGGTCTCGTGAAGTTCCGCCGGGGCGTCGATCAGCGCGTCCATGCGGCCTTCGAGGCCGTGCAGCACGCGGGTGCGGAAGAGGTCGTCGACCGCCTTGAAGTAGGCCATGTCGGCCTGCCGGCGCAGGGTCTCCAGATCGGCGAGGCCGAGGCCGTTCAGGGGCAGCGGCGGCTTGGCCTCCGCGAGGCGGGCGCGCGCCTCGGCCAGATGGGAGAGCGGAACGAGCGCGAGCTCGACCCGGTCGTCGGCGACGCGCGCGGGATCGAAGACCGGGGGCTCGCCGGCGCGCGCCGCCTCCTCCTCGCGGGGGATCTCGGTTCCGGTCAGGGCGGCGAGCTCGGCCTCGTAGGCGGCCATCGCCTCCACCAGCGCGGCGCTTTCGGCGCGCATCGAGGCCTCGACCCGGCTCCAGGCGAGGCCGAGGCCGACCGGGAGCGCGACCAGCGCGAGGATCGCCGCCCAGCGCCCGGCGGAGAGCACGGCGCGGCGACGGCGGGCGCCGGAGGCGAGGCCGGCTTCCGGGAACACGACGTCCTTGAGCAGGCCCTTGAGGAAATAGGCGCGACCGGAGCCGCCGGAGAGGAAGGGCGTCGCGCGCCGCTCGATGCCGAACTCGCGGGAGAGCGAGGCGATCAGACGGTCGATCGGCTGACCCTGCTGGGTGGCGGAGGTGAAGTGGAAGCCGCGGAGCAGCATCGGCTCGGAGTAGCGGTCCGGGCGGAACGCCTCCTCGAGGAAGCGGACCACGACGGGCTTCAGCGTGGAGAACTGCGAGGGGAAGCCGAACACGTCGGCGCGCACGCCGAGATCGGCCTCGGCCTCGACCCTCTCGAACTGCTTCTCGCCGAGACGCTCCAGCAGACGTTCGAACTCGGGCGCGGCCTGCGCCACGGCGTCCTCGGCCTGCCGGGCGGGATCGGCTGCGGGATCGTGGGGGAAGGTGACGCCCCAGACCTGTTCGCGCCCCTCGCGGTCGAGGCCCTGGAAGAACTCGTTGAAGCCCTTCAGCAGGTCCATCTTCGTGAACATGACGTAGACGGGCGTGCGCGCCTGCATCTTCGCCATGATCTCCTGCACGCCGCGGCGCACGGCCTGGGCGTGCGCGGAGATGCGGGCGGGATCGCCCGAGGCGAGCTCCTCGATGGAGATGGCGACGATGACGCCGTTGAGCGCCTCCTCCGGGCGGTGCTTCACGACGAGATCGAGGAAGGCGGTCCAGGCCGATCGGTCCACCTCGGCGTCCGAGTCCTGCGTGACGTAGCGGCCGGCGGTGTCGAGGAACACCGCGTCGTCGGTGAACATCCAGTCGCAGTTGGCGGTGCCGCCGGCGCCCTCGACCGCGATGCGCTCGCCGCGTTTCAGGGGATCGCCGAGATCGGCGTTGAGGAGCGCGGTGGTCTTGCCGGAGGCGGGCGGGCCGATGAAGACGTACCAGGGCAGCTCGTAGAGGTAGCGCCGCCCGCCGAAGCGCCCGCGGAAGGTGAGCTTGCGGAGATCCTGCATCGCCGCGGCGAACTTGGCCCGCAGCTCCTCCGCCTCGGCGCTCATGCGCTCGGCCCGCGGATCGGGGGCGGAGAGCTCCTCCACCAGTTTCGCGTTGCGGCGCCGGCGCAGCAGCCAGCCGATCAGCACCACGAGGCCCCAGAGGGCGACGAGGACGGCGATGACCGTCAGGCGCGTCTCCCACGGGTCGAGCCAGCGGGGCTCTCCGCCGAGGGGGATCAGCGGGCCGACGAACCAGACCGCGAGCGCGAGCAGGAGCGTCGCGAAGCCGAGGACGGCGGGGAGGGAGAGAAGGAAGGCGCGCATCGGGAGGGGCCCTCAGCCGGCGTCGGGGGCGAGCACGAGCTCGACGCGGCGGTTGACCGCGCCGGTCGGGTTCGAGGGATCGAGCAGGACGTTGGCGCCGAAGCCCTCGACGCTCATGCGCGAGGGATCCTGCAGGATCGGGGCGAGATAGGCGCGCACGGCCTCGGCCCGCGCCTCCGACAGATGATAGTTGGAGGGGAAGCGGGCGGTGCGGATCGGCACGGAATCCGAGTGCCCCTCGATGCGCATCGCGCCGGGCTCGTCGCGGAGCGAGACGGCGACGCGCTCCAGCACGTCCTCGTAGCGGGGCATCAGGTCGGCCGAGCCGGAGCGGAACATGCCGGCGCCGACGAGGCGGATGCGCACCTCGCCCCCCTCGTTCAGGACCGCCACGAGGCCCTCGTCGATCTCGGGCTGCAGGAAGCTCGCGACGCGCTGCTCCTGCGGGGGCGGCGGCGGCGGCGCGGGCGGCTCGGGCGGCGGCAGTTCCAGCGAGGCGACCTCGACCTCGGCCAGCGGCGGCAGGGCGGAGGCGGCGGCGACGGCCGGCAGCGCCACGTCGCCGGCGCGCCAGACGAAGGCGAAGAAGAGGCCGGCGCAGACGACGACCGAGACGACCGCGACCAGCCAGGTCGGGACCAGGTCGCGGATCGGCTTGCGCCGGGTCTCGACGCCGCGCCATTGCAGCGAGAGATCGCGCGCGAAGCCGTCGCGGCGCTTGCGCACGGCGGCGAAGGCGCGGGCGCGGCGGTCCTCCAGCTCCTGCGGGGGGCGTCGGCCGGCGACGCGGTAGACGCCCTGGAAGCCGAGGGCGAGGCAGACGTACATCAGCTCGATCAGGTCGCCGTAGCGGTTCACGTCGTTCTCGGCCTGGTCGAGATATTCGAAGAAGCGCTCGCCGCCGATCTTCTCCTCGTAGAGCGCGGAGACGAGGGTGCGGTCGGCGTAGCCCGCGTCGAGGCCCCAGGGGCGCGCGAGCACGGCGTCGTCGATGGTGGCGGCGAGGGCGTAGCGCGCGACCTCGGTCACGTCGGGCTCGATCCCCGCCGCCGACGCGCGGCTCTGGAACAGCTTCATCTGCGCGAAGGCCTTGGCGCGGAAGCCGTCGACGTCGAGCGGCATCGCCTGCGCCTGCAGGTAGACGACGAGGTCGAGCAGGTCCGAGGCGGCGTCGACGAGCGGATTGACGCCGGGTCGCGCCTCGGAGGCGTCGAAGGCGGGCTGGTGGGCGGGCGTGCCGCCGCCGAGGCCGGCGGGGGGCGCGCCGGCGGGCGGGGCGCCGCCCTGCGCCGGCCGCCCGGCCTCCGGGGGCGTGGGGCCGCCCTGCGGCTGCGCCGGGCGCATGCCGCCCGGAGCGGGCATGACCACGGTGCGCGGCGGCGGGCTCCTGTCGTCCTCGGCGCTCATCCGATCCTCAATCCTTCACGGCCCACAGTTGCAGGTCGAGCCCCTGAAGGGCGTCCTGCGCGTGGATGGCGAGGGTGCGCTGGTCCCGGATCGAGGCGAAGCCGGCGGAGTTCCGGTCGATCTCGAAGCAGAGCCAGCCGGCCTGCTGGCGCATCTGCGGCGGCACCGCGGGGCGGTGGATCAGGGCGACCGAGCGCGCCGCGCCGCGCAGGATGTCGAGGAAGCCGTCGATGCCGCCGATCGAGACGTTGCCCGGCAGCGCCTGGCGCAGCTGATCCTCCGGCAGCGACGAGGTCGCGAGCAGGATCAGGCGCGCGTCCTTCATCGCATCGGGCGGCAGGGCGCGGTTGAAGCGGATCTTGCGCTGGGGCTGCCATTCGAGCGGGATCTGGAAGGCGTCGGGGTCCTCGAGCTCGCCCAGCATGCGCAGGATCGCCTGCGCGGCGGCGTGCAGGCAGGCGGTCAGGTCGTCGTGGTCGTAATCCGGCAGGGGGCCGGGGCGGCGCGTCTCGCGGTCGGCGTAGCTCGCGACCTCGGCCGCGGTCTCGACCATCTCGGCGAAGAGGCGTTCGGGGTGGCCGTGGCCGATCGCGGCGAGATGGGCGAAGAGCGCGCCCTTGCCGTTGCAGAGCTGGAGCATCAGCAACTGCTGCATGGCGCCGGCGGAGAGGCCGCCCGCGGTGCCGAGCGGCCCGGCGAGCTGGCGCGCGCGGGCGTCGAGCCGGGCGGCGACGTCGCGCGTCAGGCGCAGCGCGGCCGGCGAGGCGGCGACGTCGAGCACGGGGGGGACGAAGTCGGGGTCGAGCTTGACGCGGCCCTGGGAGACCTCCCGCACGCGGGCGAGGGGGAGCGCGTCGTAGCCCTCCGGCCGCTCGCCGAAGGCGAGGGCGAGGCGCGGGCGGCCGAGCTCCACCGGCTCGGGCCGGCCGGAGGGGGCGAGCAGGTTCGGCAGATCCTCCGCCGCGACGGCGAAGCGCGCCTCGTCCGCCTCCGGCCCGCCGAGGGGGGCGCCGGGCGTCTCCTCCGGCAGCACCAGCCAGACGTCGCCGGGGCCGGCGTCCGAGGGGATCGCGAGGGCCTTCGGGACCGTCGCCTCGGCCGGGGCGTCGAACACGGCCCCGTCGGGATAGGCCCCGGCGCAGGCGCGGACGCCGACCTTGCCGGCCTCCAGCAGCCCCTCGTCGAGCTCCAGCCGCGAGAACCCCCAATGGAAGGGGGCATGGGCGGCGGCGCGGAAGGCCGCGAGGCTCTCGGCCCGCCGGTCCTGCTGCTGGAAATGCTGGGCGCGGAGGAACATGCCCTCCTTCCACATCACGCGCCGCGCAAGGCTCATTCGGCGTCTCCCCTCGCGGGGGCGGATCCCCGCCTCACCGCTCGTCTTCCGGGCCGGAACCCCCCCGGCCTCCGGGCGTGCGATACAGTCTATCGAGTTCGCGCCCGAAGACCATGCGGATGTCGTCGTCGGCCTGTGCCGCGAAGCGGCCGTAGTCCTCGCGGAACGCCTCCCACAGCGCGGCGCGCCGGGCCATGCCGGAGATCGAGGCGAGGCCGCGGGCCTGAAGCTTCCTCTCCAGCTCGTCCGGGTCGAAGGAGGCGAGCGCTATTCGGATCGCGGCCCGGATCGCGGTGATCATCGCGGCCTGGTGCTGCTGCATCGAGCCGAGGGCGTCGTCCACGGCCGCCTCTCCCGAGAGATAGCCTTGGCCGAAGGGGCGAAGAAGCCCCTGAACCGCCGCGACGGGGGTCGGGGAGACCTTCAGCGGATTGGCGCCGAACTCGATCTGCGTGCCGGCGACGCCGAGCTCGCGCTTGGCCTCCGCCCGGCTCTCGAGCAGCCGGCGGAGCGCGTCGGCCATGCGCTGGAAGGTGCGCCCGGCCTCGGCGGCGGCCTCGAGGCGCCGTTCGGGGGGGATGTCGTCGAGGGAGAGCCCCGCGGCCTCGTAGAAGGCGCGGAGGGCGGCCTCGGCGCCGGGGGCGGCCGCCGGCGGGGCGGGGTCCGGGGCGGGGGACGCGGGGCTCCGTTCCGGCGACGGGGGGCTCGCCTCGCGGCGGTCCCCGAAGGCGCCCGGATCCGGCGGCGCGGCGGGCGCGGCGGGCGCGGCGGGCGCGCCGCCGAGGCCGGAAGGCAGCGCCGCCGGCGGGCTCGCGGGCGGGTCCATGCCGGGCGCAGGCGGCGGCGGCGCGGCGGGGCCGGGCGGCTGCGGCGCGGCGGGGCCGGGCGGCTGCGGCGCGGCCCCGGACGGGGCGGCGGGGGCCGGGCCGAAGGGGTCGTCCTCGGCCGCCGGCCAGGCTGGGGCGGGCCCTTCGGGGGCGCCGCCGAACGGGTCGCCGCCCGGCGCGCGGGGCGCGAGGTCGCCGCGTCCGAGCCCGGCGGGCGCGCCGCGCCCCGCGCCGCCGCCGAGAGAGGGCGCGGGCGTGCGCCGCGGCTCCGACGTCCGCTCCGGCGGCGGAGGCGGCGCGGCGCCCCCGGCGAAGGGATCGGCCGAGGGATCGGCCTGCGGCGCCTCCCCGCCCCCGCCGCGGCGCGCGCGGAGCGAGCGGGTGCCGAAGACGTCGTCGGCCTCCGCCGCGGCGTCGGTGCCGGGGGCGGGGCGCGGCGGGGCGGACCCGCCCCTCCCGGCGCCGAGCCCGCCCGGCAGGCCGCCGTCGGACGCCGAGGCGCGGGCAGGGGCCCCGGCGCCGCTGCGGTCGACCTCCACCTGCACGGCGCCGGCGGGCAGGATCAGCCGGGCGCGGTCCGGCAGCGGCGCGGGCTGGTCGCGGCGCAGCTTCGCCTCGGCCCGGTCGAGGGCGGTGCCGCCGCTCGAGGTGTCGGTGACGAGAAGCGCGCCCTGCCACTCCCGCAGCTCGAAATGGAAGCGCGAGGTCACGCTCTGCGGATCGGTCAGGGTCCAGTCCGCCTCCGGCGCGCGGCCGATGCGGAAGGGGGCCGGGCCGATCTCGGCGACCTTGATCTGGCCCTCCTCCGATGTCAGGCCTTCGATGAGGGTGAGGATCACGCGCATCGCGGGGCCCTCCTCGGTCCAGGGGATGCCGTCCGGAGGCGCGAGACATGGCGATCCATTCCGTCACCACCGGCTCGATGATGTGCAGCTTCGGCGTGGCGCCGTCGGTGTTCAACGCGACGCCGAAGATGATCTCCTCGTCCTACATGCAGGTCGGGAACATCATGGACAACATCCCGATCACCAACATCCCGCCCTTCGGCATGTGCACCTCGATCGCCAACCCCACGGTCGCCGCGGCGACCAGCGCCGCGCTCGGCGTGCTGACGCCGATGCCCTGCGTGCCGGCCACGCCCGCGCCCTGGACGCCCGGCGCGCCCACCGTCCTCGTGAACTACATGCCGGCGCTGAACAATTCGAGCTGCCTGATGTGCCTCTGGGGCGGGCAGATCCGCTTCACCTATCCCGGCCAGGTCACCGAGATGATCCCCTGAGGCGCCGCGCGTCGGGGTCATCGCGGAACCCGGACGCGGACCAGCCGCTCGACATGGCCCACGCTCTCGCCGCGGCGCTCGGCCTCGGCCAGCTCCTTGGCGAGGCGCGGGGCGAAGGCGTTGACGTGTTCGGAGGCGAAAGGCTCCTCCCAGAGCGGCGTCTCGGAGAGGATCGCGACGAGGACGTTGTCGGCGTAGACGGGCTTGCCGTCCCGCATCAGCGTCGCGCCGTCCCGGTCCTGCTTGGGATCGATCCAGAGCACGGGGATGCCGCGGGAGGGGAAGCCGGGATCGTCGGGCGCGAGGCTGATCTCCACCGCGCGGCGCCCGTCGATCTCGGCCGTCGCCACGGCCTCGACCGCGCCGTCGGGGCGCGAGGGCGCGGGCACGAGGTGGAACACCCCGCCGTCGTCGTCGACGATGAAGATCTGCACGTGGTCCGGCGCCGTGCCGGGCACGGCGAGCGAGATCACCGGCGGCACGCCCGGCGGCAGCGCGTCGAGCGCCAGAGCCGCGCCGGTCTCGGGATGGACGGCGGCGAAATCGAGGCCGGCCGGCGGCGCGGTCGGCGGCAGCAGGTCCAGCACGCGGCAGACGGCGGGGTTGAGCACCTGCACGTCCTCGACCGAGGGCGCGCCGCCGCCGGCCCGGGCCAGCACGCGCCCGACGGCCTCGACCAGCCCCTGAAGCCGCACGGTGTCGGCGACGCGTCCGGAAAGCCGAGGCCGGGCGCCGTCCGAGAGGCGCTCCCAGGGAACCTCCGCCTCCAGCGGGCCGCAGCTGCGCAGGCCCTCGAGCACCTCGGCCAGCTGCGCCTCGAGGGCGGGGACGTCCGGACCCGGCCGTTCCAGCGAGAGCCGGAGATCGAGCGCGAGGCCGGCGACCGCTGCGGCGGCCTCGGCGCGCGTCTCGGCGGCCGTGAGCGCGTCCTGGTCTCCGGTGCGCCCGATCAGCAGCGCGCGCGAGCCGATCACGCGCAGGCGCCAGCCGTCGAGCGGCGCGGCGGCGGCGAGCAGGCCGGCGCCCGCTTCGGGCCAGGCGTCGGACGGGGCGCCGGAGGCGAGGGCGAGATCCCCGGGCGCGGCGCCGGCGACGCCGGCCTCGCGCGCGGCGGCGACGAGGGCGGTGCGGCTCTCCTCCGACGGCGCGTGGCCGGCGAGTTCGGGCGTCTCCCCCTCGCCCGCCGCGGCCTCCAGCCGCCAGACGGCGACGGGGTCGTAGGACGGGCCGGCGCCGGGGCCGAGCAGGAACCACCACCCGGCCCCCGCGAGCGCCAGCGCCACGACGGCGGCGAGCGCGATCGGCCCGCCCGAGCCGCCCTTGCGCGCCGGGCTCGACGCGTCGGCCCGCTTCGGGGCGTCGCGGCGGTCCGCCTCGCCGCGCGCGGGGGCGGCGGCGGCCAGGGCGGGCGCGCGCCCGGGGCGGGGCTGCGGCGGGGTCTCTCCCGCGCCGCCGAGGGCCGGGGGCGCGGCGGCGGGCGCCGGCGGAGAGGCGCCGGCCGCCGCGGCCTCCACCGCCCGGCGCAGCGCCCCGGCGTCGGCGAAGCGGTCCGCCCGGTCCGGCGCGAGCATCCCGGCGAGAAGACCGCGCAGCGGTTCGGGCTGGTCCGAGACGTCGACCGGCGCGCGCTTGATCGCGAAGATCTCCGACAGCGCGGTGGGCATGCGGGGCGCCTCCCCGCGCGCCGCTGCGAGGAGCGTGGCGCCGAGGGCGTAGATGTCGGACTGCGCGTCGGCCGAGCCTTCGAGCTGTTCCGGCGCGGCGTATTCGTACTTGCCGGCGAAGCCCCCGCCGATCACGGTCCCGGCGTCCGGGGTGACGTCCTTGGCGATGCCGAAGTCGATCAGCACCGCGCCCTCCGGCCGGCCGTCCTTCAGGAGGATGTTGTCGGGGGCGATGTCGCGGTGGAACACGCGCTGGGCGTGCGCCGCCTCAAGCCCCTCCGCCGCGCGGCGGGCGATCTGCAGCAGATCCGCCGGGGGCAGCGGGCCGCGCGCCTGCATGACGTCGGCCAGCGGCGGACCGTCGATGTATTCCATGACGAGGTAGTGCAGTCCGCCCAGCGTCTCCGAGCGCAGCAGGTCGTAGTAGCGCACCACCGCGTCCGAGCGGATGTCGCGCACCAGCTCGCGGCGCAGCAGTTCGATGAAGTTGGGATCGCGCGAGAGTTCCGGCTTCAGGATCTTGATGGCGCAGGCCTTGCGCGAGACCGTGTTGGTCGCGGCGTAGACCTCGCCGGTGCCGCCGATGCCCAGCAGCCGGTCGATCCGGTAGGTGTCGTGCAGCATGTCGCCGGGAGCGAGGGCGCCGGTGTCCTGGGTCATGAAGCGGGTCTTCCTGGCTGCGCCTCGAGTGCGCCGAGGGCGACGCTAGCAAGCCCGGCGTCCGGGCGGAAGGCGCGCGGCGCCAAAGACCGGCCCTGCGCGCGCATCACGGGGCGGGCCGCGTCTCGAGCGTCACGTGCACCCACTCGCCGCGGAAGCCGGGATCCGCCGCGCGGAGCGCGGCGAGGCGGGCGTCGAGCCAGGCGAGATAGGCGCCCGCGGGCTCGCGGATCGGGCGGAGCGTGTCGGAGAGGGGCGCGGAGGTGGCGACGATGACGAGAAGATCGACGCCGTAGGGCGGGCCGATCTCGACCCTGAGGCGGCTGCCGTAGTCGCGCTCCCAGCCGAAGGAGACGACCTCCTCCGCGCCGAAGCGGCGCAGCGGCACGACTTCGTTCGGGGCGAGGTGGGTCACCGTGCCGCCCGAGTCGTAGACGTCGAGATGCAGGTAGGCGGGATAGTCGGCCCCCTCCATCTCCTCGATCCGCAGGAGCTGGCCGTCATGGAGCGAGGCGCGCGCCGCCTCGGCCTGCCGCCCGAGGGCGAGAGGATCGTCCGCCTGGTCGGTGGATTGCGGCAGGCCGAGCGCCTCCAGCGCGTCGAGCACGCCGCATTGCGGGCGGGGCAGCACGGCGAGGTCGGCCGCGACCGGCATGGCGCCGCCGAGACGGGCCTCGACGGAGGCCCGGGCGGCCTCTCCCGTCGCACGGTCGGGCGCGTGACCGCGAAGCGAGAGCACGCCCGTCGCGGGGTCGAGCGCGGCCTCGAGCCGGCTGCAGGGGACCGCGTCGAGCATGGCGTCGAGCCCGTCGCGGAGCGGCGGACCCGAGGGCCGCGCCGCCTCCGGGGACAGCAGGGCGCGGATCGCGGCGGCCGAGGCGGGGGAGAGCCGTTCGTCGAGATCGCCCGACCATGCGAGGCCGGCGCCGGCGGCCGACGCGAGGCCGGCCGGCGCGGCGGGCGGCGCCGCGGCGGCGGGGGGCTCGGCGGCGACCGAGGGCGCGGCCGGCGGCGGCGCCGCGGCGGCGCGGGCGCCGTCGGCCCGGGCGGCGGCGGTCGCCTGCGGGCGGGGCGGCGAGGCGGGGGCCGCACGCGGCTCCGCCGAGGCGGGCGGCGCGACGGGCGACCGCCCATCGGAAGCGGCGAGGCGGTCTCCGGCCGGCGCGGCCGCCCGAGCCTCCGCGCCCGGAACGGCGGCGAGCGCCGCGAGAGACGCGCCGGTCCGGGCCGCGGGTGTCGCAGGCGTCCCCGCGCCGGCGAGCGGAACGGCCGGCGGGGCGTCGGCGCGCGCCGGCGGGGCGGGAGCGGCGCGCGGGGGGGCGGCGGCGAGGTCGGTCCCGGCCGCGACGGAGGCGGCGAGGTTCGGGACGTCCGGAACGGCCGGAACGGCGACCCCCGCCTCGGGCGCGGCGCCCGCGAGCGCGGCGGCCGCAGGCGCGCCCGCGGCGAGGGCCTCGCCCGAGGCGGGGCGCGCAGGGGCGGGCGCCGCCGCGCTGTCGATCGGCGCGGCGCGACGGCTCCCGGCGTCCGAAGCGGCGAGGGCGGCCGCCTGCGGCGCGCGCGGCGAGGCCGCTGCGCCGGCGGTCGGCGCCGCGGCGGCGACGCGGGCGGCGTCCCGCGGTGGCGGAGCCGCCGCGAGGCGTGCGCCGGAGGGCGCGGCGGGGCTCGCCCGGCGCGCGGCGGCGTCGGCCGGGGCGGCACGAGCTTGGGCCGCAGGGACGGCCTGCGACGACGCCGCGCGTGCCGCCGGTTCGGCGGGCGGCGCGGCGGCGGCGCCCGGGGCCGCGGGCCGGGCGATCCGGCTAGGGAGGGCGGCGGGCTCCGCCCGTTCGCGGCGGAGCGTGGCCGTGCCGGCGCGCGCGGCGTCCCCCTCGGCCGCCGGCGCGCGGTCTCCGGCGGCCGCGTCCTCCCGCGCCCGGGCGCTCTCGGCTTCGACGGAGGCGATCTCGAGCCGGGCCTCGGTCTCCGGCCTGAAGGCCGGACGCTCCGGCGTCAGCAGCCAGGCGAGGGCGAGCGCCGTCGCCGCGTGAAGGGTCAGCGAGGCCGCCGCCGCCGCGCTCCAACGCGGCCAGCCGGGCCCGGCGGGGATCGCCGCGACGGTCATCGGCTCAGGGCGGCGTGACGACGAGCGCCACCTCCGCCGCGCCCGCCGCCTCCAGCGCGGCGACCAGCGGCAGGAAGGCGCCGACGGGCGCGCCGGCGTCGGCGTTGACGCGCACGAAACGGGCCCCGCCGAGGGCGCCCACGATCGCCTCCCGGCCCGCCGGCGCGCCGTCGAGCGCCAGCGCGCCGTCGGCGGCGACGGAGACGGTGGCGCCGCCCTGCGGCAGAGGGGCGCCGAGGGCGCTCCGCGGCGGCTCAACCTCGAACGGCGCGGTGGCGTCCATGCGCCCGGCGAGCAGCGCGAAGACCAGCAGAAAGAAGGCGACGTCGACCAGCGGCAGGATCGGATCGTGCGCGCGCGCCGGCGGCGGGCGGCGCAGCGAGAGGCCGAAGCGCCCGCTCACGGCCGCTCCGCCACGCGCACGACCTGCACGCGCGCCGCGCCGCCGGCGGCGGCCGCGCCGAGGGCGTCGACCAGCGCCTGCGCCGGGGCGCGGGGCGAGGGCAGGATCAGGACCGACGCCGGCGCCGCCGCCGCCACCGCGGCGGCGGCGTCCTCCGCCGTCAGTCGCCGCCCGCCGGCCCGGAGCGCGCCGTCCGCGCCGAGGCGGAGCAGCAGCGTGCGCCCCGGCCCCGCCGCGGCGGCGGGCGCCGCGGTCTCCATCGGCGCCTCCCCGCGCTCGGCCATCGGGATCATGTCGAGATCGCGCCAGGTCGAGGTCACGAGGAAGAACACCAGCAGGATCAGCAGGACGTCGACCAGCGGCGCGATGGCGAAGGCGCGCCCGCCCGGCCCCCCCAGCGGGCGCGAGAGGCGGAAGGCGGCGGGCGCCGGGCTCACGTCGCGCCTCGGATCGCGGCGTCCGCCGCGGCGGCGGAGCCGGGGCGTGCGGCGCGGCCGCGTCCTCGGCCCGCGTCCGAGCGGCCGGTGGCGCGGCGCGGCGCCCGCGGGCTCACGTCGCCCCCCGAGACGCGGCGCGCTCCGCCTCCGCCGAGAGCAGCCGGCGCGCGGCGTCCTCGATCTCGCCCGCCGCCCGTTCGACCCGCGCCGAGAGCAGGGCGGCGGCGGCGCCGGCCGGGATCGCGACGACGAGGCCCATCGCCGTGGTCAGCAACGCCGTCCAGATGCCGCCCGCGAGCACGGCGGCGTTGGCGGCGCCGCCCGCCGCCTCCAGTGACTGGAAGCTTGAGATCATGCCGATCACGGTGCCGAGCAGGCCGAGCAGCGGCGCCGAAAGCGCGATCACGTCCAGCGATCGAAGCTGGCTCGAGAGGCGGGTCAGCGCCTCCGCTCCCCGCGCCTCGGCGTGCGCGGCGGCGCGCTCGGCCGGGAGGCCCGCGGCGAGGTCGGCGATCAGGCCCGTCGCCACCCGGTCCGCCGGCCGGTCGGCGCCGGCGAGCGCGGCCTCCGCCGCGGCCCGGTCGCCGCGCGCCCAGGCCTCCGCCGCCGCGAGGCGGGCCGCGCCGCCCCCGGCCGCGGGCACGATCTGCAGCGTCTTCGACGCGATCAGCGCCAGCGAGACCAGCGAGAGGACGATCAGCAGCCAGCCCACCGGTCCCGCCGCGGCCGCCCAGTCGAGGATCCCCCCCTCGAGCGCGAGTCCTCCCACCGGCCGCCCCCGCTCAGTCGGTCAGCGGCGCGGCGGCGCGCGAGGCGAGCGCGGTCTCGGCCCAGCAGTCGAGCGCCCCGCCGTCCGCCGCCGCGCAGGCCGAGATGTCGTGCACGATGATCTCCCCGACGCCCTCGCAGGCGAGATCGGGGAACTCGAAGATCTTGAGCGTGGTGCGGTCCGGCGGCAGCGGCGCGGCCTCTACCGTCAGCAGGCGGTCGATGACGCCGTCGGGGTCGAGGATCGCGAGGCTGAGCTCGTAGGCCGAGACCGCGCGCCCGAGGCCGTTGCGGAACAGGAAGTAGGCGCGGCAGCCGCTCTCGATGGTCTCGAGCTTGTTGAGTTCGACCGACAGGCCCTCCGTCCCCTGCTGCGCGGCGGCGGGCGCGAGGGGCAGGGCGGCGAGCGTCGCCGCGAGGGCGGCTTGGCGGAGCGTCATGGTCGCCTCCTTCTGGCGCCGCGCGGGCGCGGCCTTCGGTTCGTGCGCCGCGCTGGCGCGGCCTTTCGGTTCGTGCGCCGCGCGGGCGCGGCCGGGGGCCTTCAGGGCTCGAAGCGCAGGACGTTCCCGCCGGTCTCGTCCTCGCAGAGGAAGACCTCCACCGCGCCGGCGAAGAGCGCGGCGCGGTTGGCGGGGGAGAGGGCGGGCAGGGCGGCGCGCATCACGCGCGGGTCGTAGAAGCGGAACAGGGCGCGGCCGCGGGGCAGGCGCGCCTCGGCCGCGCGGGTGAGGGCGCGGCGGAGCTCGGTCGGGCCTAGGGGGGAGCGGAGCCAGACCGCCTCCGCCCGGCCCCAGCCCTCCTCGAGCAGCGCGAGGGCGGGCGCGTCGGGGCGGAGGGCGACGAGATGGGGCGCCATCGCCAGCGCCGCGTCGTCGAGCGCGCCGGGCAGCAGCGGCGCCGGGGGCGCGCCGGCCTCGAACAGCGCGGTCACGAAACCCTCGCGCGCGGCGCCGTCGGCGACGGCGTAGGCCGCCGCGCCCGGCGCGAACAGCGCCTCGCGCAGCGCGGCGGGCGGGGCGAGGGCGTCTGCGTCGGCGGGCATTGGGGTCTCGGACGCTCCTCTGGGCTCAGACGCGGGCGAAGGCGGCGCCGGTGTCGCGGGCGGCCTTCAGCGACGCGGCCTTGGGGCTGGCCTGCATCTGGAAAGCGCTGGGCTCGGTCGGCGAACTCGGCGCCGCGGGCGGCGCGGCGCCGGGCTCCTGCGTGTTGGCCTCGTTCGGCTCGGTCGCGTCGGTGGGGGCGGTCGGCGCGCCCGGCGAGGCGCCGGAGCCCGAGCCCGCGGCGCCGCCGGAATTGATCTTCACCATCGGCCCGACGATGTCGACGCCGGCCGGGCCGACGTTGACGAAGCTGCCGCCGACCTTGAGGCAGACGTTGATCCCGCCCTCGATCACGACGTTCATGCCGCCCTTGATGTGGACGTTCATGCCGGAGTCGATGCCGGTGTTCATGCCGACCTTGACGTCGGCGTCCATGCCGACCTTCAGGCCGAGGCCCGAGCCGATCCTGGCGAGAAGGTCGGTCCCGGCCTCGAGATGGTCCGTGCCGTCCACCTTGCTCATGCGGTCGCCGGAGACGTGCTCGTGCAGGGCGCCGGCCACGGTCAGGAAGGAGTCGGCGCCCACCGTCTCGTGGCGCTCGTTGTCCGTCTTCAGGAACAGGTCGTTGACGACGTGGGCGTGGCGGTCGTGGCCGACCCATTCGCGCACGACGTTCTTGGCGCGGAGGTCCATGTCCTTCTCGGCGTGGAGAAAGACGTTCTCCTCGCCCTTCTTGTCCTCGAAGCGCAGCTCGTTGAAGCCGCCGCCGCCCTTGGAGCTGCTGGTCTTGAAGGTCGTGACGGTCTTGTTGGCCGGCAGCGGATAGGGATGCTCCGCCTCGGCGTTGTAGACCGAGCCCGTCACCAGCGGCCGGTCGGGGTCGCCCCCCTCGAAGGCCACCACCACCTCGTCGCCGATGCGGGGCAGCGAGACGGCGCCGAACTTCGCGCCCGTCCAGCCCTGCGCCACGCGGACCCGGCGCGAGGCCGTGCCCGGCAGCCAGTGGAAGCTGAGCAGCACGCGCCCGTGCTCGTCGACGTCGATCTCCTCGCCCTCCTTGCCCACGACGCGCGCGGTCTGCGGACCGGCGATGCGCGGCTTCGGGGCGCGGCGGGCCGGGCGGAAGGTCTCGGTCGTCGGCATGCACTCGAAGCGCACGGCATAGCGCTCGGACTCCTCGCCGCCCGAATCGTAGCCCGCCGCGGTCAGCTCGTGCCGCGCCGCGACCACGAGATGCTCCGCATTCCAGGCGTCCACGGGGTGATCGGCGAGCGAGAAGACCGCGCCGGCGGCGACGCCGCGCGACGTGGCCTCGCCCTCCACGGTGCTGTGGCGGGCCTGCAACTCCTCGAGGCGGACGTCGGCGAGCTTGCCGCCCGGCGTCTTCTGCAGGTAGCGGCCCGGGTACTCGTAGACCCGCGCGCTCGCCATGGCGTGGGAGCGGGAGATCTCCGCCTCGGCCTTCAGGTCGGCCTGCGGCGCGAGGAAGTTGAAGTCCCGCAGCATCGCCTTGGTCGGGCGCAGCCGGCGCACCGGCCGGAACGCCTGCACCGCCTCCTCGGTCAGCCCGCCGATCTGCCCGGCGTTGTCGTAGAGCAGCGTCTCGTAGCCGGAGACCGGATCGTGCTGGTTGACGGAATCGGTGAGGATCAGCTTGTGCGAGCCGTTGTCGTGCTCGAACCAGTAATGGATGCCCTCGTGCTCCAGCAGGCGCGAGACGAAGTTCAGGTCGGTCTCGTTGTACTGGACGCAGTACTCGTATTTGTCGTAGCTCTTCGTCAGCCGGAATTCGTGGTCGCTGAAGCCGTTGTCGCCGAACACCTCCTCCACGATCTCCTGCGCGCTGCGCTCCAGGAAGATCCGGCAGCCCTGCTGCAGGCCGAGGAACCAAGGCCACGGCGCCGCGCGCAGGCGCAGCCCGAAGCGCCGGTCGCGCGCGCCCACGATCTCCGCCTCGGTGACGAAGGCGTTGAAGTGCCTCGGCTCGGCGTCGCGCATGGTCTCCATCGCCACGGTGAGCGAGGTGCCGAGCAGCGCGTCGAGATCGACGTCGGGCGAGTCCGCCACCGCCTCGATCTCCATGTCGAACGGGGTCGACAGCGCCTCGGTCATCCGCATCCGGCGCAGCCCCAGCGCGCCGTCGCCGAGGGCGGTGACGAGGCGGATGCGCCGGGTCTCCTGCAGGAAGTCCATGGCTCGTCTCCCGGGCCGGTCGCGGCCGGAGGGCCGCGCAGAGGATCCTACGCCCCGGTCCGGCCGGCTGTCGACCGGCCGGCGCCGCGGAACGCGTTCTCCCTCCGCTAGCGCGGGACGCGTTAGTCGGGCGTGAAATCTCGATGATCGTTGCGCGATTCGCACCGGTCCGGTATTCATGACGGTGTCGTCCAGGGCGAGGCCGATCGGTCACACCCGCGCGCGCCGTCGCGGTCTTACGTTGCGAAAGGCGGGCGACTCGGGCGAGGCTTTCGCGAGCCCCCCTCGATCCGGGGCGGGCCCGCCGTGCCGGCGACGCCGAGGGGGCGGATCGGCGGAGGACGGACCGATCTATCGAAGGAATGGAGCCGTGAAGACACTCGCGATCACAGCCGCCGCGCTGGGGCTCGTCGCCATGGCCGCGGGGACGGCCTCGGCGCAGATGAGCGCCGCCGAACGGGCGGATCTGAACCGCCGCATCCTGATGCAGGCCGACCGCGCCGCGGCCGCCGGTTCGGTCGAGGCGCCGGGCGGCGTCGGGGAGACCCGTGGCGTGCGCCTCCAGCTCGGCGACGACGCGGGCGCGCAGGCCACCGGGCAGACCCGCGTCGAGGCGCGGGCCCGGCCCGAGGCCGACGCCCCCCGCGCCACCGCCGCCGCGACCGGCACGCCGGACTACGATCCCGTGGACGATGCGGCGCGCATCGACTTCTCGATCACGTTCGAGACCGACAGCGCCTTCATCCGCGCCAGCGCGGAGCCGCTGCTGAACGACCTCTGCGAGGTGCTGACCACCACGCCGGAGTTCTCCGATCTGCGCTTCCGCATCATCGGACACGCGGACCGCTCCGGCGGGGCGGGCTACAACCGCCGCCTCTCCTCGGCCCGCGCGCAGGAGGTCAAGCGCCACCTGGTGGACGAATGCGGGATGGACGCGGCCCGGCTCGAGGCGGTCGGCGTCGGCTTCGCCTATCCGTTGCCGGGCGTGCCGCCGGTGGCCGAGGCGCAACGGCGGGTCGAGCTTCAGGTGGCGCCCGGCAGCGTCTGACGCGCCGAGACGACCGCGCCCCCCGTGACGGGGCGGCGCCGACGCCGGGCGGCCCCCCCGAGGCGACGGGGGACCGCCCCAAGAGGGCAGAGCGACCCGACCGGCGCGGCGAGGACCGCGGCCGGCACGACGCGGAGAGGCGAGGGGCATGAAAGGCATGGGACGTGCGCGCTGGGCCGGCCCGCTGGCGGCCGCCGCGGCGACGGCGATCGTCGCGGTTCCGGCGGGCGGACAGGTGCAGCCGGCCGGCCGCGCGTTGGAGAGCGCCGCGCCGGAGCGCCCGGATCCCGAGCGGACGCCGCTGCCGAGATCGGGGATCCCGCCCTCCCCCGTGGTGACGCCGCCGGACGGATCGGCCTTCGTCCTCTCCGCCGTGAGGATCGAGGGCGCGACGCTCTTCGAGGAGGAGGCGCTCGCGCCGCTCTGGTCGGATCTCGTCGGCGTCGAGATCTCTCCGGCCGAGGCGGGGCGCGTCGCCCAGGCGGTCGAGACCTTCTTCCGCGACGAGGGCTACGTCTTCACCCGGGTTCTTCCGACCGCGATCGACCCGGCGTCGGGCCGCGTCACCCTGCGCGTGATCGAGGCGCGGATCACCTCCGTGACGCTGGAGGAGCCCGGCGGCGACATCGGCCCGGTCCGCACTCTCCTCGAGCGGATGGCGCGACCGCTGGAGGGGCTGGAGAACCCCACGCTGGCCGATCTGGAACGCGTGCTGCTGCTGCTGAACGACATCCCCGGCATCCTGCGCGCCACCGCCGTGCCGCGCCGCGGAGAGGGCGGGCCCGGCGCGGTCGCGCTCGTGATCAACGCCGAGCGCGACGCCCTCGGCGGCGCGCTCTTCGCCGACGATCGTCAGACGCCGGCCTTCGGCCCCGGCGTGATCGGCGCGCTGGGGGAGTGGCGGAGCTGGTCGTCCGGCGCGGACACCACCCGGCTGACCTACACCAACTCCTTCGGCGACGCCCTCGGGCAGGAGTTCTGGACCGATCTCGGCCTGCGCCGGATCGTCCAGGTCGAGCACGAGCGTCATCTCGGCGCGGACGGCACGCGCCTCGGAGGCCGGGCGCTCTACTCGGCTTCGGCGCCGGAAGAGGAGCTGGCGCGTCTCGACCTCGAGGGCGAGGAGACCGAGCTCGAGGTCTGGCTGGAGCATCCGGTGCTGCGTACGCGGCCGGTCTCGGTCTGGCTGCGCGCAAGCTTTTCGGCCCGGGACAGCCAGCTCTCGACGCCCGGCCGGACGATCACCGACGATTCGCTGCGCCGCGTGTTCCTCGGCGCGCGCGCGCTGACGCGCGACGCGACCGGCTACGTCCTCGCGAACGTCGAGATCTCGCAGGGGCTCGACGTGCTCAACGCCAGCGACCCGGACGACACGCGGCTCTCGCGCTCGGACGGCGATCCGCAGGCGACGATCCTGACCGGCGGCCTGGAGCGCGAGCAACTGCTCGGCGGCACCTTCTCGCTGTTCGTGCGCACGGAAGGGCAGTGGGCCTCGGACCCGCTGACCGCCGGCGAGGAGTTCGAGCTCGGCGGCGCCACGTTCGGGCGCGGCTACGATCCCTCCGAGGTGCTCGGAGATCACGGCTACGGCGCGGCGCTGGAGCTGCGCAAGACCGACGCGGTCGAGATCGGCCCCTACGGCGTCGAGACCGTCGCCTACGGCTTCCTCGACTACGGCCGGGTGCTCAACACCGGCATCGGCGTGCCGGACGCCGACGAGCTGGTCTCCGTCGGCATCGGGCTGCGCGCGCGTCCCACGCCCAACTCGCTTCTCGGGGTGGAGCTGGCGCAGCCGATGGAGGCGCTCCGCCGCGACGGCGAGCGCAAGGCCCGCCTGTTCCTTTCCGCCCAGATCCAGTTCTGAGCCCGTCGGCAGGAGCCGCCCCCCATGTCCCCGCGTCCCTCCGCCACCACCCTCTCCGCCGCGCTCCGGGCCGGTCCATCGCGCACGGCGGCGCGCGGCTTCGGATCGCGCGACGGCGCGGCCGCGCCGGAACCGCGCGACGCCGCCTCGGGCGCGTCGGCGCCACGCAGGGCGGCGCGCCTGTTCGGCGTCTCCGCCCTCGCGCTGGCGGCCGCGCTGGCGGGGCTGCAGCCGCTCTCCGCCCTCGCCGGGCCGCAGGGCGGCAAGGTCAAGCGCGGCGAGGCGCGGATCGAGACGCGCGGCGGCGTCACCACGATCCGCCAGGGCGGCTCCAAGGTCGTGATCGACTGGGAGAGCTTCGACGTCGGGACCGACGAGGTGGTGCGCTTCCTGCAGCCCGGTCGCGACTCCGTGGCGCTGAACCGCGTGCTCGACGCCGCGCCCAGCCACATCCGCGGCCGGCTGGAGGCGAACGGCAACGTCTGGCTGATCAACCGGCACGGCGTGATCTTCCACCAGTCCTCGGTGGTGAACGTCGGCGGTCTGCTGGCCTCGACCGCGGACATCACCGACGACGACTTCATGGCCGGGCGCTACGAGTTCGGCATCCCCGGCGCCCCCGGCGCGCGCGTCGTCGCCGAGGGTGAGATCGGTTTCGCCGACCACGGCCTCGTCGGCCTGATCGGCGCGCACGCCGAGAACCGCGGCGTGATCCGCGGCCGCGTCGGGCAGGTCGTGGTCGCGGGGGCGGAGACCTACGCCGTCGACCTCGCCGGCGACGGCCTCTTCGCGTTCGAGTTCGACCAGGCGACGGCCGGCGTCTCGGCCGCCCAGGCCGGCGAGATCGTCAACGCCGGCGGCGAGGTCCTGATCTCCGCCGCCTCGGCGGACGCCATGGTCGACAACGTCGTCTCGGTCGAGGGCGTGGTCTCGGCCGACCTCGCGGACGGGGCGGGCGGCTCGGTCACGGTCTCCGCCCCGGGCGGCGAGGCGCTCGTGGCGGGCGAGGTCAGCGCGCGCGGCGGCGACGGCGGACGCATCGACGTGCGGGCGCGCGACGTGGATGTGACCGGGACGGCGCGGCTCGACGTCTCGGGCTCGGCCAGGGGCGGCGCCGCGGTGATCCTGGCCGAGGAGCGGATGGCCTTCGCCGGAACCGCCCTCGCCCGAGGCGCCGAGAGCGGCGGCTTCGTGGAGACCTCGGGCGCGGAGGTGAGCGTCACCGGCCGGGTCTCCGCCGGTCCGGGCGGAACCTGGCTGATCGACCCCACGGACATCGACATCGGCGGCGGCGACGACGACGTCACCGCCGCCTCGGCGCGCGCCGCGATCGAGGACGGCACCGGCCTCGTGGTCGAGACCGTGGACACCGGAGGCGAGGCGGGGAACATCACCGTCTTCGGCGCGGCCCTCGCGGGGCTCGACCTCGCGCCCGGCGTGAGCGAGAGCTCGATCACGCTGCTCGCCGACGGGCAGGTGGTGCTGGCGGGCTCCGGCGGCATCACGCAGGCCGCCGGAGACGGCGGCGCGCTCTCGGTTACGCTCGTGACGCCCGCCGGAACCGGCGGCATCGCTCAGGGCGCGGCGCCGATCACCCTCGGCGCCGGTTCGGTCCTGCGCCTCGAGGGGGGCGCGGCGGAGAGCCTGCCCGACTTCTCCGCGGACCTCCTCGTGGCGGTGACGGCGGACAGCTACCTCGCGCGCGCGAACGGCGCGGTGGTGCTTCAGCCGGGCTCGGACGTCGACCCGGCGGACCTGCTGCCGGTGCTGGAGAGCGGCGGCACGGCGACTCTCGAATCCATCGGCGACAACGTCCGCGTGGTCGACGGTCTCGACGCGATCTCCGTGAACGCCGGCGAGAGCGCGGCGCTCTCGCTGATCGCCGAGGGCAACGTGACGCTCGCCAACCCGGACGGCTCGATCGGGCGGGCCGCCGGCCCTCAGGGCGCGCTGACCCTCTCGATCACCTCCCAGGACCTCAACATCAACGGCGCGTCGACCCTCTCGGTGATCGGGGGCGACGTGCTGCGCCTCACGCGGCGCGGAGACGCGACCCTCGCCGGGAACGCGGGCGTCACCTTCGACACGCGGACTTTCGACTTCTGGGAGGTGGGCGCCACCGTCGAATTCGCGGCGACCGCCTTCGGCGGCGCTTCCGGCGACCTGACGGTCGAAGGCGGCTTCAGCGACGCGACGGCGGTGAACGTGCCGGCGGGCCTGACCGGGGCCGTCGGTCTCTTCGCCGAAGGCCAGCTCGCCTTCGCCAACGCCTCCGGCGGCGTGGTGCAGACTCCGGGCGGCGGGGCGTTCGACCTGACGCTGCGGGCCGACACCTTCTCCTTCGACGCGGGCGAGCCGATCGAGGTGGCCGCCGGCGGCTCCGTCTCGATCACCGGCCTCGCCGCGGCCGACATCGGCCTGCGCGACATCACCGCGCCCGAACTGTCCGTCGTCTCCGGGCTCGGCATCCGCCAGAACGGCACCACCGGCCTCGTCGTCTCCGGATCCGCGAGCTTCGTCGGCGCCGGCGCGGGCGACCTCGTCCTCGGCGACGGCGATCTCGCGAACGCCTCCAACGCCAACGACTTCGCCTCGGTCTCCGCCGTCACCGGAAGCGGGGACGTCTCGCTCGACGACGTCGGCGGCATGATCGTCGGCGACGTCGCGGGCGGGGCGCTGGACCTCCTCTCCGACGGCGCCGTCACCCAGCAGGCCGGCACGACGGTCGTGGTCGGGGCCGCGACGCTCGAGGCCGCCGGCGTGACGCTCGAAGAGGCCGGCAACGCCTTCGCGGAACTCGAGGCGACCGCTCCCGGCCAGGCCGTCTCGATCCGCGACGACGCGGGCGACCTCCTGCTCGGCGACGTCGTGGCGGGGTCGTTCGACCTGCTCGCCGCCGGCGCGGTGGACCAGCGCGACGCGGGCCTAGCGACCGGCTCGGCGCTGAGCGTGGGCGGGGCCGTCGCGATCTCGGCGGGCGGGGCGGTGGACCTCGACAACACCGCGAACGCGATCGGCGCGGCGTCGGTCCTCGCGCCCGGCTTCGCGGTGGAGATCACGGATTCGGCCGGCGCGCTCGGCCTCGGCTCCGTCGCGGCCTCCAGCCTCACCCTCCGCGCCTCGGGTGCGGTGACGCAGACGCCCGGCACGACGGTCGAGGTCGCGACCCTCGCCGACCTCTCGACGACCGCGGGCGGCGTCACGCTCGGCGAGGCCGGCAACGCCTTCGCGACGGTGGACGTCTCGGCTCCCGGCGACGTGACGATCGACGACGACGACGGCGGCATCACGCTCGCCGGCGTCTCCGGCGCCGACGTCACGATCCGCACCCAGGGCGCGGTCGTCCTCTCCGGCGCCTTCGCCGCGACCGGCGACGCGCTGATCTCGGCCGTCGCGCCCGCCGGGCCGGCGCCCGACATCGACCTGACCGGGCCCGGCATCAGCTTCGCCTCCATCGGGGCCGAGGCGGTGGGCGGCGCCGGCCGTGGCGCGGTCAGCCTCGCCTCCGCCTCCGGCATCACCCTCGGGCGGGTGACCGCCGCGACGCTCGTCGTCGCCGCGGAGGGCTCCATCGACCAGCTCTCCGCCGATCCCGCGGACCGGATCGACGTCTCCGGCGCCGCGAGCTTCGTGCAGTCCTCGCCGCTCCTGCAGAGCGTCGATCTCTCCAATCCCTCGAACGAGTTCTCGAGCCTGCAGATCTTCAGCGCCGGGCCGCTCGACGTCGTCTCGATCGCCGACGCCACGGCCGTCACGCTGGGGGACATCTCGGTGCAGACGGCGCTGACGGTCGAGGCCGCGGGCGGCATCGTGGACGGGGGCCTCCTGACCGCGCCGACGGCCGTGTTCCGCGCCGTCGGTCCCGGCGCCGACGTCACGCTCGACTTCGGCCACGACTTCGGCGCCGTGACGCTGGCGGCCGGCGGCGACGTGGTGGTGAACGACACCGACGCGGCGCTGTTCTCCGGCCTGCAGCTGAACGCCGTCGACGCCGGCTCGCTCTTCGTCACGACGCCGGGCGCGGTGACGCAGCCGCTCGTCGCCGACGGCGCGGGCGTGGTCGTGGGGGGCGAGACCTTCATCCAGCAGGGCGCCCTGTTCCCGGTCCTCCTCTCGGACGTCGACAACGACTTCGGGTCGGTCCGCCTCGGCGGCTTCGCCCCGACGGTCGACCTCCGCGACCGGACCGGCATCGCGCTCGACGGCATCGCCACGACCGTGCTGGACGTCACGGCGGGGGGCGACGTGACGGACATCGCGCCGCTCTCGGCGTCGGCGCTCGCCGTGAGGGTCACGGGCGGCGGCGACGTGCTGCTCGACGCCGCCAACGCCTTCGGCACGGCGAGCGTGGACGCGGCGGGGGGCGGCGTCGCGCTGCGCGACGCCGACGGCGGCGGACTCGTGCTGGGGAACCTGCGCGCCGCCTCGCTCGCCGTCCTCGCGAACGGGCCGGTCACGCAGTCCTTCGGCACGAGCGTCGGGACCGCCGGCGCCCCGGTGGCCGATGCCGAGATCACCGCGCTGAACGGCGGCCCGCGGGACGTGACGCTGACGGGCGCCAACGACTTCGACCGGCTCTCCGTGATCGGGTCCGCCGTCGCGGTGAACGACGTCGACGGGCTCGCGCTGGTCGACAGCCGGGCCGAGCGCAGCCTCTCCGTGACCGCCGGCGGCGCGCTCGAGCTGACGCGCGTCTCGGTGGACGGCCTCGGCGGCGCCTTCCTGCAGACCCTCTCGGCGACCGGCGCCTCGATCGCGGCGACGGACCTCGTGACCGATCTCGGCTCGACCGCGCTGACCGCGACGGGCGGGGACGTCTCGCTCTCCGAATTCTCGGTCGCCGGGCTCGACCTGACGCTGAACCTTCCGGGAACACGCACCCTCCTGATGCGCCTCGGCGAGGTCGGGGACCTCGGCTTCTCGGTGCCCGTCGTGCGCGAGTTGACGCTGGACGGCGTGGTCTTCGCCGGCGGCATCCGCGGCGGCGCCTTCGCCACGCCGGGCCGCGTCGAGGCGGCGGACCTCGTCCGCCTCGACAGGGTGCGCACGCCCGGCTTCCTCGACGTGGTCGCGGGCGGCGTGCAGCTCGGCCGCATCGACGCACCCGCGCTCTCGGTGACGGCGACGGGCGGCGCGGGCATCTCGACCTTCACCGGCCTGCTCGGCGACGTCGCGGCGGGCGACCGGGTGGCCTTCGCGGCGCCTGTCGCGCCGGCGCCGCCGGCGACGGCCGGCGACGGGCGCACGCGTCCCGGCCCGGGCCAGCCCGCGCTCGACGGCGGCGGCGCCTACGCGGCTCTCGTCGACGTGCCGGGCACGACGACGCTCTTCGCCGTCGCTCCCGGCGCGAGCGTGGCGCTCGACCAAGGCGTCACCGTCGCCTTGGGCGGCGGACCCGTGACTCTGGAGAACGATTTCGGAACCGTGCAGGGCGCCGCGGACGCGGGCTTCGCCTTGCGCGACGCCTCCGCCCTCCGCCTCGGCGGGATCGACGTCGCGAACGGCGGCGTCACGGTCGAGGCCGCGACGGTCTCGGCAGGCGCCCTCGATGGCGCCGGCGCGGCGATCTTCGCCGACACGGCGACCGTCTCCACCGGCGTCGCGGGCTCGGACGTCACCCTGACCGGGCCGAACGACGTCGACGCGCTGAACGCGACCGTGGCCGGCGTCCTGACCTTCCGGGACTTGGACGGTCTCGCCCTGGGCCCGATCGCCGCCGACGACGTGAGGCTGGACGCCGCCACCGCCTCGGCGGGGGCTCTGACCCAGACCGCGGGCATCACGACCGGAACCCTCGCCGTCTCCACCTCCGCGGGCGCGTCCGACATCGTGCTGACGCAGCTGAACGCCGTCGACCGGCTGGAGGCCTCCTCCAGCGGCAGCCTGAGCTTCCGCGAAGCCGACGCGCTGGCGCTCGGCGCGATGACGGCCGCCGGCGACGTGACGCTCGAGGCGGCCGTCTCGGCCGCCGGAGCGCTGACGCAGACCGATCCGCTTTCGGCGGGACGCCTCGAAGTCTCGACGGCGCAGCCCGGCTCGCCCATCACGCTGGGCGAGGCCAACGCCGTCGACGTGCTCGCGGCCGTCGCGACGGGGACGCTCGCCTTCCTCGACGCCTCGGGCGGACTGGATCTCGCCGGGGTCTCGGCGCCGTCGCTCGACCTCGAGACGGCGGGCGCCCTGACGCAGTCGGCTCCGGTCACGGCGGACGCCGCGGGTGCGAGCTCGCTTCGGGCGGCCTCGATCCTGCTGACGCTCTCGGGCAACGAGTTCGGCGCCCTCGATGCGCGGACCCTCGATCCCGACGGCCCCGGCGCGCTGCCGCGCGGCGATCTGGCGTTGGCGGAGGACGCCGGCGGCGTCCACTCGCGCCTGCTCGGCGGAGCGGTGGACGTGGCGGTGGCGGGGGGCGACGTGACGCTCGACGACGTCGACGCCGAGACCCTGTCGGTCTTCGCCGGGAACGGCCCGATCCTCCAGACGCCCACCGGCATCACCGTGGCGGGGCGGAGCGACTTCGTCTCCGTCGGCCCGGCCTTCGGCGTGATCCTCGAGACGTCGGCCGCCAACGACTTCGGCGGGCGGGTCGACGCGACGGCCGACGCCGGCGCGCGCATCGGCATCCTCGATTCGGCCGGCGACCTCTTCCTCGGCGACCTTTCGGGGGGCGAGATCGTGGCGGCGGCGGACGACGCGGTCGCCGGATCGATCCTGCACGCGCCGGGCGCGACGCTCGCGGCGGGTCCGGGCTTCGCGGTGCGGCTCTCCGCGGCCGGCGACGTCGAGGTGGAGGACGTGACCGGGGCCGCCTTCGCCGCGGATGCGGGCGGCGCCTTCTCGCAGCGCGCGGGAACCTCGCTGATCGACGTGGACGCCAGCGCCGCGATCACGGCGGGCGGCGACGCCGATCTCGGCGACGTCGAGGCGCAGGATCTGACGGTCCTCGCCGCGGGCGACGTCACGCAACGCGCCGGACAGTCGATCCTCACGATCGGCGGCACGGCGAGCCTCGAGTCCGCCGCAGGCTCCGTGACGCTCGAGGAGGGTGTCGCAGGCGACCTGATCGCGACCGCCGCCGACGACGTGGTCCAGCGCGCCGGGGCCGCCGGTCACGCCGTCTCCGGGTCCGTCACGATCGACGCCGGCCGGGACGTCCTGTTGGGCGATCTCGGCGCGGGCACGCTCGACGTCGTCGCGGGCCGCGACGTGGCGCAGCAGGCGGGGGCCTCGACGGTCACCGTCGCCGGTCCCGCCTCGCTGCAGGCGGGAGAGGACGTGCGCTTCGACCTGTTCGCTTCGGACGGCCTCGACGTGACCTCCATACTGGGCACGGTGGAACAGACCGCGGGCGGCGCGGTGACGGCGACCGGCACGACGGATCTGGTGGCGCCTTCGGGCGGCGTCGCGCTGGACGTCTTCGACAACGATTTCGACCTGGTCTCGGTCGAGGCCGGAGGCGCGGGCGTCGCGCTCGCCGACCGCGACGACGTCGCGCTCGGCCGGATCTCGGGCTCGGTGGTGGACGTCTCGGCCCTCGGGGCGATCGCGCAGACCGCCGGCACGTCGCTCGCCGCGTCCGGCCCGGCGCGGCTCGTTTCGGGCGCGTCCGTGACGCTCGGCGATCTCTCGGTCTTCGATCTCTCGGTGACGGCGCCGGCGGGCGTGGCGCAGCTGCCCGCGACCTCGGTCGGCGCCATCGGCGGCGCGCGGATCGCCTCCGGCGGGCCGGTTCGGCTCGGCACGCCGCGCGACGCGGCCGACCCGCTCGGCAACGTCTTCGGCGGCGGTCTCGCCGTCGAGGCCACGGCGCCCGACGTCCTGGTGGAGGTCGAGGCGGCCGCGATGGACCGCTTCGACGCGGCGCCGGGCTCCGTCTCCGGCGCCTCGATCGCCGACGTGCTCCTGGTGGTGGGCTCGGGCGACCTCGCGCTCGGCCGGGTCGAGGCCGCGACGCTCGACGTCGCGCTGGGCGGCGGCGCGCTCGGCCAGACCGCGGACGGCGTCGTCGTCCGCGGTCTCGCGCGCTTCGACACCTCCGCCACGCCCGGCGCCGGCATCGCGCTCGACGCCTCGGTCGTCTCGGGCCCCGACACGGTCGGCGTCAACGACTTCGACACGGTCGAGGCGGCGGCGGGCCCGGGGGGCGACGTCAGCCTGCGCGACGCCTCCGCCCTGCGGCCGGGCGTGGTCGACGGGCGGATCGTCGGCCTCCGGCTCGGCGACGTCTCCGGCGACGCGCTGTCCTTCGCGCTGGACGAGGGCGCGCTGATCCAGGCGCCCGGCTCGGTGATCGAGGCGGACACCTCCACCTTCGTCGCCGCCACCGACGCGATCCTGACCGAGGAGCCCAACCGGCTCGGCGTCTTCACCGGCCTCACGATCGACGGCACGGTCGACATCGAGAGCCTGGGCGCCCTCGTCCTGGCCGACGTGGCGGCGGACGACGTGGTGATCCGCGCCGGCGGGACGATCACGCAGGCCCCCGGCTCGGTCCTGCTGATCGGTCGGCGCACCGACGTCGAGACGACGATCGGCGACGTCAGGCTGACCAACCCGGGCAACGATTTCGGCGCCCTCGGCGTCGCGGACGCGGCCCTGACCGGCGCGGCGCCCGGCCGGGTGCGCATCATCGACGTCGACGACCTCGTCGTCGTCGGCCTGACGAGCGACTCGGTCCGCCTCGTCTCGCGCGGCGGCGCGGTCCTGGCGCGCGACGTCACCAGCGCCGGCGACGCGACGCTCCGCGCGGCCACGGGAGCGAGCCTGCGCGCCTCGGAGGTGAGGGGCGCCGCCGACGTGGCCGCCACGGCCGGCGAAGCCGAGATCCGACGCTCCACCGTCACGGGCGACCTGAGGCTGGTCTCCGAACTCGGAGACGCGGCGCTGTCGGGCGCCACCGTCCTCGCGGGCGACGTCTCGGTCGAGGCGGCCGGCACGGCCGCGCTCTCCGGCGCCGACGTGACGGCGGGGGACGTCAGGGTGCGCGCCGGCGATCTCGCGACGCTCGAGTCGGTGCGCGCGCAGGGCGGGGCGATGGACGTCCGCGCGGGCGTCGTCACCATCGGCGGCGCCGGTCGGCCGAGCCTCGCGCTCTCGGTCCTCGCCGTCGCGCGGGACGGTCCGCTGCTCATCGACGGGCTTCGCACCGACGGCGGGGCCGATCTGCGCTCGGACGGCGACCTCGTGGCGAGCGATCTGGTGCTCAACCGGCGGGGCCTCGCGGTCGACACGGCCGAGACGCCGTTCGCCCCCGAGGGCGCCGAGCCCGGGTCCTTCGTCGCGGACCTGCAGGCCGGAGGCCGGGTCGTGCTGACCGACGCGAACCTTCGGGAAGGGGGAAGCTTCGTGGTGCGCGGGCGCGGCGGCGATCCCCGCGCGGGAGCCGAGGTCGCGATCGACGGGCTGCGCGTCGCCGGCTCGGCCCATGTCGGCGCCACCGAGGCCGGGCCGGGCGCGGGCGAGCCGGGTTCGCCCGATCCGCGCGCGCTGACCATCGAGCGGCTCGCGCTCGACGGCGTCGCCCGCGATCCGGTGGATTTCGGCGACGATCCCGGCCAGACCCAGGCGCTCGTCGCCGAGGACGCCGAGATGACCCGCATCCTCGCCGACCGCGACGGCCTGCTGCACCTGCTGGTCGGCGAGCCGGGCCGGCCCGGCGACGTCCGGATCGTCTCCGAAGGCGAGCTCGGCCTGCGTGTCGAGCCCGATTCGGCGCTCGGCGACGTGGAGATCGGCTTCGATCGCGACGCGGCCGGCTCGCGCCCCGACGCGCGCACGCTGGAGATCTTCGACGTCTTCGCCTCGGCCGATCGTCCGGCGGGACGGGTGACGATCCTCGACGCGCACGACGTCACGGTCGGCCGGACCACGGCTCCGGGGGTGGAGGGCGGTTCGATCCTCTCGCTGGCGCTCGAGGCGGACGGCGCGCTGGGCGAGAACCTCTTCTACGCCGAGGCGCTGAGCTTCGTCGGCGCCGACGGAATCGTGCTGCTCGACCGGGACTTCGCGGTCAACGAGCGCTTCCTCGAAGACACCCGGTATTCCGGCCTCGTGCTGACGGACAACCTCTTCTACGACGCCAGCCCCGAGCTTCGCGGGCTCGACCTCGCGGGCTCCATCGCCGGCTCCGACCGTCGCGCCGCCGGCATCGACCCGGTCTCGGGCACGGTGCCCTCGGGCCCGCCGCCGCCGGAGTCGACGGACTTCCTGTTCAACCGCTGCGAGATCGGCAACTTCCAGGACTGCTCGAGCGACCCGCCGCCCACGGCCCGGATCGACGCGCCGCAGCCGGAGCCGCCGGATCTCTTCGTGCTCGATCTCGCCGAGCTCGCCGACGTCTACGCGAGTTTCGGAAACGAGGAGTTGTGGGCGGCGCCGCCGGCCTTCACGGTCGATCTCGCCGAACAGGACGACGATCAGGAGGACGCCCAGTGACCCGCCGAACGCTCCGGTTCGCGGCCGCCCGGCTCGCCGTCGCGATGGCCGCGGCGGCGTCCCTCGCCGGATGCGCGCCGGAGGGGAGCGGGCCCGACGGGTCCGCCGGCGTCGACGTCGCAGGCGGCCTGCCCGCAGGCGAGGTCTGCCGCAGCCTCGGACGCGAGGAATCCTTGGCGCGGCGCGACGCCTTCACCCTCGACTTCCCGGGGGCCGAGCGTCGCCTGCGCACCGCCCTCTCGATCTACGAGCGGCGTCCCGACGACGCCTCGGCCTGTCCCGACGTCCTCGGCGAGGCGGGCGCGCTGGCCGAACTCGGGCTCGCCCTCTCCTCGCAGCG
>Ga0102943_1000258_pt1 | contig 37102 bp, 35 predicted proteins | sample SalPonC_black_MG_FD_78174 | JGI IMG/M metagenome (GOLD analysis project Ga0102943, IMG submission 78174) | Salt pond soil microbial communities from South San Francisco under conditions of wetland restoration - Salt Pond MetaG... | ecosystem: Environmental > Aquatic > Marine > Intertidal zone >...
ATGCCACCGTCGCAGCGTGCTCGGAACGACGCAACGACTCCAACCGCTCGATCACCTGCATGTCCTCGAACCTCCGGGGAGGCGGTTCGAAGGCATTGTACACGCTGTTTCGCGACGTCCTGACAGAGCTCACGACGCACGGAACGGCATCGAGACGGCGGATCACTCCACCACGACGACCAACAACCACGACGCGGCGAATCAGCGCTCCAGAAGCCGGTTCTACACACGACCGCCCAACACCGAAATGCTGCCCACGACAACCCTGTCAAGCCTGTCGCGAACAAACCTGTGGATGCTTATTGCGGACTCACGCCACGGCACCACGGCACGACCGCACAGCGCCGCAGCGCCACGGCACCACGGCACGACCGCACAGCGCCGCACCACCACAGCGCAACGCCACGACCGCACCATGGCGTCACCACATCCGCTACCACGGCGCCACCAGGGCGCCACCACACCACCGCGCACCACCAACCACGCGGCGACCGCAGCCACCCGTCAGCAATATCCACGAAACAGCAGCGACGAACCGACCGAGGCCACCAGCTCGAGTCCCCCGATCAGTTCCGCGACGGAACGAGCGCCGAACTGCAACTCCGCCGCGGAACGTTCTGCCTCGTTGCGTCGACGTCGCGACGAGGCTCGGGGAGCGCCGCCGATCAGCTCGACGACACCAGGTACTGGAAGCGCTGCGAGCCGACCAGCTCGCCGTCGATCGGCCCCAGGCCCGTCCGGCGCCAGACGGTCACGGTGTACCACCGGCGATCCTGGACCTGGTGGCCGGTTCCGACGAAGTCGAGCTGACGTGCACCCGCCGGCATCTTCCCGTACGGCACGGGCGAGACCACGCCGTCGAGGGCCTCCGTCGCGATCGACCACAACAGCTTCTGCGACACCTTCTCGTGGACGTCGATCCTGCCCACCTCGCAGCAGGGGACCCATCGGAACTCGAACGGATCCGCCCGGTTCACGGTGATCGCGACGACGTTCGAGAAGGCTCCGGCTGGTTGCACTCCAGTCGGGCACTGTTCCTCGGTGCACCCGGGCAGCGAGGCGTACAGCACGATCAGGACGAGCGACACGAACCGCACCATGGCCACCCCTCCTGAGGTAGTGCGCCGTGCGTCGCGGGTGCGGGTCCTGTTGTCGTCGTGGCATGGCGGCGCCCGGCGACGGGACCGGGAGCCTGTGGGCGTGCAGCGGCGATCATGCGCGCCGTTCGCCGACACTTCAAGAGATGCAATGTCACCAGCGGCCTTGCCGCCGGTGACACCCGCGAACTCCTGCGATACGATCGAATCATCCTCCGACGAAGGAGCCGTTCATGGCCACGACCGTCCTGCCCGCCGCCCGGATCCTCTCGCTGGACGTCCTCCGCGGTGTTGCCGTCCTCGGAATCCTGGTCATGAACATCCAGTCCTTCGCGATGATCGAGTGGGCCTACTTCAATCCGACGGCCTATGGTGACCTCACGGGTGTGAACTACTGGATCTGGTATCTGTCGCGACTGTTCTTCGACAGCAAGTTCATGGCGATCTTCAGCATGATGTTCGGGGCAAGCCTGCTGCTGATCATCGAACGCGCGCAGGAGAAGGGGCGTCGTCCCTTCGTGATCCACGCGCGTCGGAACTTCGCGCTCCTGCTGATCGGAGCGGCCCACGCCTACCTGCTGTGGTCGGGCGACATCCTCTTCCCCTACGCCGTGTGCAGCTTCTTCGTGTTCCTGTTCCGGCATCGGCGGCCCCGCACCCAGCTCGTCGCCGGGCTGGTGATCCTGCTCCTGGGCACCCTGATCCTGTACTCGGGAGCGCTGCAGCCCGATTCGCCGGAACTGCAGGAGCAGATCGCCGAATTCCAGCCCACCGACGAGATGATCGCCGAAGAGGTGAATACCTATCGGGGCGGCTGGCTGGAGCAGATGGAGCACCGCGTGCCGACCACCCGGGACATGCATCTCTGGGTGCTCCCCTTCTTCTACTTCTGGCGCGTGTCGGGGATGATGCTCATCGGCATGGCCCTGTTCCGCTGGGGCGTGCTGAGTGCAGAGCGGTCGTCGCGTTTCTACCTGACCCTGATCGCGCTCGGCGTCGTGGTCGGGCTGCCCATGGCCCACATGAGCGTGGCCGCGAGCGAGGCGGCCGACTGGGCGTACAAGGCCACCTTCCACGTGGCCAATCTGTGGAACTACTGGGGCAGTCTGTTCGTGGCGCTGGGCTGGATCGGCGTGGTGATGCTCGTGTGCCGCTCCCCTCTGGGCCTGGTCGAGTTCTCGGCCGTGGCCTCGGTCGGACGCATGGCCTTCACCAACTACCTCATGCAGACCATCCTGTGCACGACCTTCTTCTACGGCCACGGGTTCGGGCAGTTCGGCCGGCTCGAGCGCCTCGAGCAGATCTTCGTGGTGATCGCGGTGTGGGCGCTGCAGCTGCTGTGGTCGCCGTGGTGGATGAAGCGCTTCCATTACGGACCGGCCGAGTGGGTGTGGCGCTGGGCGACGTACGGAAGACGGCCGCCGATGCGGCGCGCGTGACCTCGCGAGCGGTCGCCGCCATCGCACCTCCGCGTCGACACCCCACCCGCGGTCCGATGCGGCCCCGTGCGCCGTCATCGGGCCGGCCCCGATTCGGCCCCACGACCATCGCGCTAGCTTCCCGAGCCACCGAATGGGAACCCGAACCGCATGCCAACGCGAACGACATGCGGACCCGAACGAGAGGAGTGCCCCGTGAACACGCACGACTTCCTGGGACAGGTCCAGGCCCGGGCCCACCTTTCCGATACCGATCAGAGCCTGGCCGCGACCCGCGCCACGCTCGTGACCCTCGCCCAGCGCATCGATCCCGGCGAGCGCTCCGACCTGGCGGCACAGCTGCCCGGTGAGATCGGACGCATGGTCGGGGAGGTCGAGGGCCAGGCGACCTACGGCCTCCACGAATTCTACCAGCGCGTGAGCCAGGAGGAAGGCGCGGGCCTGCCCGCGGCCACGCACCACGCCCGGATGGTGATGACCGTCGTCGAGGACGCCGTCTCCGCCGGCGAGATCGCCGACGTGCGCGAGCAGCTGCCGGCAGAGTACGCGGAGCTGTTCACGCGGGCGGATTGATCCCGGCCGACGCCGCGCTGCGGACATCGCGCTGCGGCATTACCAAGTCCCGCAGTTCCATCGACCCCCATCCCACGAAGGAGACTCCATGGATCTGCGCGACAAGCGCGCCCTCGTCACCGGCGGCAGCGAAGGCATCGGCCGCGGCGTCGCCGAGGCCCTGATCGAGCACGGAGCGAAGGTCGGCCTGATGGCCCGCAACCAGGAGACCCTCGAGTCCACGGCGAAGGAGATCGGCGCCGCCGCGTTCCCCGGCGACGTCGGGGTCGAGGCCGACTGCGAGCGCGTGGTGGCCGACTTCGTCGAGCACTTCGGCGGCATCGACATCCTGGTCAACAACGCCGGCTTCGCCCACACCTTCCCGCTCGTCGAGGCCGACGTCGAGAGGTTCGAGGCCGTCATGCGTACCAACGTCACCGGCGCGATGATCATGGGCCGCGAGTGCGCCCGTCACTTCGTCCAGCAGGACAGCGGCAACATCGTCAACATCAGCTCGACGAGCGGACTCCGCGGCGGCCCCAACGGCACCGCCTACTCCACGTCGAAGTTCGCCCTGCGCGGAATGACCGAGTGCTGGCGCGCCGAGCTGCGTCCGCACAACGTGCGGGTGATGCTCGTGAACCCGAGCGAGGTCCAGACCGGCTTCTTCGCCAAGATGGGATCGGAACGCGAGTTCTCCGAGAACAAGCTCCGTCCGCGCGAGATCGCCGACGCCGTCGTCGGCGCGCTGAGGATCGACGATCGCGGGTTCATTCCGGAGTTCTCGGTGTTCGCGACGAATCCGTGGTGAGACGAGGGGCTCACCCCTCGAACCAGTGCGAGTGGATGGTCCGGTAGGTCCCGTTCTCCATGAGTTCCAGCAGGGCGCGGTTCAGCGGCTCGCGCAGCGGGCTGCCCGGCGGCAGCGCCAGACCGTACTGTTGTTCGGAGAACACCCGGCCGACCACGCGCACCCGTCCCTTGCCCTCGTGGCCGGCGTAGTACTGCAGGAAGGGCGCGTGGTAGACCACCGCGTCGAGTTCGCCGGCCTCGAGCGAGGCGACCACGCTCTCGATGGTCGCTCCGTCGCGCGTGCGCACGCCCATCTCCAGCAGGTGGTCGTGCGCCGTGCTGCCCTCGACCGTACCCACGCGCCGGCCGAAGAGATCCTCCGGACCCTCGATCGTGTTGCGGATCTCGCTCACAGTGAAGGTCGTCGTGACCGTCGCCGTGAAGTACGCGAAGACGAAGTAGCCCGCCAGCAGCCACACCAGCGCGAAGACCTTTCCCGTGTTCCGCTTCGGTGTGGTGTCGCCGTAGCCCACCGTCGTGACCGTCACGATCGCCCACCACAGTCCCGCGAACACTCCGCGCACGTAGCCGTGCGGGAAGTCCGGGTTGCGACGTCGCTCGATCCACCAGATCACGTGCGACACGACGAAGATAACCAGGAAGAAGAGGAAGATCACGTCGAGCAGCTGCGGCACGCGCATCAGCGCCGAGAAGCGATCGAAGAGTCCACCGAAGAAGCCGGCGTTCTCGTCGGGCACCAGGATCTGCAGGCCCGACTGGAAATAGGCGTGGCTGAAGTCGAGACTCGCCTCGCGATCCGACGTGATCGCGATGCTCGACACCGAAACGTCGCTCGAGCTACGAGCGGCCTCGTCGAGCAGCTTGGCCATGCTGTTCACGCCGTAGAAGCCGTAGTCCAGATCGAGCTCGCTTGCGAGGTGGTCGACCAGCTCCACGCTGAAGCCACGGTAGCCACGGTCCTCGTACATGACGAAGGGTGGGAGGATCTTGGTGGCGATGCGCAACTCGCGCCGCGGAGGCAAGGCGTCGCCGGGCCCCAAGGACGCCATCGACGCGTCGGCCGGCACGCCCAGTGCTCGGGCACCGTCGAGCCACACGTTCACCGTGGCACGGTTCGATTCGACCCACTCCTCGGCGTGACGGCGGATGTCGGCGGCCGTGTCCTCGCCCGCGAACATCCGGGCGTTCTGCGTGTGGATCGCCTCCGACGAGATCTCCACGACTTCCAGGAGATGCCGCAGGGCCGGGTGGTCGCGCAGGAAGGCGCGGTTGGCGACGGCGCGGACGTCGTTGGGGGGCCATCCCATGGCGCACGGATCGCTCGGGCACCCGTCGACTCCGCGCACGGTCGTTCGTCCCTCCTGCGAGCCGTCACCGCTCGGCAGACTGGCGAAGGGAACCTCCAGCCACACCACGTCCTCGCCCGGCCGCAGCGAACCGACCGTCCAGTTCGGCGTCCAGGTGTAGAACAGGACCGGATCGCCTCGTTCGTAGCGCTCGAGCAGGTTGTACATCAGCGGCGTGTAGTCGCCCTGGATCTGCTCGACGTGACTGCGCAGATCGTAGGCATCGAGTTGGTGCTCGATGACCTCGGCGCAGCCCCAGCCGGCGTTGCAGCCGATCAGGTCGGCCCGGCCGTCCCCGTCGGTGTCGAAGAGACGCGCGATCGCCGGATCCCGCAGATCGTCGAGCGAGTCGATTCCGTGGCGCTCGGCCGTGCGCCGGTCGACCAGATAGCCCTGCAACGATCCCTCGGGCACCTGACGGCCTACCGGAACGATCGGTGACGGATCGCCCGGCCCGTGGGTCTCGACGTAGCCCTGGTGCAGCGGGAACCACCCGTTCACCCAGAAGTCGACCTCGTCCGTGGCGACGGCGGCGTAGAAGGCCTCGTTCTCCATCGTGGCCGGGCCCTGGACGTCGTAGCCCAGTTCCTCGAGGAGAAGACGGTAGACCTCTGCCTGGAACCAGCCGGTGTCCCAGGTGGCGCGGGCCATCACCACGCGATGCGCGGCGGAATCGTCTCCGGGAGGCGCCGCCCCCGCGGGCAGCACCACACACGAGACCGCCACGACGAGAGCGAGCAGGAACGACGACGTCGGCGCAGGTACGGATCGATGCATGACGAGAAGGGTGATGCGAAAGTTCTCCGTACCGTTGCACCCCCCGTCACGAAGCGTCAACGGCTTTGTCGCCGACGGCGTTGACGCCGGCCCGCGCGAGGATCATGCTGGATGCATGATCACTCTCTTCGTGGTGAGTGACGCCACGGGTCAGACCGGCGAACGCGTGCTCCGATCGGCGCTGGTGCAGTTTCCCGACGCCGACCACGAGATCGTCCGCCACGGCGGGATCCGCACCCCCGAACAGGTACACGAGGTCGTGAGCCAGGCGCGCCGGCGCGATGCGACCATTCTGCATACCCTCGTCTCCAACGATCTGCGTGCGTGCATGCTCACCGAGTGCCGGCGGCAGGTGGTCGACGCGATGGATCTCATGGGGCCCGTGCTCGACCGGCTCGCGATGAGCCTGCAGCGCGAACCGCAGGAAGAGCCCGGGTTGTTCGAACAGCTGCGCCAGCAGCGTATCCGGGCGATCGAGGCCGTCGAGTTCGCCTTCCGCCACGACGACGGCCAGCGATTGCACGAGATCGAATACGCCGAGATCGTCCTCGTCGGCCTCTCGCGCACCATGAAGACGCCGACGTCGTTGTTCCTCGCCCACCGCGGTTGGTTCGTGGCGAACGTGCCGATCGTCCCGCCGCTGCCGCCACCCGCCGAACTCCTCGCCATCGATCCCCGGCGCGTGTTCGCGATGACCATCCGTCCGTCACGTCTGGCCGAACTGCGCCGGGTCCGCGCCCAGCATCTGCACCTGTCGGCGAGCGACTACGTCGACCTGCCCTCGATCCGCGGCGAAATCCGCGAGGCCGAGATCCTCGCGCTGCGACACCGCTGGTACACCGTCGACGTCACCGCGAAGTCGGTCGAAGAAGCCTCTCGCGAGATCCTCGACCTGCGGGAGATGGGAAAGGGCTGAGCGCCGGCGATCGTGCGGCCCCACCCCCGTCGGGTTCGCCCCGACACCGTCCCGCGCCGCAGGCCCGGTGTCCCGTCCACTTCATCCGTGCGATCCAGGGAACTCGATCGGCGGCGGACCCGGGCTCTCGGCCGGGCCCACGTTCGACCGAATGAACCGAGATCAGACCCCCGAAGGAGTCGACATGTTCCGCAGCGCTCGAATCCCTGCCGTGCTCGGCGCGGTCCTGCTCGGGGCCGCGCTGGCCGTTCCGCACTTCGCCCTCGCCGGCGAGAGCTACGGCTACGACGAGACGTCGAAGACGCACGACATCGTCGAGACCGCGGCCACCGACGCGAGCTTCGACACCCTGGTCAAGGCCGTGAGGGCCGCCGGGCTGACCGAGACCCTCGAGGGCGACGGGCCCTACACGCTCTTCGCCCCCACCGACGCGGCCTTCGACGCCCTGCCCGAGGGCAAGCTCGAGAGCCTGATGAAGCCCGAGAACAAGGACCGGCTCGCGTCGATCCTCAGCTACCACGTGGTTCCCGCAGAGATCACCGCTTCGCAGGCGATGAAGATGGACGAGGGCTCGACCGTCCACGGCGACGCGTTGATGCTGTCCACCCGTGATCGGACCCTGCGCGTCAACGACGCCAGCGTGGTCGAGAGCGGCATCGAGGCCAGCAACGGCGTGATCCATGCGATCGACCGGGTGTTGATGCCGACGAGCGGGGGCAGCACCGGTCGATGACCTCGACTCCGTTTCGGCGCGCGCGGCCGGCGCCCGTGCGCGCGCCCAGGCCCCGGATCCGGTGGATCCGGGGTCTTCGTGCGTGGGCGAGGAGGCGCAGATTGCGATCGGTCGTGGACTTCCGCGGCGGAAGTGTTCCGCGGATCTCCGCCGGGTCGTGGGGGCCGCCCACGCAGACGATCGAGGATCCGGGTGCCGAGGGAAACACCCCACCGCGACGAGGAACGACCGACCGGATCGACGGTGTTGCCAGCTCCTTCGTGTCCACTGGTGCAGCCCTTGCAGCACCAGAACGTCCACCCCCTTTCGAGGGCATCACGAGAGCACGACACCTGCGAGCCCGAAGGACCGACCGTGAAGCTCTTCCCCGCCACCGCGACGCTGGCCGCGACGATCGTCGTCCTCGCCGGCTGCTCGCCCGCACCGCCGGCGAACGGAACCGATCCCGCCCGCGATCTCGACCACGCCCCGGCCTGGGTCACCGCACCCGACGACGACACCGCCGTGCTGTGGTCGATCGGGACCGCGTCGGGAATCGACGACCCCTACCGACTACAGCGCACTGCGCTCGCCGAAGCACGAACGCGCATGGCGTCGCGCATCGCCGACTGCGTGGCGCCGGCCTTCACGTCGGATCTCGTCGCCGACCGGTCGGTCTGCGACGACGTCACCGACGCCGTCGTCTCCGTCAACCTGTACGGTCCGCACCGCGAACGGTACTGGGTCGCGCCGAGCGGAACCTGCTACGTTCGGTACGAGATTCCGCTCGAGACCTACGAGGCCAACGTCCTGAGCCTGCACCGTGTGGACGAGGACGTCCGGGCCACGGTGGCCGCGGCTGCACGCAACGAGGTCGAGGCGACGCCGATGCTGGCGCGCTGATCCCCGGCAGCGCGGCGAGCACTCGTTCATTCGTGTCTCCCGGTCCGTGTGACGGGACCGCGTTCGGTCGTGGCGCCGGGCTTCGATCGGTGGCACCCTGGAAGTCCCCATGATCCAGGAGCGCCCGTGCGCCTACCCCGTTCACGCCGCGCGATCCTCGCGCCGACTTTCGTCGTGCTCGCCGCGCTGGGGGCGTGGTCGTCGGTCCGTCCGTCCAACGACCGCGAATGGACCGTAGGACTCGACGTGCTCCCGTACGCGACCTTCGACGGGGACGTCGCCACCATCGAGGGCGTGCGTAACTTCCGCTGGCGCAGCCTCGAGGACTTCGATCCGCGCTACGAAACACGGACCTACGATCTGTCGCGGGTGACGTCGCTCTGGTACTGCCTGTCGGTCTTCGATCCCGACGGGTGGCGCGGACCCGCACACAGCCTGCTCAGCTTCGGATTCGACGACGGACGATACCTGGCCGTCTCGGTCGAGGCGCGCAAGGAACCGGGCGAGGACTACTCGGTGTACCGCGGGATGGCCAAGCGCTTCGAGCTCATGTACGTGATCGGCGACGAGCGTGACCTGATCGCCAACCGCGCGGCCCTGCGCCCCGATTCGGTGAACCTCTACCCCATCCGGGCCACGCCCGAGGCCATCGCGGCCATCCTGCGCGACATCCTCGAGGCCGCGAACCGCCTCCACGAACGGCCGGAGTTCTACCACACGATCACGAACAACTGCACGACGCGCCTGCGCGACCACGTGAACGCCGTGGTGCCGGGCCTGGTGCCCGCGGGCTGGAGGGTGGTCCTGCCCGGCTACTCGGACGAACTGCTCGAGCGCCTCGACCTGATCGCCGCCGACCTCACCCTGGAGGAGGCGCGGGTGGCCTTCGACATCAAGGCAACAGCGACGGCCGCCGTCGGCGAAGCGGCGTTCTCGGCAAGGATCCGTACCGGCCTGCTGGTCGATCACGATCCCACCGGCGAACCGGGAAGCGTCCTGGAATGAACAACTGGTCCGTGCGCTGGGCTGCACTCCTGCTGCTGTCGACCACCACGGTGCTGTCGTTCCTCGACGATGCCCACGCGGAAGTCGCAGACCGCGGATCGACCGCGGTCGAGATCGGACTCGGGGCCGTCAACGTCGGAGGATCCGTCGGCGCCAGCGAGCCGACCGGCATCTCCACCGACCTCGGCTGGGGATTCCAGGGACGACTCGGCGTGCATCGTCCGATCCGCGACGACATCACCCTCGGCGCCCAGTACGACGGCCGCTTCGTGAGCGACCTCATCGACCTGGGACCGATCGATCCGGACCTCACCACTCGGTTCCACTCCCTGTCGGCACTGCTGACGTGGCAGCCCGCCGGCTTCGTCCACCTCCGCACTGGCTTCGGCTGGACCTGGGTCGACCAGGACTGGGAATGGCTCGACGGACGGGGTGGCTTCGACGATGGCGGCTACACCCTGACGGGAGCCGTGGGCGTCACGCGGTCGGTGTCTCCGGCCTTGATCCTGCGGCTGCAGCTCGACGCCGTTCTCGTCGACCTCGGCGTGGTCGAGGCGGCCGGCGATGGGATTCGCATCTCGACGTCGACCGAGTTCACGCTCGTCGGGGTTTCGGCGTCTCTCGAGCAACGCTTCTGACACGACGACCCCGCTCGGAGTTCATCTGGTTCGGCGCGCTCGAGACGCTCGGAAGGGCCAGTACCTGATCGAGGACATGGCCCTCTTCACGTCGGCCCTGATCATCGGCGGGACGCTGCGGAAGTCGCAGCCGGACCGTGTCTTCCGTTGATCCCCGCACGCCCCTTGACGTCGAAGGGGTACGAACCCGAGGTTCGGGTCACCGGTGAGACTCGTTCCCGATCCCCATCAGATCGAGAGAGTCCATGATTGCCATCGTTCTCCTGCTGTCGTTGTCCGCCACATCACCGTCCGCCGAGTCTTCGTATCCCGCACCGACCACGCCCGACATCGTCGTCGAGAACCTCGAACGCTCGCTCGAGGAACTGAACGCGGGCGAGTACGAACACCTTCTGGACTGGTCCTATCTCTTCGAGTTCGCGCCCGAGCACGAGTGGATGGCCCCGAACGGGTGGCGGGCCAGCCAGGAACTCGACGCCATCCGCCGCATGCTCTCCGGAGAACCGACGCGCACCGGCGACGTCCCCCGGCGCGTCGTGGAGATCGAGCTCGACCTCGAGCCGATCACCGACTGGCAGGAGACCGACGAGGATCCCCTCGGCGTGCTGCGCACGTGGCGCCGCGAATACGCGTCGGAGATCGTCATCCGCTTCGACGACGGCACCGCGACCTTCATCGATCGGCGTCAGGTGCTGACGGTGGTCGCGTCGATGTCCGAGGCGGACCTCGAACTCTCCGAGTTCCGGCTGCTGCGCTGGGAGGAAGAGGAATCGGTCCGGCAGCGCTTCGGACGGATCAAGGCGCGGTTCTGAGCCGAAACGAGGCTACCAGCTCCGCCACTCCTCGACCCGCCGTCGCGTCTCCTCGTCGGGCGCTTCCTCCAGGGCGCGCTCGACGATCGCCTCGGCCTGCTCCGTGTTGCCCGTGGCGACGTTGGCGGCCACGAGTTCGGGATAGACCTCGAAGCGCGCCGCGGGGTCCGGCGCGGCGTCGAGCGCGGCGTAGAAGGCCTGCAGAGCACGCACCGACTGTTCGCGCCGCATGCGCTCTCGCCCCACGAGCAGGAACCAGTGCCGGCGACCGCGGTCGGTCTCGAAGTCCTGTTCCTGCGTGATCACGGTGGCGATCTCGTCGGTCTTCCCGTCACGGCGCAACTCGGCGATCCGTTCCTGCGTCCGCTCGACGAAGCGATCCTCGGCGATCTCCAGCGGCGACCCCTCGAGTCCCGAGATCCGCGCCAGGAGCTTCGCGGCGACCGTGTCCTGCGCGTCCTGGGCCAGCGCCCGGTCGAGCAGGTGCAGGTCCTCTTCAAGGGCGCCCTCCTCGAGCGCTTCGAGGAACCGGTTCACGTAGAAGCTGTGGACGGCCAGACGTTCCTCGGCCGGATCGGTCGCGATCACCACGAGGATCCGCACCGGGAAGCGCATCGGATTGAAAATGCTCACCGTGCCGCGCTCGTCCCGACCCCAGGGGATCAGCGCGTCGATGTCGCTCGCCCGTCGTTCCATCCACAAGATGGCGTTGTCGTAGGCGCGGGTGACCTTGACCTCGATCTCCGTCGGGCTGTCGACGCGCAGGTGGAAGCGGCGGACCGAGATCCCGTCGGGTTCGAGTTCGAGCTGCTGGCCCTCGTGCGGGAGGAGCAGGTAGGTCTCCTGGAAGGCGATGGGCCAGGTGTGGGGGCTGGTCTCGGCGGAGTCGTCGGCGCGGGCGGGGGCGAGCAGGGCGAGGAGCAGGATGGGAACGAGTCTTCGCATGAAGGAGACCTCCGCGGGGTCGCTCGGCGGGGAGGGGCCGACTCCCGCCTCCGACAACCATACGACCGAACCCACCACGATGCCCAGGGGGGGACCGACCGATCATCGACGCGTGTCCCCGGTCGGTCGCTCCCCTGCCCAGGACGATTCGTTCACTGCATACTCGGCTCGATGTCTGGCGTATGTCCTCGTTGAGGCGTGCCGTTGGTGGACACCGAGAAGATGCCGTTGAAATTGTTCGGAAGGAAGACCTTGTCGGCGGGAGCCTGACTGATCTTCTCGAATCCGGTTATGTACTTCTGCGCTGCGAGCACCATCGCCGCTTCGCCCTTGGGGATGACCTCGGACAGGTCCTGGAGGTATCGCTTCTCGGCTTGCGCGATCATCATCGTCGCTTGCGCCTGGCCCTTGGCACGAATGATCATGGCATCACGCTCGGCCTCTGCCACGGTGACCTCGGCTTTCGCGCGCCCCTCGGCCTCTGCGATCTGCGCTCGACGATTTCGGTCGGCCTGCATCTGCTGCAGCATCGCCTTCGAGGTGTCCTCATCGGTCGTCAGCTCCTGGATCTCGACGCGAATCAGGTTGACGCCCCACTTCTGGGCCGGTGCGGCCAGATCGGCCGCGATCGCATCGCTGATCGCTTGGCGCTCCGTGAGCACTTTGTCCAACTCCATGGCGCCGATGTTCGACCGCAGCGAGTTCAGAGCGATGTCCGAGAGCGAACCCGGCAGCACGTCGACCTGGTACAATGCCTTTCGTGGATCGACGATGCGCCAGTACAGCGACGCGTTGGCGCGCACCATGACGTTGTCGGCGGTATGGCAGTTCCTCGGCTCCGTATCGGTCTGCTGCTCTGTCTGTTCGATCATGAACCCTCGTTTGTTCGCCACGTCGCCCCAATCGTCGACACGGCGAATCTGCTCCATGATCGGAATCCTGAATCGCAGACCCGCTTCCTGGATACGTGCGAACTTCCCGAACCGCTGGATCACGACGCAGTGGCTCTGGGGAATGGTGTAGAAAATCGACATCAGCCCGTCTTTCTTCGTTTCGAGTAGAGTGTGATTCCACTGGGGCCTGGTCACGACTCGATACGCGAGACCTTCAAACGACCATCTACGAGTCGATCGACTCGGACTCGCTGTCCGTCCTCCAGATCCGGGCATTCGTGAACTGACCAGAGCTCACCCTGGACATCGATCATCAGATGACCCTTGATCCGACGTGCCGTGCCACACTCCCCGACCATACTCTCGACGACCGATCTGATTCTCGTCGGGGCGATCCACCGATTCACGATTCCCGTCACCAGCTTGCGCCACATCGAGAAGTGGAAGACGACGAGCACGAGCCAGACGAGAGCGCCTCCGACCCATCGATACCGAGGATCGGCATCGATGTTCATGCCGATCGCCGCGGCCACGGCGACATAGGCGACGAGTGTCGGAAAATCCGCAGCGACGAACACGTCGACCACGACGAGCACCGCGGCGATCACCAACAGCGCCTCCTCGAGCGACAGACCCGGAAATATCGACTCTCCGCTCATTGGCGCTGCCCCTGCCTCGTGTCGGAATTCAGGCCTACATCTCTGTCGTCGAGCCGCGCCTTGCGTTGACGACGACCTGGTGCACATCACGCCTTCGCAACTCGACATCGTGCGAAGCCGAACGCCGCGGACAGGGTGGAACGCAATAGGGCGCGGTGGCCCCACTCCTCAGGAGTCCGAGGCATCCTCCGGCCGATCCACATCCAACGCCCCCGCCGCGAACGGAAACGTCGTCACGTCCGCCCCGTCGTCGCGCAACAGCGAGCGAGCCCCCCGATCCCCCTGCAAGCCCTCCAACGCCCCGAAGCACTTCCCCTCGAACACCGCCGGCACCCCGATCGTCGCTGCGTACGCACTCCCGGTCATGCTCCGCCCGCCCCGCGCGTGGCTCTCGAGCAACTCCCGCAGCAAGGAAGCGTCGACCGCGGGCTGATCGCACAACGTCACCAGCACGCGATCCACCGCCCGCGGCAACTCCCGCAGGTACGACATCCCGCGGGCCAGCGACGTCCCCATGCCCTCCGGCCACGACTCGTTCACGCACACCGACACGTCGAGTCCGCGCAGCTCCTCGACCATGCGCTCGTGCTCGGCGCCGAGCACCACCACCACGGGGCGGCAGCCGGTGGCCACCACCTCCTCGACGGTGCGTCGCAGCAGGGTGCGGCGCCCGTGTTGCAGCAACTGTTTCGCCGTGCCCAGGCGTCGCGATCCACCGGCGGCCAGGACGATCGCTCCGGTGTCGCCGGTGCCCAGACCTTCACGCAGCGGGCGCGCCGTGCGTCCGTTCAGAACGGCCTGCATCTCCGAGAGGATCGCCAGGGCCACGTCGTGTGGAGAGCGCCCGCCTAGATCCAGCCCGACCGGAGCGTACAGACGGCCGCCGTCGTCCACCGCTCCCGTCGTCGCGAACATCGCTTTCAACCGTCGGCGCGAACCCATCACGCCCACGTAGGCCACGTCGCTCGCCAGCAGCGCACGGATCCACTCGGCGTCGCGCGCGTTGTGGTGCGTCAGCACCAGTGCGCCGGTGCGGTCGTCCAGGTCGAGCGTCTCGTCGAGTTCCGCGGGGTCGATCGACCGCTCGTCCTCGGGCCGTGTGCCGTGCGCCGGCCCGCCTCCGGCCACGCACACGGTCTCCCAGTCGAGCGCCCGGGCCATCGACCGAAGCGCCTCGATCACCACCACGCTGCCCCCGATCAACAGCAGACGCGGACGAGGACGAACCACTTCGGCCAGCACACGGATGCGTTCCTCGCCCACGCGCAGCACGACGTCGCGAGTCACGGGTTCGTCCTCGACCGCCCGCGCGACACGACGGATCTCCTCGGCCAGTCCGGGATCCCCCGGCACCGGCGTGGGATCCTCTCCCCATGGCCACGTGTAGACGACCGGCATGAAGTCGTCGGACTCGTCGCGCCCGAACAGCGTGAGCACCACGCCGGACCGGCGGTTGCGATCCCACTCGGCCACGTGCTCGAGCACGCCGGTCGGATCGGGATCGACGCCCTGGAGCAGGATCTCGACGCGGCGTGGGCACCCGGTGGCGAAACCGCGCGCGAGATCGGCGATGCGTTCGCCGTCGTAGACCAGGCGGCGGAAACCGCCCGTCTCGAACAGCTCGACCGCCCGGGCGGCCACGTCGTCGTCCAGACACCCGCCGCTCAGGTCGCCGATCCGCGATCCGTCGTCGCCGACGAGCATGCGGCTGCCGAGCGGTCGGAAGGCCGGCCCGACCACCCGCACGAGTGTGGCGAGCACGCAGGAGCGCCCCGCGTGACGGTGTTCACGAAAGGCGCGCACGAGTTCGGCGGACGAGGTCACGGAATCCATGTTTTGATCACCCCGCGCGACCATAACACTGGGCGCACCCCAATTCGACGCCCGCGCCCGAGGAGGACGCCATGGCCCGATTCGAGTTCGAAGTCAACGGAGAACGCCGCACGCTCGACACCTCCGGCGACATGCCCCTCCTGTGGGCCCTGCGCGACCACCTCGACCTTCCGGGAACGCGCTTCAGTTGCGGGCAGGGCATCTGCGGCAGTTGTACCGTCCTGCTCGACGACACCGCGGTCCGCAGCTGCGTCACACCGTTGTCCGACGCCGACGGCTCGCGGGTGACGACCATCGAAGGCCTGTCGCCCGACGGAACGCATCGCGTACAAAGCGCCTGGCTCGCCGAACAGGTCCCGCAGTGCGGCTACTGCCAGCCGGGACAGATCATGGCCGCCGTGGCCCTGCTCCAACAGGACCCCGACCCCGACGACGACGCGATCCACGCCGCCATGGACGACGTGCTGTGCCGTTGCGGAACGTACGAACGCATCCACCGGGCGATCCGTCGCGCGGCGAAGGAGGGCTGATCATGGTCGCCATCCGCAAGATCGGACGCCGCGAGTTCCTGCAACGCACCGGCATGGCCACCGGTGGACTCGTGCTGGGCGTCGCCCTGCTCGACTCCGTCGACGCCACCGACGCCGTCGCCGCCGACACTTTCCAGCCCAACGTCTTCGTGGCCATCGACACCGATGGCCGTATCACCGTGTGGGTCTCCCGTACCGACATGGGTCAGGGCACCCGCACCGGCATGCCCATGATCCTGGCCGAGGAACTCGAAGTCCGCCTCGACGACGTGACGATCGTCCAGGCCGACGGCGACGAGAAGTACGGCCACCAGCTCACCGGAGGCAGTCTGAGCGTTCGGCTCATGTGGGATCCGCTGCGCCAGGCCGGCGCCACCGCGCGCACCATGCTGATCCGCGCCGCCGCCCGCCTCGGCGACGTCGCACCCGGCTCGTGCCGCGCCCGCGACGGACGCGTCCTGCACTGGAACAGCGACCGCGAGTGGGCCTACGGCGATCTGGTCGAGACCGCCGCCACCCTCGACGTTCCGAGCGAGGACGAAGTCGAACTCAAGGACCCGGCCACCTACCGCCTGATCGGCGAATCCCTCGACCGCATCGACGGCCCCGACATCGTCACCGGCCGTGCCCGCTACGGCATGGACATCCGGCGTTCGGGCATGCGCTACGCCGCGGTCGCGCGGTGTCCCGTCTACGGTGGACGCCGTCCGCAGGAGTTCGATCCGTCGCCGGCCATGCGGATCGACGGCGTGGAACGCGTGTTCGGCATCGACGGCCTGCACGACGGCCTCTACGTGGCCGACGGCATCGCCGTGATCGCCCGCGACACCTGGTCGGCGCTGCGCGGAGCCGAGGCACTCGAGATCGCCTGGCAGGAGGGCGACGACGCCGACGCGAGCACCGAGCAGCTGCACGAGACCTTCCGCCGCCTGGTCGACGAGCGCGGCGAGGTCCTGCGCGAGGACGGCGACGTCGACGGCGCGCTCGGCAACGCGGCGAGGACGCTCGAGGCCACCTACGAGCTGCCCTTCCTGGCTCACGCGCCCATGGAGCCCATGAACTGCACGATCGACCTGCGAGGCGATCGATGCGAGATCTGGACGCCCACGCAGAACCCGCAGACCGTGCGCGAACGCGTCGCGCGCCTGCTGGGCTTCGACACCTCGCAGGTGACCGTGCACGTCACCCTGGTGGGCGGCGGCTTCGGACGGCGTCTGTACCCGGACATGGAACTCGAGGCCGCGCGCATCGCGAGCGAGGTCGACGGTCCCGTGCAGGTGGTGTGGAGCCGTGAAGAAGACATGCGCCACGACCGCTACCGCCCGGCCAGCCTCCACCGCCTGCGCGGTGGCGTCGACGCCGACGGCGTGCCCACGGCCCTGCACTGGCACATCCTCAACACCCACCGCGGAGTGTTCCGGTCCGACGAGTTCCCCTCCCACCAGTTCCCGAACCTGCGGGTGGAGTACACGCACGTGCCGTGGGTCCTGCCACGCGGTGCGTGGCGGTCGACCGTGCACTCGCAGAATCCCTTCGTCGCCCAGTGCTTCCTCGACGAACTCGGCCACGCCGGCGGTATGGATCCCATGGAACTCCGACTGCGGATGCTGAGCGAGCACCCACGACCGCGCGGCGACGGCGATCCGCCCTTCGACCCCGATCGCATGCTGCGCGTGGTCGAGGAAGTGGCCGACCGCTCGAACTGGGGCCGCAGCGTCGACGACGGCCACGGTCGTGGGATCGGCTTCTCGTACTGCTACGACTCGTACGTGGCCGAGGTGCTCGACCTGCACGTCGAGGACGGCCGGCCGAAGATCGACGCGGTGACCGCCGTGGTCGACTGCGGCCGTGTGATCAACCCCGACCTCGTGCGCTCGCAGTTCGAGGGTGGTGTGGTGTTCGCCCTGAGCGCGACGATGATGCAGGAGATCACCGTCGAGAAGGGACGCGTGCAACAGGGCAACTTCGGCGACTTCCCGATGATGCGCCTGAGCGAGACACCGACGGTGACCACGCACATCCTCGAGAACGAGAACCGGCCCGGCGGGATCGGCGAGGTCCCGATCCCTCCCACCATGCCCGCCCTCGGCAACGCGCACTTCATGGCCACCGGCGAGCGCCTGCGCCGCGTTCCGCTCTTCGCCTGATCGACCGGATCCGGTGCGGCGGTCTCTCAGCCGCCGCGCCGGAACAGCCGGTGCACGTCCTGGCGCACCATCAACAGACACGGCACCAGCAGCAGCGAGAGCGGCGTGGCCAGCAGCAGGCCCATGCCCAGCGACAGGGCCATCGGCGCGAGGAAGGGATCGCTGCCTCCCAGTCCGTAGGCCAGCGGCAGCAGACCGCACGAGGTCGTCAACGTGGTCATGGTGACCGGACGCAGACGATTGGCGGCGCCCTCGCTCACGACGTCCTTCCACGTGGCCTCGGCATCGCTGCGGTGCAGGTCCTCCACGTGGCTCACCAGCACCAGCGAGTCGTTCACGACCACGCCCGTCAGTCCCACCAGCCCGAGCATGGCGAGGAACCCGAGTGGCAGACCGTGCACGGCGAAGGTGAAGATCACCGCCAGCAAGCCGAAGGGAATGGCCACCATGATCGTCAGCGGCTGGGTGACCGACTCGAAGAGCAGCATGAGCAGGAAGTAGATCGCGATCACCGCCACGCCGAAGGCGATGAACAGGCTGCGGAACGACTCCTGGGTCTCCTCGCCCTCGCCCCCGAACACGAACTCCATGTCGGGCCAGTCCGCCGCGAGGTCGAAGTGGCCCCGGATCCGGTCGATCGCCTGCAGCGGCGTGATCAGGTCCTGATCGACGTCGCCGGTGATGCGTGTGGCCCGGTCGGTGTCGAAGTGATGGATGCGCGACGGGCCACCCGTGCGCTCGAAGTCGGCCACGTCGTCCAGACGGATCAAACGGCCCTCGACGTTGGGGATCCGCAGCGAGGCGAGCTGGGTGGAATCGGACCGGGCCTCTTCGGTCAGCTGCACGTGCAGGTCGACGTCTTCGCGGCCCCAACGCACGTTGGCCACGTCGCGGCCCTCGTAGGCCAGGCGCAGTGTGCCGGCCACCTGGGCCACCGTCAGTCCGCGCCGGGCGAGCCGGTTCTGGTCGAGGTCGACCCGGATCTGGGCCGGACCGCGGCGGTCGTTGCGGTCGATGTCACGGACGCCCTCGATCGACTCCAGGAAGGCCACTACCGAGTCCGACAGCGCCCGTCGACGCTCCGGGTCGTGGCCGATCACCCGCAGTGTGACCGGCCGCCCCACCGGCGGCCCGCCCTTCACCACCTTGTAGAAGATGTCGGCGAAGCCCTCGAGCTCGTCGGTGTCGTCTCGCAAGGCCGACACGATTTCGGCCGCGGTACGCTCGCGCTGCGGGTACGGCGTCAGGTTCACGCGCACGAAGGCCCAGTGTTCGTTCTCGCCCGGCTCGAAGCGACCGTGGCTGCCGATGCGGGATGCGAAGGACTCCAGCTCGCCGTCGGACAGGCCGGCGACCAGCGATTCGATCTCGGTGACCTTCTCGGACGTGTGTTCCAGCGACGATCCGACGGGCGTGTCGACGTAGACCACGAACGAGTCGGCCGAAGTGGCGGGGAACAGGATGAAGCGCATGTGCGTGGTGGCGTACCACAGGGCAATGGCGAGCAGAGCGGCCGACAGCACCACGAAGACGTACCGCCCCCACAGCACACCCCGCATGAAGCGCACGAAGAGGCCTCGGATGGGGTCGAACCACGGCCGGGTACTGCGTTTCTTCTCGTCGAGGCGATCCAGACCGCCGGCCAGGTGCGCGGGCAGTGCGAACACGATCTCGGCCAGGGACAGGGCCAGGGCCAGACTGACCACCAGCGGGATCACGGTGATGAACTGGCCCGTCACTCCGGGCATGAAGAAGATCGGCGCGAAGGCAAGAAACGTGGTCAGCAGCGTGGTCAGCACCGGCCGGAAGACCTCGGCGATGCCCTCGGCCGCGGCCTCCGGTCCCGATCCCACCCCGAGGGCGTGCCGGCGCACGGTGTTCTCGCTCACGATGATCGCGTCGTCGACGATCAGACCGATCACCAGGAGCATGGCGGCCAGCGTGATGATGTCGAGGTACCGACCGAAGGCCGGCAACAGGAACACCACTCCGAGCAGAACCACTGGGATCCCGATCGCCACCCAGAAGGCAGTGCGCATGTTCAGGAACACGGTCAGCACCACCAGCACCAGCGCCAGGCCGATCAACCCGTTGGCGATCACCACCGCGAAGCGGTTGCGCACGTAGGTGCTCTGATCGTTGCTGAACAGGATGCGCGCGCCGTCGGGCAGTTCCTCGAGTTCGAAGCGTTCGGCCAGATCGCGGATCCGGTCGGCCACCCGGATCACATCGGCGTCGTCGTCCTTGACCACGGCGAAGGTCACCGCGGGAAGGCCGTCGATGCGCGACATCGTGCGCGCCTCCTCGTAGCCGTCGACGATCTCCGCGACGTCGCCCACGCGCACGACCGGTCCCGAGAACACCGCGCGCACCGGCACGCGCGCGATCTCCTCGGGCGACTCGAAACGCGCCTGGGTGACCACGCTCTCCTCGCGGTCACCGGTCTGCAGTTCGCCACCGGTCGAGCGTACGTTGCGGCCGGCCACGGCGCGGACCACTTCGTCGAGCGCCACCTGCAGACTGTCCATGCGGGCGGGCGACACCTCGATCCGCACCTCGCGGTCGAGGTACCAGATCTCGTCGAGCTCCGCGACGCCCGGGAGATCCTCGAGCGCGCGCTCGAAGCGCGCCGCGTGCGTACGCAGCGTCTCGTAGGGCAGGTCGCCCGCCACGCCCACCTCGAGGATCGGAAGGTCCTGGCTCTCGATCGTCTCCACCCGCGGTTCCTCGTCGACCTCCGGCGGCAGGTCTACCACGCGGTCCACGGCCCGACGCACCTCGTCCTCGATCTGCTGCTCGTCGTCGGCGTCGATGTCGATGGTCACGGTGATCACCGACAGGTTCTCCATGGAGTACGACGAGATCTCCTCGATCCCGGCCACGCCCTCGATCTCGTCCTCGATCTCGTCGGTCACGTTCAGCTCGACGTCGCGGGGCGAGGCTCCCGGGTAGCGGGTGGTGATGATCATCTCGCCCAGGTTGACCTCGGGGAACACGTCGCGCTGGATGCGCATCCCTTGCACCACGCCGAGCACCAGCACCATCAGCGTGAACAGGTTCGCGGCCAGATGACGGCGCGAGAACACGAGGAAGACCTTGCGCGCCGTCTCGCCGACGGGCAGGGCCTTCGAGTCCTGTTGCTCACCGGTGCGTTCGGTGGTGTCGGTCACGATCCGTCTCCATGGGATGGTTCGTCGAGTAGACGGTCGATCACCGCGCGGTAGGCCAGCAGCGCGCGGCGGTACTGTGCCCCCGTGCGGATCCAGGCCTCGCGCGCCGCCTGTTCGGCGTCCTGGGCCTGGAGCACGAAAGTCAGTGGATTGCGGCCCTCGCGGTACAGGTCGCGCTCGGCGGCGGCCTTGCGCTCGGCGATCTCGACCTGCCGCTCGTGCAGGGCCAGAGCGTCGGCCAGCCCGCCCAGCCGCGCACGTTGGCGGGCCACCTGTGAGCGCAGGTCGAGTTCGGTCTGCTGCCGGCGATGGTCGAGACGGCGGAGTTCGAGGTCGGCCTGTTCACGCGCGGCCTCGGCCCGGCCGGCGCCGAGCTGCTGGCGGAACACCAGCGCCGCGCCCACGTCCGGCGAGTCGAGCGCCCACGCCGAACCGTAGGAGTCGCGGTCGCCGCCGGCGATGCCGACGTCGAGGTCCAGGTCGAGCGTGGGATCCTCCGACTCGGCGGCACCGTCCCGGCGCAGCTGCACCGCGCGGCGGCGCTGGTCGACGACCTGCAGCCGTCTCGCACGGCCTCGCAATTCGGCGAGCACGGTCTGCAGATCGTCGAGCGCCACGGTGTCGGTCAGTGCGATCGACGGCGCGCGGCGGGTCAGGTCCTCGATCTGCGCGAGTTCGGCCAGCGCCGCGCGCTGCCCGCGCAACTCGGCCTCGACCGTCGACAGGCCGCGTCGGGCCGCGGCCAACGACTCCTCGGCCCGTAGGACGTCGACGCGATCCACGAGATTGCTCTCGCGCAGATCGCGCACGAGGTCGAGCTGCTCCTCGGCCACGTCCACGCGGTCGGCGGACACGTCGCGCAGGCGGTGCCACTGCGCCCAGCCGACGAACATGCTCCCGAGTTCGAGCAGGAAGGCCTCCTGCCGCTCGCGTGCCTGCAGGCCGGCCGCGTCGATCCCGTACTCCGCGACGTCGTACTCGAGTCGATCGAGTGTCCCCCCGCGATTGCGCAGCAGTGGTTGCGAGAACCGCAGCGACAGGCCGGTGCGGAAGAGCGTCCCCGCGCCCGTTTCGATGGACTGCACACCCTGCGGTGAGGGGACCTCGATCGAGGGCAACTGCTGTTCGGTCCAGCGCGAGGTCCAATCCACGGCGAAGCGGCCACCGGTGGACCACACCGCGCGCTCCACCGACGAGTTCAGGTCGAAGACCTCGGTCCAGCGCGGCGCGAAGGTCGACGTGCTGATCGGCTCACGGTAGGTCCAGCCGCCGCGGGCACCCAGTCGCCAGTCACGGGCGCTGCCCAGTTCCTCGCGCCGCGCGCTCTCGATGCGCGGTGCGAGGTCCTCGGCCGGGAACAGAGGGTGCGTCGAGCGCACCGCGGCCAGGAAGGAATCGAGGTCGATGGGCGGCGCGTCGTCGGTCGCGGCGGCCACCGATGTGATCAGCAGCCCCGCGATCAGGATCGAGAGCAGGGCCGGACGGATCCCGGCCTGCCCGCGGCGTTCCGGGGACGACTCGAGTTGCATGATCCCACCGCCCCGATCAGTGCGCGACGTGGGTGGCGACGCCGTGGAACGACGCGGCCGCCTCGCCGATCGTCTCCGACAACGTGGGATGCGGATGGATGCTCATCTCGAGATCGCGGGCGACCGCGCCCATCTCGATCGCGACCACGGCTTCGGCCACCAGCGCCTCGGCCTGACGCCCGACGATGCCGGCGCCCAGGAGACGGCCGTCGTCGGGATCGAAGAGCAGCTTGGTGAAACCGGCACTCGCCCCGAGCGTGTGCGCGCGCCCGCTCGCCGACCACGGGAACCGCTCGACCTTCACCTCACGCTCCTGGCGTTCGGCCTCGGCCTCGGTCAGTCCGCACCAGGCGACCTGCGGATCGGTGTAGACGACGGCCGGGATCGCGCGGGCGTCGAAGGCGTCGGCCTCGCCCGCGATCACGTCGGCGGCGACCTCTCCCTCGCGCATGGCCTCGTGGGCCAGCCAGGCGCCACCGGCCACGTCGCCGAGCGCGAGCACACGCGGGTTCGACGTCCGCCGGTGCTCGTCGACGTCGACCGTCCCGTCGTCGCGGGTCTCGATGCCCGCGGCGTCGAGGCCCAGGTCCTCGACGTTCGGTACGCGTCCGATGGCCACGAGCGCACGGTCGAAGGTCAGCGTCTCGTCGTCGATCCGCGCTTCGACCGCGCCGTCCGCTTCGGTGAGTTCCTCGACCCGTGTGCCGAGGCGGACGTCGTGGACCATGGCCGCGACGGCGTCCGACAGCGGTCCGACCAGGTCTTCGTCGGTTCCCGGCAGCAGCGAGTCGGTCATCTCGACCACCGTGACCTCGCTACCGAGCGTGGCGTAGACCTGGCCCAGTTCCAGACCGACGTAGCCGCCGCCGACGACCAGCAACGAGCCCGGGAGGTCGGGCAACGCGAGGGCACGGGCCGAGTCCATGATGCGTTCGCCGAACTCCACGCCCGGCAGCGGCCGTGGACGGGAGCCGGTGGCGAGCACCACGTGGTCGAAGGACCGGCGTTCGTCGCCGTCGATCTCGACCGTGTCGGTGTCGACGAAGCGTGCGCGTCCGTGCACGTGTTCGATGTCGCGGCGTTCGGCCAGCGAATCGAGACCGCCGACCAGGCGATCCACGATCTCGTCCTTCCACGTGCGAAGGGCGTCGAGATCGATCGACGGGTCGTCGAAGTGGACCCCGGCCTCGCTCGCCTCGCGGGCGCGCAGGATGGTCTCCATGATCGTCAGCAGTGCCTTCGATGGGATGCAACCGCGGTCGACGCAGACTCCGCCGAGACCATCGCCCTCGTCGACCACGGTCACCGAGAGTCCGCGGTCGGCGGCGCGGAAGGCGGCCGCGTAGCCGCCCGGACCGCCCCCGATCACGATCACGCGCCCAGCCTCGTCGTCACTCATCGGTGTCCTCCGTTCAGGCGTCGAGCATGAGGGATTCGGGATCGCGGAGCAGATCGACCACGCGGCGCACGAAGCGGGCAGCCTCGGCGCCGTCGACCACGCGATGGTCGAAGGTCAGGGACAGCGGGAGCCTTAGTCGCGTGGCACTCTCGTGGTCGTCGAGATCACCCTCGACCACGGTCTCCAGCCGGGCCTGGCCCATTCCCAGGATCGCCACCTCGGGCCAGTTGACGATCGGCGTGAAGCCGGTCCCCCCGATCGCTCCGGGATTGGTGATGGTGAAGGTTCCTCCGGTCAGGTCGTCGCGCGTGGCGTCGCCGTTGCGCGTGCGCTCGGCCAGTTCGGTGAACTCGACGGCCAGGTCGCGCAGGGACTTGCGATCGACGTCGCGGATCACCGGCACCAGCAGACCCCGCCCGGTGTCGACGGCGATGCCCAGGTGGTAGTGCTGCTTGAGCACGATCTCCTCGGCCTCGACGTCGAGCGAGGCGTTGAACCGTGGGAACTCCTGCAGCGCGGTCACCACCGCCTTCATCGCGAAGATCGTCGGGGTGAGCTTGCCGCCCATCTCCTCGACGTCGTCTCGCCACCGCCGACGCAGGCGTTCGAGATCGGTGACGTCGGCCACGTCGTGGTGGGTGACGGCGGCCACCTGCGACGTGGCCAGCGCCATGCGCTTGGCGGTCACGCGGCGCACACCGCGCAGGGGCATGCGTTCGGTCGGGCCGAAGCGATCGAAGTCGGGAAGTCCTGGGGTGTCGAGGCGCGGGAGCTCGAAGTCGGCGCGGTCGGCCGACGCGGCAGGCTCGCGGGTGGGCTCGGCGGCTCGCTCGCGCCCTTCGCCGTCCTCTCCGGCCGCGGCCCGGACGTCGTCGGCGGTGACGCGCCCCTCGGGTCCGCTCGCTTCCACTGCGTGCAGATCCACGTCGAGTTCGCGGGCGATCCGGCGGGTCGCGGGCGAGGCGGGCACGGGACGGCGGCGGTCGTGCGCGTCACGCGTCGTTTCCGCCGTCTCCTTCTCGGTGCGCTTCGTCGTCGCCTCCGTCTCCGCACCCGCATCGCCACGACGGGAGGACTCGTCGTCCTCCTCCTCGGCGCTCGACTCACCACGTTCCAACTCGGTCGGTTCTTCGTCGGGCGTCTCCGCCTGGTCGGTTTCCTGGTCGGACTCCTGCTCGGACTCCGCGCCCGCCGTCTTCTCGTCCGATTCCTCGGTCTTCTGCGCCGCGCCGTCGTCGCCCGCCTCGTCGTACGTCAACAGCACCTCGCCCACGCGGACCTGGTCGCCTTCGCCCACGCGCAGGTCCTCGATGGTTCCGCTGAACGGTGCGGGGATCTCGACCGACACCTTGTCGGTCTCCACGGTCAACAGGACGTCGTCCTCCTCGACCGTGTCGCCCTCGCCCACGTGCACTTCGCTGATCTCGGCCTCGTGCAGGCCCTCACCGGGATCCTGCAGCACGAATTCCTTGGTCATGCCGACGCGACCTCCAGGCTGCGCCGGGCGGCGGCGACGATGCGATCGACGCTCGGCAGGTAGTCCTGCTCGCGGGCGAAGTACGGAACCGGCACGTCGTAGCCGGTCACGCGTTCGACCGGGGTCTCGAGCCACCAGAAGGCGTCCTCGATCAGGCGCGCCATGATCTCGCCGGCCGGCCCGAAGGTCCGATGGGCCTCGTGGACGATCACGGCGTGGCCGGTGCGGCGGACCGACTCCGAGACCGTTTCGTGGTCGAGCGGCGACAGCGACAGCAGGTCGATCAGGTCGACCTCGATGCCGTCGTCGTCGGCGAGGCGATCGGCGGCTTCCTGCGCGCGAGGGACCATGGCTCCCCAGGCGACCAGCGTCATGTCGTCACCCTCGCGGAGCGTGCGTGCGCGGCCGATCTCGATCTCCTGCTCGTCGGGGTCGACCTCTTCGCGGAAGGAGCGGTACAGGGCCTTGGGCTCGAAGTAGACCACCGGGTCGGGGTCGCGAACCGCGCTGCGGAGCAGGCCGGCGGCGGTGGCCGGACTCGACGGCACCACCATCTTCAGGCCCGGCGTGTGCGCGAAGTACACTTCCTTGCTCTCGGAGTGGTGCTCGAGCGCGTGCACACCGGCGCCGTAGGGCATGCGGACGACGAGCGGCACCGTGAAGCGCCCGCGGGTGCGCCAGCGCATGCGCGCGGCGTGGCTCTCGAGCTGGTGCAGGGCCAGGTAGCTGAAGCCGGAGAACTGCATCTCGCACACCGGACGCAGGCCGTGTGCGGCCATGCCCACCGCCGAGCCCAGGATGAGCGACTCGGCCAGCGGCGTGTCGATCACGCGCTGCTCGCCGAAGGTGTCGAGCAGTCCGTCGGTCACGCGGAACACCCCGCCGTCCACACCCACGTCCTGACCGCTGACGATCATCGTGTCGTCGTGATCCATCTCGGTGTGCAGGGTGCGGTTGATGGCGTCGACCATGGTGAGTTCGCTCACGATGCGTCCTCCTCGTCGCCGGCGGTGCCGCCGCGCTGCTCCACCTGCTCGCGCTGGCGGAGCATCTCCTCGGTCGGCTCGGCGTAGACGTGCTCGAACATGACCGCCGGGTCGCCGAGCGACTCCATGCGCTCCTCGGCGTCCTTCCAGGTCTGGGAGACCTCGTCGTCGATCTCCTGTTCGAGCTCGTCGATGGCGTCGTCGTCGATCAGTTCACGGTTCTTCAGATGGATGCGCAGGCGTTCGATCGGATCGCGCTCCTTCCACTCCTCCACTTCTTCCTCGTCGCGGTACTTGCTCGGATCGTCGACGGTGGTGTGCACGCCCATGCGGTAGGTCACCGCCTCGATCAGCGTGGGACCGTCGCCGGCGCGCGCGGTGGCGACCGCTTCGTCGGTGGCGCGGCGCACGGCCAGGACGTCGTTGCCGTCGACCTGAACGCCCGGCATGCCGTAGGCCAGCGCCTTCTGCGCGATCGACTTCGAGCCCGTCTGTTCCTCGCGCGGCGTCGAGATCGCGTACTGGTTGTTCTGGCAGAGGAAGATCACCGGCAGGTCGTGCAGGGCCGCGAAGTTCAGGGCCTCGTGGAAGTCGCCTTCCGACGTGGCACCGTCGCCGAAGTACGTGAGGACGACCTCGTCGGTCTCCTGCAGGCGCGCGGCGTAGGCGATGCCGGTGGCGTGCGGGATCTGCGTGGCCACCGGCACGGCGATCGGCAGGTCGCGCGCGTCCTCGGGGATCGCGCCGCCCTCGTTGTAGCCCGCGTTGTAGAGGATCAACGAGACGGGATCGAGTCCGCGCCACAGCGAGGCCGCCGTCTCACGGAACGACGGCACCATCCAGTCGTCGTCGCGCAGGGACGAGACCGAACCGACCTGCGCGGCCTCCTGGCCGCGGATCGGCGCGAAGGTCCCGATCCGTCCCTGGCGCTGGAGCTTGAGCAGCTGCGCATCGTATCGCCGCGCGAAGACCATCGCGCGGTGCAGCTGCAGGAGTTCGTCGTCGTCGACGTCGGGCAGCAGCTCGTCGTCGACGTTGCCGTCGGCGTCGAGCACCTGCAGGCGTTCGACCGACCACGGGAGTTCGATCGTTTCGCGGGTCACGGGTCCTCCACGAGGTCGAGGTACGGGGGCGTGCGGCGTGGACCCGGAAGATGCCGCGTCCGGCGTCGTCCGGGCATGGGCCCGCCCGCCTCCGGCCGAGCACGGTGGTCCCGGACCGGCCGGTCGGTGGGTCCGCGAGGGATCCGTGGGGCCTGGCCCGACCCTCAGGCGCTGCGCTCGGAGGCCTGCTCCGACAGACCGTGTTCGCGCACGTGGTTGATCAGCCCACCCGCGCGCACGATCGCGCACTCCCGTCCGCACAGGTCGCTGCGGAGTTCGAGGTCGATGTCCTGCGTCCGGTCGTGCGCGGTGAGCGTGTCCGCCTCGATCGCCCGGCGCAGGTCGGCCAGCTCGATCTCGTCGCCGCGTTCGATGCGGTCGTGATCGTCGGGATCGACGAAGGTCAGCGGCAGGATCCCGTAGTTGATCAGGTTCTGCCGGTGGATCCGCGCGAAGCTCTTCGCGATCACGACCCGCAGGCCCAGGTAGCGGGGAGCGAGCGCCGCGTGCTCACGGCTCGAGCCCTGGCCGTAGTTGTCGCCGGCGACCACGAGGTGACTCTTCTCCATCTCCTCGCTCACGCGATCCACGTACTCCGGGTCGATCGCTTCGAAGGTGTAGCCGCTGATCTCGGGGATGTCGCTGCGCAGCGGCAGGACCCGCGTGCCCGCCGGCATGATCTCGTCGGTCGACACGTCGTCGCCCATGGTGAGCTGGACCGGCCCCTCGATCCGATCGGGCAGGCGGTCGAAGGGCGGCAGGGGCTCGATGCCCGGCCCCTTCACGAGTTCGACGTCCGAACCGTCCTCTGGCGGTTCCTCGAGCAGCGAGGTCTCGACGATCACGCGGTCGGGTTCCTCGAAGACGGGACAGTCCGTGTCGAGATCGCGCGGGTCGGTGATCTCGCCCCGCAACGCCGAGGCCGTGGCCGTCTCGGGACTGCACAGGTGGACCGCGTCCTCGCGCGTGCCCGAACGGCCCGGGAAGTTCCGCGGCACCGTGCGCAGGCTGATGGTGTCGGTGGCCGGGGCCTGGCCCATGCCGATGCAGCCATTGCACCCAGCCTGGTGGATGCGCGCGCCCGCGGCGACCAGCGTCTCGATGTGGCCCATGCGGTCGAGATTCGCGAGCACCTGCCGCGACGTGGGATTCACGTCGAAGGACACGTCGGCGGGAATCGTGCGGCCCTCCACCATCATCGCCGGCACCGCGAAGTCGCGCAGCCCGGGATTGGCCGACGATCCCACGTAGGCCTGGCCGATCGGCCGGCCCGCGACCTCGCGCACCGGCACCACGTTGCCCGGACTCGTGGGCAGCGCGATCAGCGGCTCGAGTTCGTCGAGCCGAATGCGTTCGTATTCGTCGAAGTCCGGATCGGGGTCGGCGGCGAGCTCGCGGTAGGCGGCACCGCGCTCCTGCTGCTCGAGGAATTCGCGCGTGCGCTCGTCCGACGGAAAGATCGACGTCGTGGCGCCGAGTTCGGCGCCCATGTTGGCGATCACGTGGCGGTCCATCGCGCTGAGCGTGGCCACGCCCGGGCCGTGGTACTCGATCACGAAGCCCTTGCCGCCATCGACGCCGCGGCGTCGCAGCATCTCGAGGATCACGTCCTTGGCGCTGACCCAGTCGGGGAGTTCGCCGCGCAGCTCCACGCCGAGTACCTGCGGCATGCCCACACGGAAGGGCTCGCCGGCCATGGCCATGGCCACGTCCATGCCCCCGGCCCCGATCGCCAGCATCCCGAGCGAACCCGCCGCACAGGTGTGGCTGTCCGAACCGAGCAGCGTCTGGCCCGGCACCCCGAAACGCTCCATGTGCACCGGGTGGCTCACGCCGTTGCCCGGGCGGCTGTACCACACGCCGAAGCGGCGGCAGGCGCTCAACAGGAAGCGGTGGTCGTCGGGGTTGCGGAAGTCCGACTGGATGAGGTTGTGGTCGACGTACTGGGCGGAGAGCTGCGTGCGCACCCGATCGAGTTCGAGCGCCTCCAGTTCCAGCATGACCAGCGTGCCCGTGGCGTCCTGGGTGAGCGTCTGGTCGATCGTCAGGGCGATCTCTTCGCCGGGTTTCCTCTCGCCGCCGGCGAGATGGGATTCGATGAGCTTCTGCGTGAGCGGGCGGCCCATGGGAGCTCCTTACGGGCGGGGGTCCAGTCACGCCTGCAAGGTGGGGCTCACTCGAGGCGTCCGGCATCGTGGAGCAGGTCCACGCTGGGCGCGGGGGTCTGGGGAGGCTCGGCGCCGGGTGGTGGCCCGGGGCGGGGTCCGGTCGGCCCCGATGGGTGCCGGCACGACGCGCTCGAGCCGGCGCGGAACCGGGGATCGTCGGTGGGACGTTTCGCCCCGCCCGGCTACTGCGACCCCGACGTCGACCGCAGCACCATGCACAGATACCCGTAGTCGTCGCCGCAGGCTTCGTACGTGGCCATCTCCGTCCGGATGTCCTCGTAGATCTCCAGCGCACCGTGCCGCGCGGTCGCCTCGCGCAGCGGCGCATCGAGGCCGGCGTAGTACGCACGCCAGTCGTCCGACGAGAGGCGGAACGAACCGAGCAGGTCGTAGCCCCTTGCGCGTGCCTGGTCGATGCGGGTCGTCTCGTCCTGCACGTCGGGATACTCCGTCGTGAGGAAGGCCTTCGCCCGGTCGGACGGCTCGGCCGTGAACCACACCAGCTCGGACACGACCAGGCAGCCACCGGGGCGGAGCAGCGAGCACCAGCGCTCGAGTGCATTCTCGAAACCGATCGAGTACGCGCTCGCCTCGGCCCAGACCAGATCGAAGCCGGTGCCGAGGAACGGTGTGGCGGCCATGTCCGCCGCGACCGTCGTGATGCGATCGGCCACGCCGCGCTCGGCGGCCAGGTCCCGCAGCGTGGCGAGGAAGGGCGGATGGATGTCGACGGCCGTGATCGCGGCGTTCGTCTCCTCGGCGAGCACGAGGGTCGACGCCCCGGTGCCGCAGCCGAGGTCCAGCACCCGTTCGATCCGCAGGTCGGCGGGCAGCATCCGGAGTGCGCGGCGGGTGCTCTCGGCACTGCCGGGTCCCTGGCGCGGCGTGGTCTCGAACAGTTCGAAGAGCAGGGCGAGGTCGTCGGTGGACACGGTGGGTTCCTGGTGCGTGCGGGTCGTTGGTGGATCGTCGTGAGACGGTCTCGGACTGCCCGTGCAGCGATTCCGCAGAATCGACGTCCGGCCCGGTCAGTCTACGACGAGTTCCCCGGGAAGTCCGTTCCATGCGAAGGGACCGATGGGCGCCAGCCAGCCCACCCTACGACCCAGATCTCTTGCTGGAAACTGCCGCGAGCCCGTCGTAGAGCTCGAGCCCTTCGTAGGGCTGCTCCTCGAGCGCGGCCAGGCGGCTCTTCAGATCGCCGGCATGGAGCTCGAGTTTGTGGCCATCGGGGTCGAGGAAGTACAGCGAGGGACCTTCGCTCTGGTTCTCCTTCCAGACCGATACACCGTGCGCCAGCACGCGTTCCGCACATTCTGCGTGGTCCTCTGCTGGCACGGAGAACGCGATGTGCGTGGTCTCGGGCTGTGGACCGCGACGTGTCGACGGATCGACCGACAGACAGACCCAGTGGTCGCCGGCGACCAGGTACGCACCGCGTACCCACTTCGCGACGGGCTTCAGCCCGACGACTTCGGTGTAGAACTCGAACGATCGATCGAGATCGCTGACCGCCAGGGTGATGTGGTTGATGCCCGTGATCAATCGTCGACCTGCTTTCTTCGTGGCGGGCGACGGAGTGACGGGCCGCGACATGCCGGCGCTGCGAAGCTCACTTCGCAGAATCGAAGCGGGTGTCCGAACACTGCACCAGAGGATCGCAATGCCATGACGCGCAACCCAGGACTCGATCACTCTCGCGGGAGATCGACACCCCTCTTTCGACTGCCGCCGACAACGGCCGCCACCACCGCTGCACACACGGCAATCGTGGCACCGAAGACGAACGGAGTGCTGGGTATCGTCGAAGACATGGCGATCCCGAGGACGACCCCTGCTCCGCTCGATGCGACACCTGCGATGACGAAGCTTCTGTTCTTCATTCTCGGATTCCTCCACAGACATTGCAGCAGTGCAAGAACGCCGGCTCCAGCATGTTGCGGACGCGACCAGCCGCGGGACGCGTTCGAACGGTGCCGCACGAGACCGCCGCGCCCGGACAACTGATCGTGAAGCCGACGACCCGTAATCGATTCCCCGTCCGCGTGTACCACCCGCGACGGGCAAAAGGGTTGTCGAGCGGGTCACGATGGATGGGAGGCGCTTCCGCACGGCGGCACTTCGTGTGCCCCAGCCACATGAGGAACAGGCCGAGCAGGACGAGAACACCGCTCCACTCGATGGGTTCGCTGAGCGTCATTTCTCTGCCTCACGTGGATGATTCCGAGGGGCGGTCTGTGCATCCTGCGTGATGGGGCTTGCTGGTCGTGACTCGGGTACGCCCGCGAAGCCGCGGTGTGACAAGCGCTCCTCGTCGGACGGCACGCGACCCGCAGGGCGGTCGGCCAGCAAGAGCCGTGGATCCTCCCCATTTACGAAACACGGGTCGCTCGAACGGCCCTCCAGCCCAGCGACGCACGCGTTCGAAATCGCTACTGCACAGGTACGCGCATCAAGGGTCGGATAGCACGGCTCTCTTCCACCTCACCAATCACCACAGCCCTGCCGATCACCGTCAACGCCTCTTGCTTGGACTCGCGATCGGCAACGACGGACCCTCCACCAGAACAGGACACTGCGACGCCCCTGACCTCCATCGCTCCCTCTTCTGCAGCACGTGAGCGCATGTCCTCGAGAACCTCCGCCAAATCCTGCCTGCCGTCCGCCGTCAATCGCTTCCACGCCACACCGCGCACAGTGGAAGAGTCGGTCTCCACCGATCGGAAGAGATCTTCGCCGTAGATCGTCTTCGCGAAGTACCCGATCTCGAGCACTCCCGCGTCGTGCCCATCGGTTTGGGCACAATCCCCGGACAACTCGGCGACGCTCGAAGGAGGAATCAAGCTCACGTCGTCGGCGTACGGCACTGCGGGATGGAAGACGTCGATCCTGCCGTCCTGCCGCTTGACGAGAACCCGCCCCTCGAGCTGGTGCCTGTCAGCAATCCGCAAGCACACGTCCTGCGGGTCGGATTGGCCCACACCGTCGTAGTACGAAAAGTATCCGGCCTCCTGGTCGACGAGGCGACCCCGCTGCACATCCCACTCGACGCGTTCGACGGGCGCGCAGGCAGCTTGAAAGCCCACGGTGATGATCAATGCAGTGACTCGCCAGCGCCCGCGGCAACTCGAGCCACGCCTCCTGCCATTCATGCGATCCCCCTGGCATGGGCGGCTTCAGCAGTGAGGCGCATGGTCGGCACGCGAGGTATCCTCGCGGTTCCGGACTCGAGGATCACGCCGCACCGGCGCCTTGGCAAGCGCGCCTCGTCGGCTGAAACCGAAGTCAGCCCCCGCCCTTGGCAGCAAACGGCCCCACCCGTCTCAACAGCCGTTCGAAGCCGACATACAACACGACGAAGACACCGAGATCGATGGCCAGCTTCCCGAGGTCGAACGATTCATCGAACGGACGGTACTGGAACTCGAACAGGCCGAACACAACCCTGGAAGTGACGTAGGCCAGAACGACAGCGACGAGTCGTCTCAATCCAGTTCTCCTCCAGAAGCCAGTCCCATTCGAGGCGCGGCTGCCGTGGACGCGTTCGGCCATGCAGCGCATTCGGACCGACCTTTCCAGGGCCGCCCCGCTCGCTTACCGATGATGCACCCAAAGCTGGCGCCGTGGCAAGCACGCCTTGTCCCCTGTGCTGCGGAGTCGGGGCGCATGGTCCCCGCATCAGGATTGCCGGTCGACGCGCTCCTCGACCCATGTGCCTGGAGCGGCCCGCACTTCGAAGAGCCAGTAACAGACCAGTACAGAGAGAGCCAAGGTCGCGACGACGCCGAGCCACCAGACGGGATTGCGGAGCGCCTCGGCAACCACGAAGCCGAGCGGGACGGCCATGATCGCAAGCGCCAGCACGAAGCGCTCTGGTCTGGAGTGCAGTTCGGCACCGCACTGCCGGCACACCACACGATGCGAGGTGAGCCGAAGAAATCGACCCAGCGTGATGCGGTGACCGCAGCGGGGACAGCTCTTTCTGGACATCAGAAGTACCTCGGTGGCCGGCGGACTTGCCTCACGCACTTCGATCGTCGCCCCGACGTGGACGTGTTTCGCTGCGAGGCGCGCTGAACGGCGCCTCGCTGTTCGAAGCCTCCCTTCTCGTGCCCCCAAGAATGCACCCGAAGCCGCTGTCGGTGCAAGCGCGCCTCGTCGGCTGGAGGGCGGCGTTGGGGCCCGCCGCTGCACAGCTACACCCGCCGCCGCCCAGAACCCCACGAAGCCAACTGCTCGAGAGCCGGGCCTCGTGCCGAAGCCGACACCAGCCGCCCTCGCCGCGACACTTCGCAGCTGTCTTCGGTCACCGGCCGCCATGTCGTCGAAGGGACATCGCCCGCCGACCTCGGCCTCGAACGGAACCGCAGAGCCAACGCCGGGCCGCAGCGCATCCGAAACCCGACAGCGAACTCGAGGCCGCGATCGTCGACCTATCCGAAGGTGAAAGCCGCCGGGACCGGTTTGGAAGTGAGGTTACGGAGCATGAGAAAGCCGGGGCTCTCGCGAACCTCGGCTGACCTCTGAACCAAACACCACGTTTCCGTCTATCCGCGTGACTCCAACGTTCTGCTCAGTTGCGTGGCTCATAGCGAAGCTCGACCGCGGTTTCTGTAATCTTCGCTTCTATCGAGGTGCCTGACGTGAAGTACATCTCGTCGCTTGCCACTTCCTTACCGTTCTTGTACTTCGCCTCGAATGAGATTCCCGCTTCGTCATCGACCGTGAACTCTACTTCCTGACTCGGCCCAATGGTGCCGAGGCGCTTGCTTTCGTTCTTCCAGTAAGCGGTCACCTGAACAGCGCTCCTCGTTGCATTGAGCACGCTGAATCTTGGTGTCGCGAAATGCGGCGCGGCCAGATAGGCCAGCGCTCCAAGCCCGACCAAGAGCAACGCCGAGATACCCAGGAGCGCTTTCCTCTTCACGCGGGTGTACCCAACGTGGGCGCGTTCAGCTGCGAGGGGTGCTGTACGGCGCCTGTCGAAGCCTCGCTGCTCGTGAACCAATGATGCCCCCAAGGCCCCAGCCGTGGCAAGCGCGCCTCGTCGGCTGGAAGGCGGAGTTGGGACCCGCCGCTACACAGCTACCCCTGCCGACGCCCAGAGTCCTCCCGAAGGCGAAGGCCGCCGGAACCGGTCCCGAAGCGAGGTGACACGCCACAAAAACACCGGGGCTCTCGCGAACTCCGGCAGACCTCTGAGCCGAACATGACGGTTCCGTTTATGCGCGTCGCTCCAACGTTTGACATGAGAGCCGCGCCCGGCTTGCCGGGCGACGTCCTCTCGATGGAAGGGTTAAACGCCGCTTTCACCGGGAGGAATGTCGAAGTGATGGACATCTTCACTGACCCCTAGTTTCGTGTACAGCGCGATTGCCGGGTCGTCGCCATAGTCTGCTTGGACATAGATGACATAAGCGCCTTCGGCCAAGGCAACTCTCTTGAGCTCTTCGATCATGGCGGTGGCAATGCCTTGACGCCTGCAAGCAGACGCGACTGCTAGATCGTAGATGTAGATCTCTTTGCGAGCCTGCTCAAACTTTGGCAGAACATAGGCGGCGAGTCCGCCGACCACAGCTTGACCGTTGATCGCGGCGATGGCGATGAAGGCCTTGCTTGAAAGCAAGTCGATGAGGTATTGGTCATCGGGCTGCGCCTTCGTGTAGGACTCTCGGTCTTCAAACGCCTCGCCGAACATTGCGAGCATCCCTCGCATTGCCCCAACGTCTTCGCGCGTAAGTACCTGGACACGAAAGTCGAGTCGATCCTGCATGGGGTTCGCTTCCTGCGGCGTCTAACGTGGACGCCTTCAGCTCCGAGGCGCGCGGCAAGGCGCACGATTCGGAGCCTCGTTGCTCGTGAACCTATGATGCCCCCAAGGCCCCCGCCGTGGCAAGCGCGCCTCGTCGGCTGGAAGGCGGAGTTGGCGACGACACGCACTCAAGAATCACTCATTGTCTTCACTTCGGGTCAGGTGGTCGACGAGCAACTCGAACACGTCATCGGCGCGCACGTCATACATGTGGAACTCGCGACTCACCTCCTCTGGCCCGAGACGTGACCAGGGCCGCCCGACCGACTGACGCGCCGACGGAACGAGCGTCGCGTTTGTCACCACGCCAGCCATCGCGCCCGACCCCCAGTACACGCTGAAGAGGACCGAGAACCGTGGCCAGAACAACGGAGCATAGAGCGTATTGGTCGTGTCAGCATCAACTGGCCGGATCGCAACGATGACCACCTTGTCGTGTCGTTGCATCCTGTTGTGACGCTCTGAACCCGTCCCGAAGGATGCGGTCGTGATCTTTCCATGACCGGCCCTGTACCATGCGAGTCGCTCGACCACCTGAATTGGGCCGTCCTCGATCTCTCCGTTCATGCGGATGGTCTGCACTCTGTTCGGATCGATCGTCGTCGTTCCCCAACCAGGATAGAAGGAGTCGCTCGAACCCCAGTCGTGTTCGGGGTCACTCTCAACATCAACCGCGACAACGGTTCCCTCGACGACCAGATACTCGTAGTCGGGATGCGGAAGGCAGTCTGGCCACTCGAGGAAGACGTGCTGGCACATCTCCGCGAGAAGATCGCCAGGGGCCGTGGCATCTTCGTCCATCTCGTAGTTGCCTTGGGTGGCCCCCGTTTCCTGGGGCCCAAGCAAAGCGGCGCTGCACGCAACGAGAACAGCAACTGTCGATAGACCACTCGGTGCCGCACGTCCCCGAAGTGCGTTCCAACACTTCACGAACAGCTCCAGGGACCGCATCTGAGGCCTCGCTCTCGTTCGCTCCCTTCGGCACGGGAGCGCACGCGACGTGCTCGTCACCTACCAGCGAATGCTGCTTCCGTATGGCAGGATTTGAATATCCACTCGATGTCTCGCCAACGTGGACGCCTTCAGCTGCGAGGCGCGCTGCACGGCGCTTGACCGAGCCTCGCTGCTCCTGGAGCAATCATGCACCCAAAGTCATCACCGTGCAACCGCGCCTCGTCGGCTGGAAGGCGGAGTTACGAATCGAAGCGAGACCGAAGCGGACGCATATCGCGCCGGCCATGGAGCACCGCAACGATGCGCACCTCGTCGGGCGAGGAACACTAGTAGACGCAGTAGGGAAAGCGTCGGAGAACAGCCCGCCGCAGTCCTCGGTATGTGACCGGAGCCATCTGCGGACTGTCGCCGATCAGGGACACCAGGCCGCGCAATTCGAGAAGGAACGCCTCGGGTAGCCGAGCGTTCTGAGCACCGTACCACTCCA
>Ga0102943_1000259_pt1 | contig 36780 bp, 31 predicted proteins | sample SalPonC_black_MG_FD_78174 | JGI IMG/M metagenome (GOLD analysis project Ga0102943, IMG submission 78174) | Salt pond soil microbial communities from South San Francisco under conditions of wetland restoration - Salt Pond MetaG... | ecosystem: Environmental > Aquatic > Marine > Intertidal zone >...
CGGGAACTGGCGAACGGCTGGGTGGAACTCACCGATGCCGGCGAGCAGCGGGCCCGCTTCGAGGCCGACCGCGCCGCGCGGCGCGCGCGCGGCCGACCGGACATGCTGCCGGACGAGGCGCTGCTGGCGGCGCTGGCGCACGGCCTGCCCGAGACCGCCGGCGTGGCGGTGGGCTTCGACCGGGTCGTGATGGCCGCGGCCGGCATCGAAGACATCCGCCGCGTGCAGTCCTTCCCGGTCATCGACCCGGACCGGGACGGCGTGCCGGGGCAGGACACGAATCACAACACGGATCAGAACATGGAGCAGGACTCGGAGCAGGAATCATGAGCCGCGCATCGACTGCCGACGACGACGATCTCCTCACGGCCCTGCAGGCGCTGCTGGCCGGCGAGCACGACCCCCTGGCCACCTGCGCGAACTTCGTCGCCGCACTCTACGAGCGTATGTCGCGGGTCAACTGGCTGGGGCTCTACATCCGCCGCGGCGACGAGCTGGTGCTGGGCCCCTTCCAGGGCAAGCCCGCCTGCGTGCGCATCCCGCTCGGCCGCGGCGTGTGCGGCACTGCCGCCGAGCGAGGCGAGACGCTGTGCGTGGCGGACGTGCACGCCTTCGAGGGCCACATCGCCTGCGACCCGGACTCACGCTCGGAGGTGGTGGTGCCGCTGATCCGCAACGGCGAAGTCTACGGCGTGCTGGACGTCGACAGCCCGGAGCCCGGCCGCTTCACCGACGACGACGTCGCGCGGCTGGAAGCGGTCGCCGCCCTGCTCACCGCGCACCTGGGCGCGGCGGCACGGTCGCTGTAACTGCCGACCGGCTCTTTTAGTCCTTCACGCTAGTCCTTCACGCGCGAGACGTACTCGCCGGAGCGCGTGTCGACGCGGATGACGTCGCCCCGCTCCAGGAACAACGGCACGCGCACCGTGGCCCCCGTCTCCAGTTTCGCCGGCTTCACGCCGCCCTGGGCGGTGTCGCCACGGATGCCCGGGTCCGTCTCGGCGATCTCCAGCTCGACGAAGTTCGGCGGCGCAACGGCCAGCGGAGAGTTGTTCCACAGGGTCACGACGCACATGTCCTGCTCCTTCAGCCACTGGCGCGCCTCGGCAATGGCATTCTCGTCCGCCGCGTACTGCTCGAAGGTATCGGGCACCATGAAGTGCCAGAACTCGCCGTCGCTGTAGAGATACTGCATCTCGGTCTCCATCACGTCGGCGGCCTCCACGCTGTCCCCGGACTTGAAGGTCTTGTCCACGACCCGCCCCGTCTTCAGGTTGCGGATCTTCACCCGGTTGAACGCCTGGCCCTTGCCCGGCTTGACGAACTCGTTCTCGACGATGTTGCAGGGATCGCCGTCGAGGATGATCTTCAGGCCGGAGCGGAATTCGTTGGTGCTGTATGTTGCCATTGGGTCGTCGCCATCATGTTCCTGCGAGGAGTGTGCTCGATCCCGCCATGATAGCGCGACGGACGCGCCCGGCGTAAGGCACTGCCGCTGCCGATCCGGCGGCGCCCGTCGCGGTCCCCGCATGACCTGTGTCACGTTTTTGCGACGCCGAAAACAACCGGCGGAAACGCTGATGTAGTATCCGGACCGACTAGGGCGGCCCTTGACTGTCGATCGAGTATTTGGGGTAAGCACACACCCCCGACGCCTTGCGCGGCCGCCGCAGAGCCGTAACCGGAGCCCTCCAGGTTGACCCAGAAGACAGGCGTACCACTGGCGGTCCTCACCGCCACCCAGGACAACGTCGAACGCGTCAACAGCGCGCTGCGCGACGCGGGCCACGCGGCCCATTGCGTCTGGGTGCGCGGCACGGAGCAGCTGGAGGCGGCCCTCGCCGACGATCTGGAGCTGATCCTGCAGGTGCTCGACGACCAGATCGCCGAGGTCACCAGCGTGGCCCGCCTGCGCGACCGCTACGCGCCGGAGACGCCGCTGGTGCTGATCGGCCGGGTGGTCGACGAGGACGCGATCGCCGCCGCCATGCAGGCGGGCGCCCGGGACCTCGTCTCGTTCGACCAGCGTCACCGCCTGCAGGCCGTGCTGGAGCGCGAACTCAGAAATCACCGCATGGAGCGCGCGCTCAATGCCACCCTGGAGTCGGCCACGGAATACAAGCGCCAGCTGCGCGCCTACATGAACCAGTCGGCGGACGCGATTGCCTATGTGCAGGAAGGCATCGTCGTCGACGTGAACCCGGCCTGGCTGGAGCTGTTCGGCGTCGCCGACGCCAGCGCGCTGGTGGGCATGCCGCTGATGGACAGCTTCTCGCCCGCCTCCCAGGGTCCGCTGAAGGGCGCGCTGGTGGCCGCGGACAAGGGCAAGTGGAAGGACGACGTGCTGCAGGCGCAGGCCGTGACCGAAGACGGCGCGGACCTGGCCGTGGAGCTCGAGCTGAAGAAGACGGAGCATGACGGCGAGCCCGCCATCCAGGTCTCCATCGCCCCGTCGGCGCCGGAAGGCGGCGCGACGGGCGAGATGGTGCACCGGGCCCTCACCGCCGACCCGACCACCGGCCTGCTCGCCCGCAAGCACTTCGTCGACGCGCTGAATGCCCGTCTGGCCGTGCCCATGGAATCCGGCGTGCGCGTGCTGGCCTGGGTGAAGCCGGACCGCTTCGGCGACGTGCAGTCCAAGGTGGGCATCTTTCGCTCCGAGGACGTGCTGGCGGAGTTCGCGGCACTGCTGCGCGAGGAACTGGGCGAGGACGAGCTGGCCGGCCGTTTCGAGGGCACGACCTTCCTCGCCCTGCTGGAGCGCGGTTCGGAGCGGGATGCGGAGCGCTGGGGCGAGCGCCTGCTGGAGAAGGTCAAGGCGCACCGCTTCTCGGCGGAAGAGGGCGCGGTCGGCCTCACCTGCACCATCGGCCTGTGTGCCGCCACGGGGATGATCCGGGAATCCGGCCCGCTGATCGCGAGTGCCGCGGAAGCCCACGCCCACGGCCGCGACGCCGGCGGCGCCACGGTGCTGATGAACGAGACGGCCGAGACCGATACCCGCATGCGGCGCAACGACGCCATCTGGGTGCGGCACCTGAAGTCGGCGCTGATGGACAACCGCTTCCGGCTGCTGCAGCTGCCCATCGCGAGCCTGGACGGCGAGCAGCAGGGCATGTTCGACATCCTCATCCGCATGCTGGACGAGCAGGGCAACAAAGTGCTGCCGTCCGAGTTCCTGCCAGCGGCCGAACGCAACAATCTCATGCAGGTGATCGACCGCTGGGTGATCGGCGCGTCCTGTCAGCTGGCCGCCTCGAGCCAGGCCGGCAAGCTGTTCGTGCGCCTGTCCCGGCACTCGATCGTGGACGAGACCCTGCCGGACTGGCTGCGGGAGCAGTTCAGCGCCTTCGGCGCCGAACCCGGCCAGTTCTGCTTCCAGCTGGCCGAGGAGGACGCCATCCGCTACCTGCACCAGTTCTCCGTGCTCGCCCACACGCTGCGCACCCTCGGCGCGAATTTCGCACTCGAGCACGTCGGCACCGGCGAGCGCTCGCTGCGCACGGTCGAAAAGCTGCAACCGGATTACGTCAAGATCGACGGCTCGCTGGTGCAGTCGCTGGCCCGGGACGAGGCCCTGCAGCGTCAGGTGCAGACCCTGGTGGAACGCTCCCGCGCCGTCGGTGCCCGCACCATCGCGGAGCGTGTGGAGGACGCCAACACCATGGCGGTGCTCTGGCAGCTCGGCATCTCCTACATGCAGGGCTACTACGTCCACGAGCCGGAGGTGGTGCTGCAGGAGACCGCCTGAGGGCGTCCGCCCCGTGTGACCCGGTTCACACTCTGTCCGCATACGGGACGTACGGTCCCGCTTTTTTCCGAAATTATGACGGGTTTCATGGTGCGCCCCCGCGCGAGCGGCGATGCTCCTGCGACACTCACCCGCGAAGCGCGCATTGCGGGGTCACAGCGAACGAGGATATCGCCGCCGATGAACGACGAAACCAAGCAGGCGACCGGGACGGCCGTCCACCGGGCGGGCCGCGCCCATCGGGCCGACCGCGAACTCAGGGCCAGTGCACGGTCCGGCTCGCGATCGACACGACAATCGACGCGGCAATCGACGCCACGATCGACCCTGGTAGCGAGCTGCGTCTGCGCGCTGCTGGCCGGCGGACCCGCCGCCGCCCTGGAACTGGGCGAGCCGGTCGTGCGCTCCGGGCTCGGCCAGCCGCTGGAGGTGGTCGTCCCCTACGCCACGTGGGGTAACGAACGGCTGACGGCCGACTGCGTGAGTCTCGTGCGCGGCCAGCCTGACGATCCCGCCGGCCTGCCGGTGCTGACGGCCGGCCGGGTGAGTTCCACGGCCGGCAACCGCCTGGTGATTCGCAGCGACCGCGGCATCCGCGAACCGCTGCTCGGCATGAATCTCAAGGTGGACTGCGCATCGACCCCGTTCATCATCCGTTCCTACACGCTGATCATCGACCCGCCCGGCCTCGCACCGGTCGCCGCGCAGCCCGCGCCCGCGCCGGCGCCCCGCCGCACGCCGGCGGAGCCGGCGGCCGTGCTTCCGGCTCAGCCCGCCGGTGGGCGCGCCAGCCGGGCGAGCGTGCCGGCACCGACGGAACCGCTGAGCCCCGGCAGCGAATACCGGGTGCGGGTGGGCGACACGCTGTCGACGATCGCCCAGCGGGTGACCGACCGCCCCGGCGGCATCTGGGCGACGGCCGAGCGCATCTTCGCGGCCAATCCGGAGGCCTTCATCGCCGGCGACATGGATCGGCTGCGGGCCGGCAGCGTACTCGAGATCCCCGCGACCGACCGGCGGCCGGCGGCTGCCGGACCGGCCGCTGCAACGCCCGCGACGACGGCCGCGGCCGCTGCGGCACCGACACCGGCTGCGCCGCCCGCGGACCGATCCGCGGCGGCCGGGGAGCCCGCGCTCTCCGCGCCGGCGAGCGCGGGCGACGAGAATGCCGAAGCAGCGAATTCTGCCGCCACCGCAGCGGCCGCCTCGGTCCCGTCGACTGCGGCGCCCGCATCGGTCTCTTCGGCGGAACGGATCCGGCCCGCCGTGCGCCAGGCCATGGACGAGATGGCCGCGGAACCGCGGAGTCCGTTCAAGTCGGAGGCCGCCGACGATGCGGCCGACGGTAACACCGGCATGGTGCAGACGCCCGCCGGTCCGGCGCCCCGCATCGCGGACGCCGACCCGGCGCCGCGCTCCGCCGTGAGCCCGCTGTTCGCCGCCCTCTTCGGCGCCGGCATCGGCCTGCTGCTCGGACTCGTGATCTTCCGCTCCAGCCTGCGGGAGTTCTTCCGCCGCACACCCACGCCCGCGGCTGGACGCAGGGGCCTGACCGCGGTCGGCGCTGCCGCCGTGGCCGGGCGTGACGACGGCGCCGCAGACGACGGCGGGGACACGGACGTGATCGCCACGCCGGTCTTCGAGCGGGAGGAGCCCGACGTGATCGTCTCCGAAGAGGAGTGGTCGGACGCCGCCCAGTCGAAGCTCAGATCCCTCGATCTCGACTTCGGCGACGAGGAAGACGACGCCGGCACGGTCGACCTGTCGGACGACGTCATCACCGAGCAGCAGCTGGCCGTCGCCCGCATGAACTTCCCCGATTTCGACGACAGTGAGAGCGTGGAGGAAACGGACGGAGCCGCCGTGCTGCCGCCCGAAGAGCGCGTCGACGAGAGCATGATCATGGAGGTGGATACCGGTGCCGAGCTGGCCGCGGACACGGACGCCCGGAAGACCGGCGACGGGAATGCGGACGACACCGGCAGCCTCGCCACGGTGGCCGATCTGGAGATGCTCGAGGAAGACTACGAGCAGGAATTCACGGCCACCCAGCGGCTGGCGAAGCAACTCGCCGACGCAGCCATCGCCCTGGACCAGGAAATCTCCACCCACGGCGAGGAGATCGACGAAAGCATTGCCGAGACCATTGCCGAGACTATCGCCGCGTCGAGGGCAGAGGCCGGGGCCGACCACATAGAGGAAACCGGCGTCACCGCCGTCCTGGACCGGGATGGCGACATCATCGATGAAGGCGACCAGACCGCGGTGCTGTCGGCCGACGACGCGACCACCGAGATACCGACGGAACCGGCAGACGCGGGCGAGGATGCAGGCGATACGGTGGAGCACACGGGCGTCTACGCTGCCGCCACGGCCGAGCTGCCGTCGGCCGAGCTCCCGACCGCAGACCAGCCGGCCGCCCGGACTGCGGTCGCCGAGGACGAGGACGACGAGAGCGACCGGGAGACGGCCGTCATCCCCCTGTCGGAGAAGCGCCGCGCCTGACGTCTGACGCCGCGGCTCAGTCCAGGCCGAGCCGGTCGACCTTGCGGTAGTTTCGCGACAGCAGCGCGCCGCGGCGGCCCCGCTCGCCCAGGTAGTGCTCCAGGTCGCCGGCCTTCAGCGTCATGTGGCGGTTGCCGCAGTGCACGACCAGCCCGGCGCCCGGCGGCACCGCCGCGATGGCCACCATCCGTTCCTCGCCGCTCTGATACTTCTTCGCGGGAATGCCGATGATCTTGTTGCCCTTGCCCCGGGCCAGCTCGGGCAGGTCGTCGAGATCGAACACCAGCAGGCGGCCGGTACTGCTCACGGCAGCCAGCAGTTCGCCCTCCACCCACTCGGTGGGCGCCGGGGCCACCGCGTTGCCGCCCTTTGGCACCCTGAGCACCGCCTTGCCGGCGCGGGCGCGGGTCGCCAGCTCGCCCAGCGTCACCACGAAACCGTAGCCCGCGTCGCTCGCCAGCACCCAGCGATCGTCGGCGTCGCCGATCATGACGCCCTGGAAGCTCGCGCCGTCGGGCGGGTTGAAGCGCCCGGACAGGGGCTCGCCCTGCCCCCGCGCCGAGGGCAGCTGGTGGGCGAGCACGTTGTACACGCGGCCGGTGGAGTCGATGAACACGGCGGTCTGGTTGCTGCGCCCCCGCGCAGCCGCGCGGAAGCCGTCGCCCGACTTGTAGTTCAGGCTGGTCGGGTCGATCTCGTGGCCCTTGGCCGCGCGCGCCCAGCCGTGCTCGGACAGCACGACCGTGACCGGCTCGCTCGCCACCAGCTCCGTCTCGTCCAGTGCCTGGGCCGCCTCCCGCTCGACGATGCGGGTGCGCCGCTCGTCGCCGTAGCGCTCGGCATCCGCCCGTATCTCCTTCTTCAGCAGCGTCTTCAGGCGCGCCTTGCTGCCCAGCGTCTTCTCGATGTCCGCGCGCTCGGCGGCGAGTTCGTCCTGCTCGCCCCTGAGCTTCATCTCCTCGAGCTTGGCCAGGTTCCTGAGGCGCAGGTTCAGGATGGCCTCGGCCTGGGCGTCGGTCAGGCCGAAGCGCTCCATCAGCACGGCCTTGGGCTCGTCCTCCTCGCGGATGATCGCGATCACCTCGTCGATGTTGAGGTAGGCGATCAGCAGGCCTTCCAGGATGTGCAGGCGCTCGGTCACCTTCTTCAGCCGGTACTCCAGCCGCCGGGTCACCGTGGCCTTGCGGAACTCCAGCCATTCCGCCAGCAGCGACTTCAGGTCGAACACACGCGGCCGGCCGTCCAGGGCGATGACGTTCAGGTTCACCCGGAGCGTGCGCTCCAGCGACGTGGTGGCGAACAGGTGGGACATGAGCTGCTCGCTGTCCACCCGCTGCGATTTCCGCGTGATCACCAGCCGCGTGGGCTCCTCGTGGTCGGACTCGTCGCGCAGATCCTCCACCATCGGCAGCTTCTTCGCCCGCATCTGGGAGGCGATCTGCTCCAGCACCCGGGAGCCGGAGATCTGGTGCGGCAGCGAGGTGACGACGATGTGCTCGCCCTCTTCCCGCCACGCCGCGCGCAGCCTGAGCGTGCCGCCGCCCGTCGCATAGATCTGCTCGATGTCCGCCGCCGACGACACCAGCTCGCCGCCGGTGGGGAAATCCGGCGCGCGGATGTGCTGCATGAGGTCGCTGATCGTCGAGCGCGGCTTATCCAGCAGCAACTCCAGCGCCTCGGCCACCTCGGTGAGGTTGTGCGGCGGCACGTCCGTGGACATGCCCACTGCAATACCCGTCGTGCCGTTCAGCAGCAGGTTCGGCAGCCGCGCCGGCAGCACCAGCGGCTCGTCCAGCGAGCCGTCGAAGTTTGGCTCCCAGTCCACCGTGCCCTGGCCGAGCTCGGCGAGCAGCAGTGCCGCATACGGGGTCAGCCGCGCCTCCGTGTAGCGCATGGCGGCGAAGGACTTGGGATCGTCGGTGGAGCCCCAGTTGCCCTGGCCGTCGATGATCGGATAGCGGTAGGAGAACGACTGGGCCATGTGCACCATGGCCTCGTAGCAGGCGGCGTCGCCGTGGGGATGGAACTTGCCGAGCACGTCGCCCACCGTGCGCGCCGACTTCTTGTGCTTGGAGGCCGCCGACAGCCCCAGCTCGCTCATGGAATAGATGATGCGCCGCTGCACGGGCTTCAGGCCGTCGCCGATGCGCGGCAGCGCCCGGTCCAGGATGACGTACATCGAGTAGTCGAGGTACGCCTTCTCGGTGAATTCCTTCAGCGGCTGGCGTTCCACGCCTTCGAGATTCAGGGTGTTCTGCATAGTGTTGACCGGTTGTCTCTGTCCCCCGCGGGGGCGGCGGCCGCCGTCAGACGTCCGCCAGGTTGCCCTTCTGCTCCAGCCAGCGGCGCCGGTCGGAGGCGCGTTTCTTGGCGAGCAGCATGTCCATCAGCTGGTCGGTCTGCTCCTTGCCCTCCACGGTGAGCTGGACCAGCCGCCGGGTATCCGGATTCATGGTGGTTTCGCGCAGCTGCGCGGGGCTCATCTCGCCGAGGCCCTTGAAGCGGGTCACCGCCACCTTCGCCTTGCGGTTCTCAGCGGCCAGGGAGTCGAGGATGCCGCGGCGCTCGCCCTCGTCCAGCGCGTAATAGACCTCCTTGCCTACGTCGATGCGATACAGCGGCGGCATGGCGACGTAGACGTGGCCCGCCGCCACCAGGCCAGGGAAGTGGCGCAGGAACAGCGCGCACAGCAAGGTCGCGATGTGCTGGCCGTCGGAGTCGGCGTCGGCCAGGATGCAGATCTTGTGGTAGCGCAGGCCGGCGGTGTCGCCGGTTAGCGGGTCCACTCCCAGGGCGATGCTGATGTCGTGCACCTCCTGGGAGCCCAGGATCTCCGCGGTGTCCACTTCCCAGGTGTTCAGTATCTTGCCCCTGAGCGGCATCACCGCCTGGGTCTCCCGGTTCCGTGCCTGCTTGGCGGAGCCGCCGGCGGAGTCGCCCTCCACCAGGAAGATCTCCGAGAGTTCCGGCTGCTGGGCCGTGCAGTCGGCGAGCTTGCCGGGCAGCGCAGGTCCCGACACCACGCGCTTGCGCACCACCTTCTTGGCCGCCTTCAGGCGCCGCTGGGCCTTGCCGACGGCCAGTTCCGCGATCTTCTCGCCGGTCTCCGGGTGCTGGTTCAGCCACAGGCCGAAGCTGTCCTTCACCACGCCGGAGACGAACGCCGCCGACTGCCGCGACGACAGCCGTTCCTTGGTCTGGCCGGAGAACTGGGGATCCTCCAGCTTCACCGACAGCACGTAGTCGACCCCGTCCCAGACGTCCTCCGGCGCGAGGCGCACGCCCCGGGGCAGGATGTTGCGGAATTCGCAGAACTCGCGCACGGCGTCCGTGAGACCGGTGCGCAGGCCGTTGACGTGAGTGCCGCCCTGCAGGGTGGGGATGAGGTTGACGTAGGATTCGCCCACGCCGGTCCCACCCTGGTCACTCTGGCCGGCCTGCCAGTACAGCGCCCAGTCCACCGCCTCCTGGTTGCCGCTCATGCTGCCGGTGAACGGCGTCTCCGGCAGGTGCTCCACGTCGCCCGCGGCCTCGGTGAGGTACTGCTCCAGGCCGTCCTGGTAGCACCATTCCTCGGTCTCCTCCGTCTTCTCGACGGTGAGCCGCACGGTCAGGCCGGGGCAGAGCACGGCCTTCGCCTTCAGCACGTGGCGCAGCCGCGAGAGCGACACCTTCGGCGAGTCGAAGTACTGCGGATCGGGCCAGAAGCGGATGGTGGTGCCGGTATTGCGCTTGCCGACGCTGCCGACCACCTCCAGCTTGCTGCGCTTATTCCCGCCCGCGAAGGAGATGTTGTATTCCTTGCCGTCCCGCCGGATCCAGACCTCCAGGTTCTTCGACAGGGCGTTCACCACCGAGACGCCGACGCCGTGCAGGCCGCCGGAGAACTGGTAGTTCTTGTTCGAGAATTTGCCGCCGGCATGCAGGCGCGTGAGGATCAGCTCGACGCCGGGCATCTTCTCCTTGGGGTGGATGTCCACCGGCATGCCGCGGCCGTCGTCGCTGACCCGCACCGAGCCGTCGTCGTGCACCGTGACCTCGATGAGCCGGCAGTGACCGGCCAGCGCCTCGTCCACGCTGTTGTCCACCACCTCGTGGGCGAGGTGATTCGGGCGGGTGGTGTCGGTGTACATGCCCGGGCGACGGCGCACGGGCTCCAGACCGCTCAACACCTCGATGTCGGCGGCGCTGTATCTTTGATTCATACGGTGTTACGCAACGGGACGGCGAGTGTCACGGCCGGGATTCTAGCAGGATGGCCGGCCGCGCTGGGCAGAAAAAACCCCGGCGAACCGGCAGATATGCCCAGAGCCGCCAGAGCCAACCAGACCCAGCCAGGGCCGTTGCAGCGGGGTGCGGTGCGGCGCCTCAGTCGAGATCGGCGGCGAGCGAGCGCCGGGTGTCCTCCGGCACCGGGTCCACCTCGGCCTTGTAGCGGTCGTGGTCGATGCCCGCCGAGAGTTTCGCGCCGCCCTTCAGCGCCTCGACCATCTCCGGCGTGAGTTCGAAACGCATGAAATGCACGGCGGAGGTCTTGGTGTCGTCCTCGCGCTCCAGATCCTCGTCGGAGATGGCGCGGATCTTGTCGCAGCCCTCCACCTGCAGCCAGACCGCATCCTCGATACCGCGCAGCAGCTTCAGCTGCTCGCGCCGCTCCTCCTCGTCCGGGAACTCCACCATGAAGGTGGCCTTCCAGTTGCTGCCGTCCGGGATCAGCGGATTGTAGGCGTCCAGTTCCTCGGCGATGCCCTCGGGCTCGAAGATCTTCTCGATGCGCAGCATCTCCTGGACCTGATACTGCATGGTCAGCCGGTCCTCGAAATACAGGGTGGCGTTCTCGCCCAGGTTGATCTGCCGGTTCTTCTTGTGCTCCAGCACCTTCGTCCTGAAGTCGGCCCGTTCCCGAGCGTAGGTCTCCAGCGTCATCAGGTCGTCGGCGGTCAGTTTGTCCATAGTGTTCGCGTCCCTGTGTTCGGTTCGGTCGTCGGTGTCAGATGCCGTAGGCGCTGCGCAGCAGGCTCATGGGATGGTTGGCGTCCACCTTGTCGGTGCCGCGGGCGATCTGCTCGGCGGCCATCGGGCAGTCGCTCACGAAGTGATCGGGCGCCGCGCTGTCCACCTGGCGGACCACCGGGCGGGCGATCTTCACGGAGGTGTCGTGGAACTCCTGCTTCACGGCGTAGGTGCCGTCGTGGCCGGAGCAGCGCTCGATGGCCTTCACCTCGGTATCCGGCACCAGCCCGAGAATCTCCCGCGTCTTCTGGCCGATGTTCTGCACCCGCAGATGGCAGGGGATCTGATAGGAGACCTTGCCCAGCGGCTTCGAGAAATCCGTCTTCAGCCTGCCCGCCTTATGGCGGATGGCCAGATACTCGAACGGGTCGAACATGGCGTCGCGCACCTTCGCCACCTGCTCGTCCTCCGGAAACAGGAGCGGCAGTTCCTGCTTGAACATCAGCGCGCAGGAGGGCACCGGCGCGACGATGTCCCAGCCCTCGTCCACCCAGCGCGCGAGTTCCGGCACGTTGATGTCCTTCGCCTTCGCCACGGCATCCAGATCACCCAGCTCGAGCTTCGGCATGCCGCAGCAGCGCTCCTTCGCGGCGAGCGTCACCGGTATGCCGTTGTGCTCGAATACGGCGACCAGGTCCTCGTCCATGGAAGGCAGGTTGCGGTTGCCGTAGCAGGTGGTGAACAGCACCACCCGGCCCTTCGTGCGGCCGGCGGGCTCGGCGCCTTCGCCGCTGCGGCCCTGGTGGGACTTCAGCCGCTTGCGGGCCGTGGAGGAGTGATAGGGGGGCAGCGGCGCGTCCGGATGCACGCCCAGCGCCTTCGACAGGAGCTTGCGCCCCGTCTTGCTCCGGTTGGCCGCGTTGACCGCCTGCACCACCACCGGGATGCCGGCCAGCTTGCCGACCGTATCCGTCGACGAGAGGATCTTGTCCCGGGTGGAAGCGCCGTCGCGGCGGAAGCGGAACGCCTTCGCCCGCAGCATGAGGTGCGGGAAGTCCACGTTGAAGGGATGGGGCGGCACGTACGGACACTTCGACATGTAGCACATGTCGCAGAGGTAGCAGTGGTCGACCACGTCCCAGTAGGCCTTCTTCGGCACCGAGTCGAGCTCCATGGTCTCGGATTCGTCGACCGCGTCGAATAGCGTGGGGAAGGAGTGGCAGAGGTTGAAGCAGCGGCGGCATCCGTGACAGATGTCGAACACGCGCTCCATCTCGTCGAACAGCGCACCCTCGTCCCAGAATTCCGGGTTCTTCCAGTCGATGGGATGGCGCGTGGGCGCCTCCAGGCTGCCTTCCCGACGCTCGTCGCTCATTCTTGTTCTCCCGCAGCAAAGACCTCAGAAAAGACAAGGGGCGGCCGGACCGCGCCGGCCCGGCCGCCCCCTTCAGCCGGATCAGCTGTCCAGCGTGTCCAGGGCCTTCTGGAAACGGTTGGCGTGCGAGCGCTCGGCCTTGGCCAGCGTCTCGAACCAGTCCGCGATCTCGTCGAAGCCTTCGTCGCGGGCGGTCTTGGCCATGCCGGGGTACATGTCGGTGTACTCGTGGGTCTCGCCGGCGATGGCAGCCTTCAGGTTTAAGGCGGTGTCGCCGATGGGCTCGCCCGTGGCCGGGTCGCCGACGGCTTCCAGGTACTCCAGGTGGCCGTGGGCATGGCCGGTCTCACCTTCCGCGGTGGAGCGGAACACGGCGGCCACGTCGTTGTAGCCCTCCACGTCGGCCTTCGACGCGAAGTACAGGTAACGGCGGTTGGCCTGGGACTCGCCGGAGAACGCGTCCTTCAGATTCTGTTCGGTCTTGCTGCCTTTCAGTTCCATCTCGATGCTCCTTCAAGCAGGTTGGGTGAACGGTGGGTTTAGACTGAGTCTAAAGTTAAGAAGAAGTCTAGAAAGGCCCCCTGCCCCTGTCAAGCGCGCGCCCGCGTGCGGGCGCGCGTTGACCCGCCGGGGTGGCGCCGGTAGCGTAGCCGCAATCTGCAAGGGGAACGCCCATGGCCGGCAAGAAAGACAAAGATATCAATCTGGAACAGGCGCTCGGCGAACTCGAGTCGCTGGTCGAGGAGATGGAGACCGGCGACCTGCCGCTGGAGGAAGCCATGAAGAAATTCGAGCGCGGCATCACGCTCACGCGCCAGTGCCAGACGGCTTTGCGCGACGCGGAGCAGAAGGTGGAAGTCCTGCTGAAGAAGGCCGGCGGCGAGGAGGAGACCGCCCCGTTCGAACCGGGGGAGTAGCAGAGTCAGTCGGCAGGGGGCACGTCGTGGGGCGCGGTGTCTTCCAGCGGCTGGCTGGCGAGCTGCAGGCGGTGGATCATCGAGCGCAGGAACACCTTGTTGAAGCGAAGCTGGCAGGATGAGGACACCTGCTCCATCAGGGTGGCGCTCACCCTCAGCAACGTCAGCGGCTTGCGCGCGCTGATGGAGGCCAGGGTCTTCGCGCCGCTGACGTAACTCGACTCGCCGAAGCACTCGCCCGGGCCGAGGCGGCCGACCTCGCGGCCGTGGTTCGACACCGACACCTGGCCGGCGACGATGATGTAGAAGCGGTCGTCGATCTCGCCCTCGCGCACGATCTCCTCGCCTTCCTTGTATTCCCGCCAGTCGCTCGCCCGCAGCACTTCCCAGATCTCGCTGTGGGAGAAGTCGTGGAAGAAGCGCAGCTGGCGCAGCAGGTTGAAGTGCTCGTTGTTATCGAGGCTGTCGTAGCGCTCGCGCAGCTGCTGATAGACCCGGGTGAGTTCCGCCGCCAGCGCGAGACCGTTGGCGTAACGCTTGTCCGGATCTTTCTGCAGCGCGACGGCCACCACGTTTTCCAGCTCCTCGCCGATGTCGTCGCGGTAGCGCAGGATGGGCTGAGGGGTGGCGTAGACGATCTGGTGCAGCAGCTTGGAGAGGTTGTTGGCGCGGAACGGCCGGAAGCCGGTCAGCAGCTCGTACATCACGGCGCCCAGCGAGTAGAGATCCGAGCGGTTGGTGAGCGCGTAGGACTGCACCTGCTCCGGCGACATGTAGCTGGGCGAACCCGCAATGCCCTGGATCTGGGAGACGTCGGAGTCGTTCACCAGCGCGATGCCGAAATCGATGATGCGCACGTCGTTGTCCGTCGTGAGCATGATGTTGCTCGGCTTGATATCGCGGTGGATCACGCCGCGGCTGTGGGCGTAGTGCAGCGCCTTCGCGCACTTGTAGATGATCTCCACGACGTCGTCGATGCGCAGCAGGTTGTCCGGCTTGCAGTATTTGGCCAGCGTGCGCGCGCCGTGGACGTGCTCGGTGACCACGTAGTACTTGCCGTCTTCCTCGCCGGCATCGTAGATGGGCAGGATGTTCGGGTGCTGCAGCATGCCCACCATGTGGGCCTCGTTGAAGAACATCTTGCGAGTGACCCGCGTGCGCTCCGCGTCGTCCTCGTCGTTGCCGATGTTGTAGACCTTGATGGCGACGTCGCGCCGGTAGTACGGGTCATGGGACAGGTAGACGTTACCCGTACTGCCCCGCCCCACCTCGTTGATGATGACGTACTTGCCGATCTTCTCCGGTATCGTCGACGATACGGCGGACGAAGAGGCGTGTGTGGCGACTGGCTGTCCCATTTAACTTAACGAGGTGCTGCTGATCCATTCGAGGGCGGCGAGAGCGAGGGCGCCGTAGACTCCCGCAACGACGTCGTCGAGCATAATTCCGGCGCCTCCGTGGAGTCTGTGATCCAGGTCCCGAATCGGCCAGGGTTTCCAGATGTCGAACAGCCGGAAGGCGGCGAATCCCGCGACGAGCCACACGGGTTCCGGCCCCGCCACCAGCAGCGTCAGATAGCAGCCCGCGATCTCGTCCCACACGATGCCGGGGTGGTCATGTTCGCCGAGCCGCCGGGCGCTCTCGCCGCAGATGCCGAACCCGGCCACGATCAGCACCGCAGCGAGCGCGAGCTGCGCCGGCAGCGCCCAGCCGGCGGTCAGCCAGGCGAGCGCGACACCCCACAGGGAGCCCACGGTGCCGGGTGCTTTCGGCGCCAGGCCGGCACCCGCGCCGAAGGCGAGGAAATGGATCGGGTCGCCGAAGACGGTGCGCGCCGACGGCCGCATCACGGGTCGTCTCCGAAATGCCGGTAGCCGCCGGCCGGCAGCGGCACCTCGCGTTCGTGCCGGCGCAGGCGGATGCCGGGCTCCGGCGTCATGACGCCGATTTCGGCGACCTCCACGTCGGCGGAGAGGTCGTGCGCATCCACCTCCGGCGGCAGCGTGAAGCAGAGTTCGTAGTCGTCGCCGCCGGTCAGCGCGAGCTCGGCCGCACGCTCGCGGCCGGCAAACTCGATGAGTGCCGCCGACAGGGGCAGCCGCTCCTCGTCGATCACGGCGCCCGTGCCGCTGGCCTCGCAGATGTGGGCCAGATCGGCCAGCAGGCCGTCGGAGACGTCTATGGCGGCTATGGCGGCGCTGGCCCGGCCGGCAAGCGCGCGGCCGAGGCCGAGCCGGGGCTCGGGCCGCAGGAAGCGCGCGCGCAACCGGCGTTCCGCTTCGCTGCCGGGCGAGCGCAGGCCGAGGCCCGCCGCAGCGTCGCCCGGCGTGCCGCTGACGAAGACCCGGTCGCCCGGCCGGGCACCGCCGCGCAGCAGGCGGGTGCCCGCGGGCAGATGCCCCAGCACCTGCACGCTGACGGTGAGCGGCCCCCGGGTCGTGTCGCCGCCGACCAATGCGACGCCGTGGCGCCCGGCCAGATCCCAGAGGCCGGCGGCGAAGCCCTCCAGCCAGTCGGCGTCCGGCGCGGGTAGCGTCAGCGCCAGCGTCATCCAGGCAGGCTCCGCACCCATCGCGGCGACGTCGCTGAGATTCACGGCCAGGGCCCGGTAGCCCACCTCCGCCGGCACCATGTCCGCCGGGAAATGCACGCCGGCGACCAGCGTGTCGACGACCACGACCAGCTCGCGTCCCGGCGGCAGCCGCACGATGGCGCCGTCGTCGCCAATGCCCACCTCGACGCCGGCGCCGCCCGGCGCCGGGCGGCGGAAATAGCGTTCGATGAGCTGGAATTCGTCCACGGGGTCCCCGGGCGTCGGGTCGGAGGGGCTAGCGCCGGACGACGGCCTTCTCCGGCTGGCGGTAGCGCGCGGCGGCCTTGTCCAGGATGGCGTTGACGTACTTGTGCCCGTCCTCCGCGCCGAAACGCCGCGCCACCGACACCGCCTCGTTGATGACCACGCGGAACGGCACTTCCGGGTGATGGCGCAATTCCTCCAGGCCCACCAGCAGCACGGCGATCTCCACCGGATCGATCTGGTCGAACGGGCGGTCGGCCAACTCCGAGATGTCCGCCTCGTGCTCGGCCCGGTGCGCCATGGCCCCTTTCAGGATTTCGCGGAACCAGTCCTTGTCCACCCGCGCGTACTCGTCGCGCTCGACGAATTGCCCCGCGAGTTCCGCGTGCTCCTGACCGGTCAGCTGCGCCTGATAGAGCGCCTGGGCCAGGAGTTCCCGCGAGCGGCTGCGCCGGGAGATTGCGGGGGCTTTGCTCATTCGGGGCTCATGCGGGGCTCAGTCGAGACGCCTGAGCAGATTGATCATCTCGATGGCCGACAGCGCGGCCTCCGCGCCCTTGTTGCCCGCCTTGGTGCCCGCCCGCTCGACGGCCTGCTCGATGGTGTCCACCGTAAGCACGCCGAAGGCCACCGGCACGCCGTGGCGCTCGCCCGCGGCCGCGATGCCTTTCACGCACTGGCCGGCCACGTAGTCGAAATGCGGCGTGGCGCCGCGGATCACCGCGCCGAGGGCGATGACCGCCTCGAAGCGTCGCCCGGCCGCCGCCTTGTCGACGGCCAGCGGGATCTCCCAGGCGCCCGGCACCCGGATCAGCTCCAGGTCCGCCTCGGCCGCGCCGTGGCGCAGCAGCGTATCGACGGCGCCGCCCACCAGCCGATCGACGATGAAGTCATTAAAACGCGCGGCCACGATCGCGATGCGGGCATCGCGCAGGACGAGGTCGCCTTCCACGGTCTTGATAGTGTCCATCGGTTTCCCGTCCGTCGCCCGGTGGCCGCTCAACGGCCCTGAACGTAATCCACCACCTCGAGGCCGAAGCCCGAGATGGCGTGCATCTGTTTCGGCGCCGACAGCACCCGCATGCGGTGCACGCCGAGATCGCGCAGGATCTGGGCGCCCACCCCGTAGGTGCGCAGCACCGCCGCGCCGTCGCGGCGCCGCTCGAGTTCCTCAACCGGGCGCTCCATGGCGGCCACGGCCTCCATGAGCTCACGCGGGCCTTCCTGGTCGCGCAGGATGACGATGACGCCGCTCTCCTCCGCCGCCACCCGGCGCATGGCGTCGCGCAGCGGCCAGCCGAAGGCCGGGTCGCGCACGCCCACCACGTCGCCGAGCGTGTCCTGGATGTGCACGCGCACCAGCGGCGTCGAGTCCGGCCGGATCGTGCCGTGCACCAGCGCCACGTGCACGGTGCGGTTCACGTGGTCCTCGAAGCAGAACAGGCGGAACTCGCCCTCGCCGGTCTGCACCGCATGCTCGCTGATGCGCTCGACGGAGACCTCTTTCTCGAGCCGGTAGCGGATCAGATCCGCGATCGTGCCGATCTTCAGGCCGTGCCGGTTGGCGAAGGCCTCCAGGTCCGGCCGCCGCGCCATGCTGCCGTCCTCGTTCAGGATCTCGACGATCACCGCCGCAGGCTCCATGCCGGCCAGCCGGGCCAGGTCGCAGCCGGCCTCGGTATGCCCCGCGCGGGTCAGCACGCCGCCGGGCTGGGCCATGACCGGGAAGATGTGGCCGGGCTGGGACAGGTCCTCGGGCTTCGCATCCGGCGCCACGGCGGCCTGGATGGTGCGCGCCCGGTCATGGGCCGAGATACCGGTGGTGATGCCCTCCGCCGCCTCGATGGAGATGGTGAAATTGGTGGCGTGCATCGCATTGGTGTGACCCACCATCAGCGGCAGGCGCAGCTGCTCGCAGCGCTCCCGGGTGAGGGTCAGGCAGATCAGGCCGCGCCCGTAGCGGGCCATGTAATTGATGTCCTCGGGCCGCACGCAGTTCGCGGCCATGATGAGGTCGCCCTCGTTCTCGCGGTCCTCGTCGTCGACCATGATCACCATGCGCCCGGCACGGATGTCGGCGACGATCTCGTCGATGGGCGAGAAACGGATCTTCTCGCCCGTGTCTTTCTTTGCGGTCTCAGGCATAACCATTGGCCTTCAGTAAATCCATGTCCACGCCGCCGCCCTCCGCGCTCAGGAGCCGCTCGGCGTAGCGCGCCATGAGGTCCACCTCGACGTTCACGGCGGCGCCGGGGGCGAGCTCGCCCAGGGTCGTGACGGCCGCCGTGTGGGGGATGATGTTCACCTCGAAACGCTCCGGCCCGACCTCGTTCACCGTCAGGCTGACGCCGTCGACGGCGACGGAACCCTTGCGGGCCACGTAGCGCGCGTATTCCCGCGGCAGCGAGAACGTGAGTCTAACCGAGCGCGCGTCCTCGCTGCGACTCTCCAGCCGGGCGAGGCAGTCCACGTGACCCGTGACCAGGTGGCCGCCGAGCCGGTCGCCCAGCGCCAGCGAGGGTTCCAGGTTGACCCGGCTGCCGACGCCCTTCCCGCCCAGGCTGGTGACGCCCAGCGTCTCCCGGGAGACGTCCGCCTCGAAGCCGCCCGCATGGAGATTCAGCGCCGTGAGACAGACCCCGGAGACGGCGATGCTCTCGCCGGTGCCGTACACACTGCAGTCCAGCTCCGGGCCGGTTGCGATGGCGAGGCGGACATCGCCGCCGCGCTGGTCGATGCGCTCGATGCGGCCGACGGCGCGCACGATACCGGTGAACATGTCAGGTCTCCGTGTCGGTTGCCGCGCGGGTCCGGCCCAGGGGCCGGGCCGTGATGCGCAGATCCGGCCCGAACTGCCGGACGTCGATGACGTCGACCTCGCCGCGCTCGGCCAGCCGGCTCCAGGCCGGCGTGACGAACTGGCGGCGGGTCTCGCTCCCCATGATATGGGGCGCGAGGTAAATCACAAGCTCGTCGACGAGGCCGGCGGCGAGCAAGGCGCCGCAGAGTTCCGGGCCCGCCTCCACCAGCACGTCGTTGATTTCCCGCTCCGCGAGCAGGGCCAGCACCGCACCCAGATCCAGACCCGCAGGGCCGCCGGGCACGGCCACGCACTCGGCGGTGGCGGGCAGCCCCTGCGGCCGGGTGGCCGCCGGAGCGTGAACGAGCAGAGCGCCGGCGCCGGCCAGCACTTTCGCACCCGCCGGCGTGCGCAGGCGGCTGTCGAGCACGATGCGCGAGGGCTGCCGGGGCTCGGCACCGAATTCCTCGCCCCGCACCGTGAGGCGCGGGTCGTCCGCCAGCACGGTGCCGATGCCGGTAAGGATGGCGCCGCTGGCCGCCCGCAGGCGCTGCACATCCCGCCGTGCGGCCTCGCCGGTGATCCAGCGGCTCTCGCCGCTCGCCATGGCCGTGGCCCCGTCCAGGCTGGAGGCCGTCTTCAGCGTCACCCGCGGCCGGCCGTGGCGCATGCGCATAATGAAGCCTGCGTTCAGGCGTTCCGACTGTGCGGCCAGCAACCCGCCGGCCACGTCGATACCGGCCGCCCGCAGCCGCGCCGCGCCCTCGCCGGCCACGCGGGGATTGGGGTCGTCGGCGCCATAGATCACGCGGGCCACGCCGGCCTCGATCAGGGCCTCCGTGCACGGACCGGTGCGTCCGCGGTGGCAGCAGGGCTCCAGGCTGACGTAGGCGGTGGCGCCCCGCGCCGCTGTGCCGGCAGCCGCCAGCGCCACGATCTCGGCGTGGGGCCCGCCGGCGCGCTCGTGCCAGCCCTCGCCCACGACCTCGCCGCCGCGCACGAGCACGCAGCCCACCCGCGGATTCGGCGCCGTCGAGTAGCGGCCGCGCTCCGCCAGACGCAGCGCGCGGGCCATGCAGACCCGGTCGTGCACGTCCAACTCAGTCGCCGTCATCGTCGTTCCCGCCGGCATTATTGCCATCACCACGGCCGTCATTCCCGCCGGCCTTGCCGCCCGCCTTGCCCTCGAGAGCCGGCAGCAGCGACATCTGCTCCCGGCTGGCGCCGGACAGCGCCTGCAGCTTGCGGATCTCCTTCTGGAACTCGGTCACGTCCTGGAAACTGCGGTAAACGGAGGCGAAGCGCACGTACGCCACCTCGTCCAGTTCGCGCAGCTCCTCCATCACCATCTCGCCGAGCAGGGTCGAGGAGATCTCACGCTCGCCGAGGGTGCGCAGCCGGTGGATGAGATGGCCGATGGCCTGCTCCAGCGCCTCCGCGCTGACCGGCCGCTTCTCCAGCGCCCGCGCCAGGCTGCCGCGGAGCTTCTCCTCGTCGAAGGGCTGGCGGCGCTCGTCGCGCTTGATGATGCGCGGCATGACCAGTTCGGCGGTCTCGAAGGTGGTGAAGCGCTCGCGGCAGTCCTCGCACTGGCGCCGACGGCGGATCTGCCGGCCTTCCGCGGCGAGCCGGGAGTCGATGACCTTTGTCTCGGCGTGTCCGCAGAACGGGCAATGCACGGCGGCGCCCTCAGAACCCTGACCAGGCCGTTGGCCAGGGCATCAGCCGTAGACCGGGAATCGTCCGCAGATCTCGAGCACCTGCCGGCGCACCGCGTCGATGCGGCTCTGGTCCGTGATGTCCTCGAGCACGTCCGCGATCCAGTTGGACAGCTGCCGGCACTCGGCCTCGCCGAAACCGCGGGTGGTGACCGCCGGGGTGCCCATGCGCAGCCCGCTGGTGACGAATGGCGAGCGCGGGTCGTTCGGCACCGTGTTCTTGTTCACGGTGATATTGGCGGCGCCGAGAGCGGCATCCGCGTCCTTGCCGGTGATGTCCCTGGCGATGAGGTCGAGCAGAAAGAGGTGATTGTCGGTGCCGCCGGAGACGATCTTGTGACCCCGGCCGATCAGCTCGTCGGCCATGGCGCGGGCGTTGTCGACGACCTGCTGCTGGTAGTCGCGGAACTCCGGCGCCATGGCCTCCAGGAAGGCCACGGCCTTCGCCGCGATCACGTGCATCAGCGGCCCGCCCTGGGTACCCGGGAAGACCAGCGAATTGAATTTCTTGGTGATCTCGTCGTTCTCGCGGGCGAGGATCAGCCCGCCGCGGGGCCCGCGCAGGGTCTTGTGGGTGGTGGTGGTGACCACATCGGCCACCGGCACCGGGTTCGGGTAGACGCCGGCGGCGACCAGGCCGGCCACGTGGGCCATGTCCACCAGCAGCCAGGCGCCGACGCGGTCGGCGATGTCGCGGAACTTCTGCCAGTCCACCACCCGCGAATAGGCGGAGAAGCCCGCCACGATCATCTTCGGCTTGTGCGTCTCGGCAAGCTCCGCCACCTGGTCGTAGTCGATGTAGCCGTCCTCGTCCACGCCGTACTGGTGGGCGTCGAACAGCTTGCCGGAGAAATTCGGCGCGGCCCCGTGGGTGAGATGGCCGCCGTCGGAGAGGCTCATGCCCAGGAGGCCGTCGCCGGGCTTCAGCAACGCCAGATAGGCCGCGGCGTTCGCCTGGGAGCCCGAATGGGGCTGCACGTTGGCGTAGTCGGCGCCGAACAGCTCCTTCGCCCGCTCGATGGCGAGCTGCTCGGCGATGTCCACGTACTCGCAGCCGCCGTAGTAGCGCTTGCCCGGATAACCCTCGGCGTACTTGTTGGTGAGCACGGAGCCCTGGGCCTCCAGCACCCGGGGGCTGGCGTAGTTCTCCGAGGCGATGAGCTCGATGTGCTCCTCCTGGCGCCGCGACTCTTCGGCCATGGCCGTCGCGAGTTCCTCGTCGAAGCTGGCGATGCTCATCGTCTGTGGGTACATCCGGTCCTCCGGTCTCTGGGCGGAAAATCCGGTAATTGTATGCCCCGGGCGGGCGAGCGTCACTGGGCGTCGAGCAGGCTTCTAACCACCGCCCGCCAGGCGCGGGCGAGGTTCGGCCGGTTGTAGCCGCCGCCGCCGGTGGCCAGCAGCCTCCCCTGGCAGTGCTCCGCGGCGATCTGCCACAGCCGGGAGGCGGCGAGCGAATAGGAGGCCTCGGTGTAGGCCAGATGGGTGATGGGGTCTCCGGCCATCGCGTCGGCGCCGCATTGCAGGATGATGAACTCCGGCCGGTTCTCGGCCAGATAGGTCTCCACCTGGCTCCAGGCCGCGCGGAACACGCTGTCGTCCGCGCTGGGCGGCATGGGGATGTTGAGCTTGGTGCCCTCGGCGGCGCCCTTGCCGGTCTCCCAGCGATGGCCGGTGCCCGGGTAGAGGAAGCGGCCGTCCTCGTGGATGTCGGCGAACAGCAGGTCCGGATCGTCCTCGAAACCGTAGAAGACGCCGTCGCCGTGGTGGGCGTCGATGTCGACGTAGGCGATGCGCTTGAGTCCGTGCTGCCGGCGCAGATACTCCACGGCGATGCCGCAGTCGTTGAAAACGCAGAAGCCGCCCGCGCTGTCCCGGCGCGCGTGGTGCAGGCCGGCGATGGGCACGAAGCCGGTGCGGCACTCGCCGGCCATGATGGCATCCACCGCGTGGCGCACGGTGCCGACCACGGTGGCGGCGGCCTCGTAGACACCGGGGAAGGCCGGGGTATCGCCGGCATCCAGCCAGCCGCTGCCGGTGGCCGACGCGTTGGCCACGCGATCGATGTAGGCGTCGGTATGGAACAGGGCCAGAAGATCCCGGTCGCCGTCGCAGGGGTCGGCGTAACTCACCTCGATGTCCATGCCGGCCTCCATGAGGCCGTCGTGGAAGACGTCGTGGCGGTCCGGCCCGAACGGATGGTCCTCGCCGAAGCCGTAGCGGGCCAGAGCCCCGCCCTTGTAGACGCGCACGCGTTCCGTCATGACGCCGCAGGCCTCCCCCCGCGCTGGCCAGCACCTGTGCCATCACCGATAATGGGCGCCGGGTTCAAAAGATAGCGGAACATGGCTCAATACATTTACACAATGAACCGGGTGGCGAAAGTGGTGCCGCCCAAGCGTTACATCCTGCACGACATCTCGCTGTCGTTCTTCCCCGGCGCCAAGATCGGCGTGCTGGGGCTGAACGGCGCCGGCAAATCCACCCTTCTGCGCATCATGGCAGGCCTCGACAAGGAATTCGAGGGCGAGGCACGGCCGCAGCCGGGCATCAACATCGGTTACCTGCCCCAGGAGCCGGAACTGGACCCGGACAAGGACGTGCGCGGCAACGTCGAGGAAGGCGTGGCGGAGACCAAGGCGCTGATCGAGCGGTTCAACGAGATCAGCATGAAGTTCGCCGAACCCATGGACGACGACGAGATGAACGCGCTGCTCGAGGAGCAGGGCAAGCTGCAGGACGCCATCGACGCGGCCAACGCCTGGGAGCTGGAACGCCAGCTCGAGGTGGCCGCCGACGCGCTGCGACTGCCGGAATGGGATGCGGACGTGACGAAGCTCTCCGGCGGCGAGCGCCGCCGGGTGGCGCTGTGCCGGCTGCTGCTGTCCAAGCCCGACATGCTGCTGCTCGACGAGCCCACCAACCACCTGGATGCCGAATCCGTGGCCTGGCTGGAACATTTCCTGGAGCAGTATCCGGGCACCGTGATCGCCGTGACCCACGACCGCTACTTCCTCGACAATGTCGCCGGCTGGATCCTGGAGCTGGACCGTGGCCACGGCATCCCCTGGCAGGGCAACTACTCCTCCTGGCTGGAGCAGAAGGAGCTCCGCCTGGCCCAGGAGGAGAAGACCGAGCAGGCCCGCCGCAAGGCCATGCAGGCCGAGCTCGAGTGGGTGCGCCAGAACCCCAGGGGCCGCCAGGCCAAGGCCAAGGCCCGGCTGCGCCGCTTCGAGGAGCTCTCCTCGCGGGACTACCAGAGCCGCAACGAGACCAACGAGATCTACATCCCGCCCGGCCCGCGCCTGGGCGACGTGGTGCTGGAACTCGACGGCGTCACCAAGGGCTACGGCGAGAAGCTGCTGATGGAGGAGCTCTCCTTCAGCCTGCCGCCCGGCGGCATCGCGGGCGTCATCGGCCCGAACGGCGCGGGCAAGACCACGCTGCTGCGCATGGTCACCGGAGCGGAAGACCCGGACGCCGGCGCCATACGCCTGGGCGACACGGTGAAACTCGCCTACGTGGACCAGTCACGCCAGAGCCTGAACGACGACAACACGGTCTGGGAGGAGATCTCCGAGGGCCAGGACATCCTGAAGGTGGGCAACTACGAGACCCCGTCCCGGGCCTACGTGGGCCGCTTCAACTTCCGCGGCGCCGACCAGCAGAAGAAGATCGGGCTGCTCTCGGGCGGCGAGCGCAACCGGGTGCATCTCGCCAAGGTGCTGCGCGACGGCGGCAACCTGCTGCTGCTCGACGAGCCCACCAACGACCTCGACGTGGAGACGCTGCGCGCGCTCGAGCAGGCGCTGCTGGAGTTCCCGGGCTCGGCCATCGTGATCTCGCACGATCGCTGGTTCCTGGACCGCATCGCCACCCACATCCTCGCCTACGAGGGCGAGAGCCAGGTGACCTGGTTCGCCGGCAACTATCAGGAATACGAAGAAGACCGCAGACGGCGCTTCGGCGACCGCGCGGAACGACCGCAACGCATACGCTACCGGAGGCTGAGCGCCTGAGGGGGACGGCATGAGTTTCTACCTGGACGCCGAACAGGGGCTGCACACGGCAGACGCGGGCCACTTCGCACTGGAGTGCCCCTACTGCGACGTCTACGCGCACATGACGCCCCAGTCGGTGCCCGACGTGGACCAGCTGCTGCGCACCCGGCCCACCCGCGTGGGGCTCGTGTTCCAGTGCGATTCCTGCGCCGCGCCGGTGTTCCTGCGTTTTTCGGTGCGCGAATACGCCGGCCAGCGGGTGGAGCTCTACAGCAACTTCGCCGAGCTGGAGCGGCCGAAGGAGAAGTTTCCGTTCAACTACCTGCCCGAGGAGACCCAGGGCCTGTTCCGCGAGGCGCTCGGCTGCTATGCGGACGGCCACCTGAACGCCTTCGCCTCGATGTGCCGGCGCACCGCGGAGAGCGCCTTCGCCGCCGCCGGCGACGGCGGCAAGCTCGCCGCTTTCGATATCGTCATGTCGGCGAAGAAGCTGGCGGGCCTGGACGACGAGATCTTCCAGCCGGCCCGGCGGACGCTGTTCGACGGCTCGCCCGAGAACGCGCCCCTGCCGGAGCTCGGCCGCGCCGAGGCGGGCGTGCTGCTGGAGCTGGCGAAGGACATGCTTTATCAGCTGTTCGTGCGCCGCTCGAAACTCACCCGCGCGCTGAAGGTACGCCAGCTGTTCGTCCGCGAGACGCCGAACGAGCGCGACATCGGCTGACAGTCAGCCGACGTCAGCCCACCGCCACCCGGGCGTTGCGAAATATCCTGAGCCAGCCGCCGTCCTCGCCCCAGTCGGCGGGATGCCACGAATTCTGCACGGTGCGGGCCACCCTTTCCGGATGAGGCATGATGACGGTGGCGCGGCCGTCCGCGGTGGTGAGCGCGCAGATGCCGCCGGGCGAGCCGTTGGGGTTCGCCGGATAGAGCTCCGTGGGCTCGCCCCGGTTGTCCACGTAGCGAACGGCCACGAGGCCCGCCTCCTCGCAGGCGCGGCGATCGCCCTCGCCCTCGAACGCCGCCCTGCCCTCGCCGTGGGAGGTGGCGATGGGCAGCCGCGAACCCGCCATGCCGGCGAGGAACAGCGACGGCGAGGCCTCCACCCGCACCAGCGACAGGCGGGCCTCGAACTGCTCCGAGCGGTTGGCCAGAAACCGCGGCCAGTGTCCGGCACCAGGTATTAAACTTTTTAAAGTTGCGAGCATCTGGCAGCCGTTGCAGACGCCGAGTGTGAAGGTGTCGCCGCGCTCGAAGAACGCGGCGAAGCGTTCGCGCATGGCCTCGTCGTAGAGGATGGACTTGGCCCAGCCGCCGCCGGCGCCGAGCACGTCGCCGTAGGAGAAGCCGCCGCAGGCGACGAGGCCGACATAGTCCGCCAGGTTGTCCCGGCCGGCCGCGAGGTCGCTCATATGCACGTCCACCGCCTCGAATCCGGCCGCCATGAACGCCGCCGCCATTTCGTGCTGGCTGTTCACGCCCTGCTCGCGAAGCACGGCCACCTTCGGCCGCGCAGCCGAGGTGACGAACGGCGCGGCCACGTCCTCGGCAGGGTCGTAGGTGAGTGCCGCGTTCAGCCCCGGGTCGTCGTCGTCCGCGATCTGCCCGTGCTGCTCGGCGGCGGTCTCCGGGTTGTCTCTCAGCGCCTGCATCCGGTAACTGGTCTCCGCCCACGCCTGCTGCAGCGGCCCGCGCTCGAAGGTGACGGGTTCGAATTCGAAGGGTTCGCCGTCCGCGTGGATCACCAGGCGCTGGTCGTCCCGCAGCCGGCCCACCCGGTGCACGCAGCCGGCGAGTCCCGCCTCTTTCAGCACCGCCTGCACGGCCTCGAGTTCGCTCTCGCGCACCTGCACCAGGGCGCCGGGCTCCTCGGCGAACAGCGCGCCCAGGGCGCCGTTGGCGCCGTCCGGAGGCGCGAGATCGATGCCGATCCGTCCCGCGAACAGCATCTCCGCAGCGCAGGCGAAAAGGCCGCCGTCGGAGCGGTCGTGATAGGCCAGCAGGCGGCCTTCCCGGTTCAGCCGCTGCACGGCGGCGAAGAAGCCGCGCAGCCGCGCCGGGTCGTCCAGATCCGGCGGCTCGCCGCCCTCCAGGTTGTAGACCTGGGCCAGGCAGGAGCCGCCGAGCCGGTTCGCGCCCGCGGACAGATCGATCAGCAGCAGGTGCGAGGGCTCGTCGGTCTGGCGCAGCTGCGGCGTCAGCGTGAGCCGCACGTCCTCCACCGGCGCGAAGGCAGAGATGATCAGGGACACCGGCGCCACCACCTGGCGGTCGCGGCCGTCTTCCTGCCAGGCCGTGCGCATCGACAGCGAGTCCTTGCCCACCGGGATGGCGATGCCGAGCGCCGGGCAGAGTTCCAGGCCGACGGCGCGCACCGTATCGTAGAGCTTCGCGTCCTCGCCCGGGTGGCCCGCCGCCGCCATCCAGTTCGCCGACAGGCGGATGCGGCCGATGCCGCCGTCGGCACCGGTGCCGCCCTTGTGACTCGTATCGCCCGTCTCGCCCGTGTCGCCCGTCTCGCCAATGGCCGCCGCCGCGATGTTGGTCACCGCCTCCGCCACCGCCATGCGGCCGGACGCCGGCCCGTCCAGCAGCGCCAGCGGCGTGCGCTCGCCCATGGCCATCGCCTCGCCCGTGTAGCCCCGGAAGCCGGTACAGGTGACGGCCACGTCGCTGACCGGCACCTGCCAGGGGCCCACCAGCTGGTCGCGGGCGGTGAGGCCGCCGACCGTGCGGTCGCCGATATGGATCAGGAACGACTTGTCGGCGACCGTCGGATGCGCCAGCACCCGGGCGCAGGCCTCGGCCAGATCGATGTCGCCGGTCTCCAGCGCCGCCGCGGGCGTCACGAGCCGCCCCGCCTCCCGGGTGAGCCGGGGCGTGCGGCCGAGCAGCATCTCCATGGGCAGGTCCACCGCCGGCTCGCCCAGCCAGCGGTCGGTGACGGTCAGCCGGCCGTCGTCGGTGATCTCGCCGAGCACGGCGTAGGGGCAGCGCTCCCGGCGGCACAGCTCGCCGAACTCGCCGAGGCGCTCCTCGGCGATCACCAGCACGTAGCGCTCCTGCGCCTCGTTGCACCAGATGGCCATCGGGCTCATGCCGGGCTCGTCGTTTGGCACCTCGCGCAACTCGAAGCGTCCGCCCCGCTTGCTGTGGTCCACCGCCTCCGGCACGGCGTTGGACAGCCCGCCCGCGCCGACGTCGTGGATCAGCACGATGGGGTTGTCATCCCCGCGGGCCCAGCAGCCGTCGATCACCTCCTGGGCCCGGCGCTGCATCTCCGGGTTGCCACGCTGTACCGAGGCGAAGTCCAGTTCCTCGCTGCTGGCGCCGCTGGCCAGGCTCGAGGCCGCGCCGCCGCCGAGGCCGATGAGCATGGCCGGGCCGCCCAGCACCACCAGCCGGGTGCCGGCCGGCACCTCGCGCTTCACTGCGTGGCCCTCGCGCACGTTGCCGAGCCCGCCCGCGATCATGATGGGCTTGTGGTAGCCCCGGCTCTCGCCGTCCGGCAGCCAGTCCGGCTGCGCCTCCCAGGCGCGGAAATACCCGGCCAGGTTGGGCCGGCCGAATTCGTTGTTGAAAGACGCCGCGCCGATGGGCCCTTCCAGCATGATGTCCAGCGCCGGGGCGATGCGGTCCGGCCGGCCGCTGTCCCGCTCCCAGGGCCGCGGCGCATCGGGGATGTGCAGGTGGGAGACGGTGAAGCCGGTCAGGCCGGCTTTCGGTTTCGCCCCCAGGCCGGTGGCACCCTCGTCCCGGATTTCCCCGCCGGCGCCGGTGGCCGCACCGGGGAACGGCGAGATGGCCGTCGGATGGTTGTGGGTCTCCACCTTCATCAGGATGTGCACCGGCTCTTCCACGTAGCGGTAGCGCCGCGAGTCCGGCTCGGGGATGAGCCGCGGCGCCCGCCAGCCCTCGATCACGGCTGCGTTGTCGCTGTAGGCGGAGAGGATCCCGTGCGGGCTCCGCTTCGCGGTCTCCCGGATCATCGCGAACAGGCTCAGCGGCTGCGGCTCGCCGTCGACGGTCCACTCGGCGTTGAAGATCTTGTGCCGGCAGTGCTCGGAGTTCGCCTGGGCGAACATCATGAGCTCGGTGTCCGTGGGGTCGCGGCCCAGGCCGGCATAGGCCTCGGCCAGGTAGTCGATCTCCTCGTCCGCGAGCGCGAGTCCGAGCGCGCCGTTGGCCCGCGCCAGCGCGGCGCGGCCGTCTGCGGCCAGCGGGATCCTGCGCTGCGGCGCCGGCTCCCGGTGGGCGAACATGGCCGCCAGCTCGGCCGCATCCCGGAATACGCTCTCGGTCATGCGGTCGTGCAGGCGCTCCGCCGCGGCGCGCAGGATGCCCTCCTCCGCCCGCACGCCCGCCAGACGCCAGGCGATGCCACGCTCCACCCGCCGCACGGCATCCAGGCCGCAGGCGTGCACGATGTCCGTCGCCTTGCTCGACCAGGGCGAGATGGTGCCGATGCGCGGCGTGGTCACCAGCGTCGGGGCATCCTGCGGCTCGGCCGGGTCGCCGGACCGTGCGCCGAGCAGCGCGCCCAGCACCTCGCGCTCGGCGTCGTCGAGTTCCCGGCCCGCCTCCACGAAGTAACGGTAGCGGGCCTGCAGCCCGTCGAGCCCGGGCAGCAGGGGCTTCAGCGTGTCGCGCAGGCGCTCGAGACGGAACGCGGAGAGGGCCTCTCCGCCGGCCAGCACGAACAGAAAGGAATCCGGAGCGGAATCTGCAGAAAGGTTCGCCACGCCGCCCGGCCGGCTCAGGATTTGTCGCCCGGAGGCGAGTACAGGGGCATGGGGAACTGGGTGACGTTGCCCCCTTCCGCCTTGCTGATCTTGCTCGCCCCCTGCTTCTCGACCTCGTCGATCCGCAGCACCGAGTGCAGCGGCAGATAGGTGCGGCTGACCCCCTCGAATTCGGCCTTCACCTTCTCCTCCGAGGGGTCCACCACCACGCTGCTGCGCTCGCCGAACAGCAGGTCCTCGACGGTGAGGAAGCCGAACAGGTCGCCGTGGCTGACGCCGCCGGCGTAGACCTCGTAGACCTTGCCCTGGTTGACGAATGAGATCCTGTAGATGCGTTTCGCTGACATGGCTCCGGGACGCTCCGTTTTCTGCGGGCGAGTTTAACCGAATTCCGCCGCCGGCTGCCCGGCCCCGGGGCGCCGGGCCGGGCATGCGGACGGCATTTCAAGGGGTTCCGACGGCCCGGCTCGCGTAAATGTGAACTGGGACAATGCCGCCACGCTGCGCAATCACCAGAATAGGCCACTGTCCGTCCGTGTACACGGAAGTCACGGCACCCGGGCGCACCTGGGCCCCACCGACAGAGAGGCCGACGATGGCACTGACACTCGAAGTAACCAGCCGCGCGCAGAGGGACCGGCTCGGCGATCACGTGGTCCGGCAGTTCGGCCGCGAGGGCGGCACGATCGGGCGCGCCGAAGACAACGACTGGCGCCTGCCCGATTCCGAACGCTACATCTCCAGCCACCACGCCACCATCGACTTCCAGGCTGGCAGCTACTACCTCATCGACACCAGCATGAACGGCGTGTACGTCAACGGTTCGGACGTGCCCGTGGGCCGCGCGAAGCCCCAGCGCCTGTTCGACGGCGACGTGCTGCGCATGGGCGAATACATCATCAGCGTCACCATCGACGAGGGCTTCGGGCTGCTGGCCGAAGAGGAAGACCACAGGAGCTCCATCGCCCGGGAAGACCTGGTGCAGCTGGACGACGATTCGGACGAGTTCTCCCTGGTCGATGCCGAGGAGATCACCGGCGCCCGGGAACTGAGCTCGCGGCTGTTCGGCGACACCGTGACCGACAGCTACGTAAAACGGCAGAAGGCCGCGGACAAGAAAGCCGAGCGGAAAAGCGCGAAGGTGACCCGCATGCCCCGGCCCGAGGGCAAGAAGCCCGCCAGGCCCGAGCAGACGCCGGCGACGGCGCCGCCGCGGGAGAGCACGCCGCTGCCGAAGGATGCCGTGGAGGCCTTCCTGCGCGGGCTCGGCATGAGCGCCGGGGACCTGGGCAATGCGGACAGCCGGCGCATACTGCACAACGCCGGGCTCGCACTGCGCGAGTTCGTGCTTGGCTCCATGGAACTGCTGCAGAACCGGGCCGCGGTCAAGAACAGCTTCCGTCTGGAGCAGACCACGATCCAGCCCGGCTCGAACAACCCGCTCAAGTTCTCGGCCAGCGCCGACGACGCGGTGCGCACGCTGCTCACGGGCAGCCGCAACGAGTACGGGCCGGCAGTGGACAGCGTCCGCGAAGCGGTGCGGGACCTGAAGCACCACGAGATCGCCGTGATCTGCGCCATGCGCGAGGCACTCGACGACTTCGCCGACCGCTTCGATCCCGAGGACCTGGAGCAGAAGTTCGAGAGCACGCTGAAGCGAAGTTCACTGTTCGGCGGCAACAACAAGGCGAAGTACTGGGACCTCTACTCCGATCTCTACGAAGTGCTGACCCGCCACGCCGAGGGCAAACTGCCCGGCCAGTTCGGCGAGGACTTCGCCCGCGCCTATGCCGAACACCTGGAGCGTCTCGAGCGAGACGCGCAGAAGCGCGGCGACGGCGACGACCGGGCGCGGCAGGCCGGCCGCTGAGCCTTCCTGCCCGGCGACGCTCGGACCGCACCGGGCCGGCGCCGGGCCGGCGCGGACCGCTCAGCGGTTGCGCCGGTTCTCGATCAGGTCGTCGACCACACCCGGGTCAGCCAGCGTGGAGGTATCCCCCAGGTTGCCGTAGTCGTTCTCGGCCACCTTGCGCAGGATGCGGCGCATGATCTTGCCCGAGCGGGTCTTCGGCAGCCCCGGCGCGAACTGGATGAGATCCGGCGAGGCGATGGGGCCGATCTCCTTGCGCACCCACTGCCTGAGTTCGGCCAGCACCTCGTCGCTGGCCTCGACGCCCTCCATCAGCGTCACGTAGGCATAGATGCCCTGACCCTTGATGTCGTGGGGATAACCCACCACCGCCGCCTCGGCGACCTTCGGATGGGCCACCAGCGCGCTCTCCACCTCCGCGGTACCCATGCGGTGGCCGGAGACGTTGATCACGTCGTCGACGCGGCCGGTGATCCAGTAGTAGCCGTCCTCGTCGCGGCGGGCGCCGTCGCCGGTGAAATACGCCCCCTCGAAGGTCGAGAAATAGGTGTCGACGAAGCGCTGGTGGTCGCCGTAGACGGTGCGCATCTGGCCCGGCCAGCTGTCCTTCATGATCAGGTTGCCCTCGGCGGGGCCGTCCAGGGCGTTGCCGTCGTTGTCCACCAGCGCAGGCTGGATGCCGAAGAACGGCCGCGTGGCCGAACCCGGCTTGAGCGGCGTGGAGCCGGGCAGCGGCGTGATCAGGATGCCGCCGGTCTCCGTCTGCCACCAGGTATCCACGATGGGGCAGCGGTCCTCGCCCACCACGTGGTAGTACCACTCCCAGGCCTCCGGGTTGATGGGCTCGCCGACGGAGCCGAGCAGCCGCAGCGACTTCCGCGAGGTCTTCTTCACCGGCTCCTCGCCCTCGCGCATCAGCGCGCGGATGGCGGTGGGGGCGGTGTAGACGATGTTCACGTCGTGCTTGTCGCAGACCTGCCAGAAGCGGCTGGAATCCGGGTAGTTCGGCACGCCCTCGAACATCAGCGTGATGGCGCCGTTGGCGAGCGGGCCATAGACGATGTAGCTGTGACCGGTCACCCAGCCCACGTCGGCCGTGCACCAGTAGACGTCGCCCGGGTGGTAGTCGAATACGTACTGATGGGTGAGCGAGGCGTAAACCAGATAGCCGCCGGTGGTGTGCAGCACGCCTTTCGGCTGACCGGTGGAACCCGAGGTGTAGAGGATGAACAGGGGGTCCTCCGCGCCCATTTCCTCCGGCGGGCACTCGGCGTCCACGTCCTGCTCCGCCTCGTGCAGCCACACGTCGCGGCCGGCGTCCCACTCGATATCCCCACCGGTGTTGCGCACCACCAGCACCTTCTCCAGCGTGCTCACGCCCGGCTTCGCTGCTGCGGCATCCACGTTCGCCTTCAGCGGCACCTTGCGGCCGCCGCGCAGGCCCTCGTCGGCGGTGATCACCACGTTGGAGTCGCAGTCCACGATGCGCCCGGCCAGCGCGTCCGGCGAGAAGCCGCCGAACACCACCGAGTGCACCGCGCCGATGCGCGCGCACGCCAGCATGGCCACGGCCGCCTCCGGGATCATGGGCATGTAGATGGTGACCCGGTCGCCGCGCTTCACGCCGATCTTCTTCAGCACGTTGGCGAACCGGCAGACCCGCTCGTACAGCTGGCGGTAGGTAATGGTCTCGTCCCGCGCCGGGTCGTCGCCTTCCCAGAGGATGGCCGGCTGGTCGCCCTTGTCGTCCAGGTGCCGGTCGACGCAGTTGTAGCAGACGTTGAGCGTGCCGTCGGCGTACCAGCGGATGTGCAGGTCGTCGGCCGCGTAGGAGACGTCCTTCACTTCGGTGAAGGGCTTGATCCAGTCGATGCGCTCGGCCTGTTCGGCCCAGAAGCCCTCGTTGTCGGCGAGAGAACGCCGGTACATGTCGTCGTAGCTTTTCTCGTCGATGTACGCGCGATCACGAAAGTAGTCGTTGACCGGATAGACCTTGCTCATCAGCTCCCCTCCTCGATGACTGCCATGTTCCTTGTTCGATTCTCTGGCCGAATTCTATGGCCCCTTTCTCCAGCCGCAGTGTAACGGATGCGCGCGGCCGGCCTCAGCGCCCGGCCGCGGCCCGTGCCAGCGACAGCACGCGCCGGGCCTGCAGCAGATGCGGACGGTCCACCATGCGGCCGTCCAGGTCCAGCACGCCGGCGTCCGGCTGCGCCTCGAAGGCGTCCACGATGCGCCGGGCGTCCGCCACCTCGGTCTTCGTCGGCGTGAATGCCTCGTTGATCACCGGCACCTGGGCGGGATGGATCGCCAGCATGCCCAGGAAACCGTCCCGGCGGGCAGCGCCGGCGCAGGCGCGCAGCCCGTCCGTGTCCCTGAAATCCGTATAGACCGTGTCGATGGCCGGAACGCCGGCCGCCGCCGCCGCCAGCGCGCACAGCGAACGCACCGTCTGGAAGGTGGGCAGCCAGCGGCCATGGCCGTCCCTCGCGCTCATGGCGCCGATGGCGGCGGACAGGTCCTCCGCACCCCAGGACAGCCCGGCCAGGCGCGGGCCTGCGTCGGCATATTCGCCCAGGCGGAATACCGCGGCCGGGGTCTCCGTGGCGATCGGCAGTATGCGCACGGCGCCCGGCGTCATGCCGGCAGCGGCCTCGAGCGAACCGAGCCATCGGTCCAGCCGCAGCACGTCTTCCGCGCCGCCGGCTTTCGGCACGACCACGCCGTCCAGCCCCTCGACGACCACCGCCGGCAGGTCCGCACCCGCCGCGCCGCTGGCGAGGCCGTTGATGCGCACCCAGCGCTCGGCCCGTCCACGCGGCCCGGCCAGGAACTCGGCGGCGAGCCGGCGCGCCACCTCGCGCCGCGACGGAGCGACGGAATCCTCCAGATCGAGGATCAGGGCGTCGGCGCCCGCTTCGTCCGCCTTCGCCAGCTTGCGCTCGCTGTCGGCCGGGACGAAGAGGTAAGAGCGCATCAGGCGCCCCCGGGCTTGCGCAGCATCAGCGCGCTGCGCCGGCAGTTGCCCACCAGCACGCCGTCCTGGTTGTAGGCCCGGTGGGCGAAGACGACGATGCCGTTCTCCGGCCGCGAGCGGCTCTCGCGCACCTCGAGCACCTCGGACTCCACCCGGATGGTGTCGCCGTGGAACAGGGGATGCGGGAACCGCACCTCGTCCCAGCCCAGGTTGGCGACGGTGGTGCCATGGGTGGTGTCGTTCACCGAGATGCCCACCATGAACCCGAGGGTCAGGGCGCTGTTGACGAGCGGCCGGCCGAATTCCGTGCCCTTGCAGTACTCGGCATCCAGGTGGATGGCGGCCGGGTTGTGGGTCAGGGCCGTGAAGAAGACGTTGTCGGCTTCCGTGATGGTGCGCCGGATGGGATGGTCGAACGTCTGTCCGACGGTGAATTCTTCGAAATACAGACCAGGCATGGTCAGGGATGATAGCGCGCCCGCCCACCCGCGTGTAGGAGGGCCTTCAGGCCCGATCCGGCTTTCTTCTGGCGTGCCCGTGGCCGTGAGGTCTGGCACGTGTCAGCAAGCGCTACTGACTGGCAGCTCCTTCACACCACTACGAGGCGGCCGTCATGCGGGGGTATCCATCGCCGCGACCTTTTGTCGGGAGCAAGATGGATACCCCCGCAGGGCGGCCACAATAGAAGGCGGCCGGGTCGGAAGAAATCGGGCCTGAAGGCCCTCCTACGTGGTTGTTACGAGAGTTCCTTCTCGTGCAGCCAGGCCGCGTGCTTCGGCGCGCGCTTCGTCTGCGACCACTCCTCCAGCATCGCCGGGGCCACCTCGCGGAGCCTCTCCAGCATCTCGTCGGTGGCGGTGTTGGCCGCGATCTCCAGCCGATGGCCGTTCGGGTCGAAGAAGTAGATGGACTGGAACAGGCTGTGGTCGGTCGGGCCGACCACCTCCAGGCCCTCGTCCTCGGCCTTCTTCTTCAGCCCCAGGAGTTCGTCCATCGACTCCACCTCGAAGGCGATGTGCTGCACCCAGGACGGGGTGTTCGGGTCCCGGCCCATCTCCGGCGAGTTCGGGATCTCGAAGAAGGCGAGCACGTTGCCCATGCCGGCGTCCAGGAAGACGTGCATGTAGGGATCCGGCTCCTTCGTCGAGGGCACCTCGTCCTCGGCGATGGCCAGCAGGAAGTCCATGTCCAGCACCCGCTGGTAGAACTCCACCGTCTCCTTCGCATCGCGGCAGCGGTAGGCCACGTGATGGATGCGTTTCAGTGCCATGACGCTGACCTCAACCCGTCTGCTTCAGCACGCCGCGGCGCAGCTGGTCGCGTTCCATCGACTCGAACAGCGCGGTGAAGTTGCCTTCGCCGAAGCCCTCGTCGCCCTTCCTCTGGATGAACTCGAAGAACATCGGGCCGATCTGGGTCTCGGAGAAGATCTGCAGCAGGAGACGCGTATCGCCCTCCTCCGTGCTGCCGTCGAGCAGGATGCCGCGCTTCTTCAGCTCATCGACCGGCTCGCCGTGGCCCGGCACGCGCTCCTCCAGCATCTCGTAGTAGGTGTCCGGCGGCGGCGTCATGAACGGCATGCCGCGCGCCTTCAGCGCGTCCCAGCTCGCGAGGATGTCGTCGGTGGCGAGCGCGATGTGCTGGATGCCCTCGCCGTTGTACGCCATCAGGAATTCCTCGATCTGGCCGGTGCCCTCGGAGGCCTCCTCGTTCAGCGGGATGCGGATCTTGCCGTCCGGCGCACTCATCGCCCGGGAATGCAGCCCCGTGTACTCGCCCTTGATGTCGAAGTAGCGGATCTCGCGGAAGTTGAACAGCCGCTCGTAGTACTTCGCCCAGTAGTCCATGCGTCCGCGGTAGACGTTGTGGGTGAGATGGTCGACCAGCTGGAAGCCGCAGCCCTTCGGGTGCCGGTCCACGTCCTCGAAGAACTCGAAGTCGATGTCGTAGATGGAGTTCTGATCGTCACCGTAGCGGTCGACGAGATACAACGGCGCACCGCCGATGCCCTTGATGGCGGGCAGGCGCAGCTCCATCGGCCCGGTCGGGATGTCCATGGGCTGGGCGCCGAGTTCCAGCGCCCGGGCATAGGCCTCGTGGGCGTCGCGCACGCGGAACGCCATTCCGCAGGCCGACGGCCCGTGCTCCTCGGCGAAGTACCGGGCCGGGTGCTTCTTCTCGTTGTTGATGATGAAATTGATGCCGCCCTGGCGATACAGGGTGACGTCCTTCGAGCGGTGTTTCGCGACCGCCGTGAACCCCATCATCTCGAACACGGGCTCGAGCACGCCCGGCTCGGGAGACGCGAACTCGACGAATTCGAAACCGTCCAGTCCCATCGGGTTTTCGAACAGGTCTGCCATTGTGTCTCTCCCCG